>Ga0307374_10009206_pt1 | contig 14595 bp, 9 predicted proteins | sample OX3MG_FD_202532 | JGI IMG/M metagenome (GOLD analysis project Ga0307374, IMG submission 202532) | Soil microbial communities from Risofladan, Vaasa, Finland - OX-3 | ecosystem: Environmental > Terrestrial > Soil > Coastal area > Acid sulfate soil | place: Finland: Risofladan, Vaasa | collected... | reverse complement strand
GTGCCAACGAATCATATCTCCTGTTCTTGTGTAGGGCGACGGGCTCATAAGCCGGGTTCTGTTCATTGCGGCCATCTCTCTGGAGGCGCGGTCACCCGCGCCTTCGTGCGACTTTATTGGAGAGCCGGCGGGCCGCCTCAGCCTCTCCCTCTTCGTCTTGCTCCAGGTAGAGTTTAACCCTTTTCACCTTCTACGGTCCGCTGTCAGCCCGAAAGCTGGCTCGAGGTTCGATCGGCCCCGCCCTGCGGCGGCGCCTCCCTCGAAGACCGAGATTCGTAGTCTCTGTGCCACTGGTCCTGATTGCCTGCTGCCACAGCGGACGGACCGCTGCGCTAAAACGACAACCGACGGGCGTTACCCGCTACCTTGCCCTGCGGAGCCCGGACTTTCCTCCCCGGCAAACCGGGGCGGCCGCCCGGCCCGTCTCCCTACTCTATAATTCTATCATACTCTGTTTTCCTCAGCGGCGTCGCAGGAGCGAAGCGAGATCAGTCGAATTGTATACTTTATCGGATTGCGGGAACGGACCGTCGGACCAATAAGCCCATCCCACAGAACCAGGAATCCCCCGTCTTATGCAGCAGGCCAATTCAAGAACTCACGTACAGTCAATCCGACCCGGCACGCTTCGCCGGGTCACTCGGAGTTTCCGTCCGTATAAACCGCAGGTGATTCTGGTGGTGATCCAGGTGTTCCTCGCAGCCGGCCTCGGTGTTATCGGCCCTTGGTTCCTGAAGGCGCTTATTGACAGGGGCATTGAAGCGCATCCCGTGAACTTCCCCGTTATCGAAAAGTACTCGGCTCTCTTTATCGGCGCGAGCGTGCTCTCCAGCGTATTCGGGATAGGGTACGCGTATTTAAGCACGGTTATCGGCCAGAAGATTATGCGAGACCTGCGCGACCAGTTGTTTGACCACCTGCAGGGAATGTCGCTGCGGTTCTTCACGGCGACCCGGACGGGCGAAATTCAGTCCCGCCTGGCGAATGACGTGAGCGGCGTTCAATCGGTGGTGAGCGACTCCGCCGCCAACATGCTCTCCAACATCACGACGGTTGTTGCTGTCGTCGTCGCCATGTTCTCCTTCGACTGGCGCCTCACGCTGCTCTCCATCGGGGTAGTGCCTCTCTTCTCGCTGGCCGGCGCCCGCATTGGCAGTCATGCGCGCCGGGTCCGGGGCGCCAGCCAGGCGCAGCTCGCCACACTCAACTCGATGATGCAGGAAACCCTTTCGGTGAGCGGAGCGCTGCTCACCAAGACAAGCGGCCGGCGGGCGCTGATTCATAGAAAGTTTGCGGCCGAAAACGAGTCACTTACCGGATTGCAGATTAAGCTGCAGATGATCCAGCGTTACTGGATGGCGCTCTTCGGGCTGACTTTCTCGGTGACTCCTGCGCTGGTTTACTGGCTTGCCGGCGATTTTATGGCCCATGGGGATACACATCTCACCATTGGCGTTCTCGTCGCGTTCACCTCGCTGCAGGGACGGTTCTTCTTTCCACTCAACAGTCTGCTGAGCATGCAGGTGGAGATTACGAGCGCGCTGGCGCTCTTTGATCGCATCTATGAATACCTGGATCTGCCGGCCGATATCCGCGAAGCGCCGGACGCCGTCAGCCTCGCGCCCGAGCAGGTCGAGGGCCGGGTGCGCTACCGGGACGTGAGTTTTCAGTATGACCCGGGCGCCGATCAACCGACCCTCTCGCATATCGATTTCGAGGTGGAACCGGGCCAGCTCGTGGCGCTCGTGGGGCCTTCGGGCGCGGGCAAGACTACACTCACCTACCTCATTCCGCGCCTGTACGACCCTGATGAAGGCAGCGTCGAGATCGACGACCGCGACGTGCGGCGGATCAAGCTGGAAAGCCTCTCGGAAATCGTCGGCGTGGTGACTCAGGAAACCTATCTTGTTCACGATACGATACGGGAAAACCTTCGCTACGGCCGGCCGGACGCGAGCGATGACGAACTGGCGGCCGCGGCGAAAGCTGCGGCGATCCATGATCATATCGCCAGCCTTCCCGAGGGATACGATACCATTGTAGGAGAGCGTGGGTACAAGCTTTCCGGGGGTGAAAAACAGCGGATCGCGCTTGCCCGAGCGATTCTAAAGAACCCCCGAATCCTCATCCTGGATGAGGCCACGAGCGCACTCGATACCCGCAGCGAACGCGCCATCCAATCGGCGCTGGAGCCGCTAATGCAGGGCCGCACCACCTTCGCCATCGCGCACCGGCTCTCCACGATTCTCTCGGCGGATCTGATCTTAGTGCTGGAAGAGGGCATGATTGTGGAGCGCGGTACCCATCCGGAGCTCCTGGCGCTCGGCGGGCTCTATTCTCGGCTGTATCATCAGCAGTTCGAAACTGCCCGTGCAGTGGAACCCGACACCGAACCGGGCGAATCCGGCGGCGAAGTCCCGGGCAGCTTCGACACCGCCGGCATGGTCGGAGAACGGTTTTGACGCAAGGGCGAGGCCGGCGTGAGAGCCGAGGATGGTGGGCTCGCTCCATCGTTTTTGGCGCCGTTTGCGTCGTTCTCGTCGTGGTCTGGATTGTCTTTTCGGAAGTTCCGGGCAAGGTCTTTATCAGTTCATGGTCGATTGTCGTTCCCGGAATCCTGCTGCTCGCTGTCTTCGTGGCGCTCCGGCGGCTCGTTCCCCACGCCCTGGCCCGCCGCCGGCTGCTGCTGATGTACGCGATGCTCTCGGCGTCATCCTGTATGGTGGGATATGGCGCCATCCAGGCGTTGTATCCGGCCGTCGCCGCGCAGTTCTACAACGCCACGGACGCCAACCAGTTCGACCTCTTCAACAAGTACGTTCCGCAATGGCTTGCTCCCCGGTCACAAGACGTGCTGCAAGGCCTCTTCCGGGGCCACTCGGCCGTACCGTGGCACGCCTGGATCATTCCGATGATCGCGTGGGGCACGATCTGGATACTGTTCGCTTTTGCGATGATCGCGCTCTCGATTCTCGTCAGCCATGCCTGGATTCACGAGGAGCGCCTCACCTTCCCGATTGTGCAGCTCCCGCTGGAGATGACGACCGAACAGACCCGGCTCTACCGGAACGGCCTCCTCTGGTTCGGCTTCGCAATCCCGCTTGTCTTAGAGAGTCTGCTGGCGCTGAACTACTACGCCCCGTCCATCCCGGCCATCCAGATGAAACACGTCGATTACTCTGCGATCCTGGGCGGCCGGCCCTGGAACGCCATGGCGCCCTTGTATATCGGTTTCACGCCGTTTATCGTGGGATTCGCCTACCTGGCGCCGACCGATATCTCCTTTTCCATCTTCTTCTTCGGGATCCTGGATCGATTGATTCAGGTTGCGACAGTCGCGATGGGAGGGGAGCCGGCTTCGGGCTATCTCCGGCAGGCGCCGTTCTCACAGCAGCAGACGATTGGGGCGTTCCTGGTCTTCGCCATTACACCCCTGGTGCGAGCATGGCCGGGCATCCGCCGCCGGGCATCCGACCGCAAGAACCGGGCCGAGCGAGGCGCGCTGGGACTCCTGGGCGTCTCGGCGCTCTGTATCCTGGCATTCCTGCACGCCATCGGCCTTTCTATAATTCTTTCCGGGGTCGTCATCGTGCTGATGCTGCTGATCGCGACCGCGCTGTCGCGAATCCGTGCGGAAGCCGGTCCGGCGTGGGCGTTTGGGCCATTTGGCGGGCTAGCCGGAAACCTTGTAAACGTCACCGGAACGGCAAGCTATTCCACGGCGGAGCTCGCGAACCTGAGCACGATGCAATGGATGTCGGCTGATCTTCGATTCCTGCCGATGCCGTTCCACGTTGAATCGCTCAAAATCGGCGATTCGGCCGGGATCCCGCGGCGGACGATGATTCTCGCTCTCATGATTGCGACAGTGCTGGGTGTGGCGACTGGTCTCGTCGCGGTGCTCTATATCGAATACCAGCTCGGGGTCGCATCAGGCAAAGTGTATGGAGGCGTAAGTTACTGGCAGACGCTGGTGACCAGCGTGTCGATTTACTGGACCACCAACCATACCACCTGGGATACCGCGGGCGCCCCCTGGATCGCTGTCGGGGCGCTCATTACCTGGGGTCTCGGGGCGATGCGGCAGAACTTCCTCTGGTGGCCGTTCCATCCGGTCGGGTACGTTCTGGCGCACACCGGAACCGGATACTCATTCTGGTCGCATTATCTGATCGCATGGGCGGCCAAGTCGCTGGTGCTTCGCTATGGCGGCAATGACCTCTATCGCCGGTCCGTTCCATTCGTGATCGGGTTGATTCTGGGCGATATTCTGACGCAAACGGTCTGGTCGGTCGGCGCCGTTCTGCTCGGCGCGCCAGTCTATCAGTTTATCAGCTAAAGATGAACGGGCTGCCCCGCGAAGCGGGACGCAAGCGCTATTTTCAACGGGTGTCGTTTTTGCCGGCGGGGGCGAACGTGCGGTATACTACCGTAACCCCGCTGGACGATCTTCCGGGCAGCGGCCTCCGTCTTATACGTCCGCTACATCCCATACTTCTATACATTGGCCTTTGGAGAGCAATAATGGCGCTTTCAATTACGACTCTTAGGACCCGGGTGGAAGATCCGGCGCAGCGTGCGTCGATTCGTGTCGCGATCTTCATCACGGCGGCGGTTATCCTGAACAGCCTTGTTGGGATGTTCAGCGGCGAAAAGATGAGCTTTCTTTTTAAGGAGGTGATGGGCCTCAGCGCGAGCCAGGTCGCAACTCTGGGCATCATTACCGGTATTCCGGGATACCTCCGGCCGTTCATGGGCGCCGCTTCGGATTTCGTACCCATTCTCGGGTATCATCGCCGCGCCTATTTCGCGATTTCCTGGATCCTTACCGGGCTGGGATTCCTCGGGCTGACTATCCTGCATCAGTATCACGTTAGCATGGTCGTTTGTCTCGTTCTTGTCACCGCCGCCGGGGGCAACCTGCTCTACGTGATTATGGACGCCGTGATGGTGGCGATCGGCAATGAGACCGGGACGATCGGCCGGCTGCAATCACTCCAGCAGTTTCTTCCCCTCGGTCTCGGTATTGCTTTCGTGGCGTCAACGAGTGGCTATGTGACGCAGCACTGGAGTTATGGTCTATGCTTCGGAAGCGCCGCGGGAGTCGCGTTCCTCGGCGTCCTCCTGACGCCACTGATCAATGAAAAGAGGCAGTTTGCCGCGCGGCAGAAGCATGAGACCGAGGAGGATCATGCTGCGAGGATGGCGGCCCGCGCCGCCGAAAGGGCGCGGATACGTGAAGCCCTCGGGCGTGCCGCGAGATCACCCGGCCTCTGGGCGATGGTCGGTTTCGTATTCTACCTCATCATCACGCCGGGAACCGGGCTCGCTCAATTCTATTACTCTGTGGACGTGCTCCATTTTGATAAGCAGTTTATCGGCAACCTGGGACGATATGGGTCGGCCGGCGCCATTGTAGCGATGCTGCTATTTGCATCACTTTCCCGAAAGCTGCCGGTACGGGCGATGATCTGGGGCGCCTATCTCATGGATTGCTCACTCTACCTGGTGAGCATGGGCCTCCACGACAAAACGTCAGGAATGGTGATCGCCTTCGCCCTCTCGCTCCTCGGCATGATCTATAACCTCTGCCTGCTTACCGTGGCGGCTCGTGCCTGTCCGCCCGGCATCGAGGGCACAATCTACGGCCTCGTTATCGCCGCCATAACTCTTGCCGGGGCCCTGGGCGAAAAGATGGGCAGCTCGATCTATGATTACTTTGGTCCATCGCATCATTACCCCACCGCTCATGGATGGTTTACGCTGCTCTGGTTTGGTTTCGCCTTCACCGTGATCGCGGTTGTCTTCATCCCATTCCTACCCGAGTGGACAAAGAGCAGCGAGCCTATCACGGGAGGACGATCGATCGGGTAAGGCGACATCGCAGCGAGCGCGAGGCGCCGATCAGGGTTGATATCCTTCGAGCCCCGTGCGTGAAAGCCGATGCGGGTTTGCGCTTCAGAGGCCCGCCGGGTGGGTGAATCGCTGATCTCGGCAGGAGATGCAGCCTCTCTTGATGAACAATTGTTATGTCCCACTCTGTGGGCACGGCGCAGGCCGGTACCGGAGATACGATAATGGCGCTGCCAGACCCCGATAGAATGCCCCGGCGTAAAGAGATATTCTATCCCTCTTCCGATGGGAAACCCATGGCCGAAACGGACAAGCATAGAGATCTGGAGATTCATTCCATCGACGCGTTCATGATCCGCTATGAGACTTCTCCCAACACTTACGTCTCGGGTAACAATTTCCTCTACTACGAAGAGGGAAATCCTAAAAAATGCGTATCGCCCGACGTGTACGTGGTTTTCGGAGTCCCCAAATATCCAAGAGATAACTATAAAGCCTGGGAAGAGGGAGGAAAGCTGCCCGCCGTCGTTTTCGAGTTCACTTCGCGCAAGACACAGCGGGAAGATCGTCTCACCAAGTTCCCGCTCTACGAGAAAACGCTCAAGATCCCGGAGTTATTTCAGTTCGACCCAACCGGTGACTATCTGAAACCGCGACTGCAGGGATTCCGGTTGGTAAATGATCGTTATGAGCCTATCGAGATGCGGAACGGACGGCTTTATAGCGAGCAGCTGCAGATCGAGATTGTGCAAGATGGAGAAAGGCTGCGGTTTTTCGACCCCGTGGAAGGAAAGTGGCTTCTGACGGCTTCCGAACACGCCAGACGTGCCCAGATGGAGGCGAACCGGGCCGATGAAGAAGCCCGTCGCGCCGATGAAGAAGCCCGTCGCGCCGATGAAGAAGCCCGTCGCGCCGATGAAGAAGCCCGTCGCGCCGATGAAGAAGCCCGTCGCGTCGCTGACGAGGCTCGCCGCGCGGATGAAGCGACCCGTCGAGCGGATGAAGAGGCCCGGAGCGCGGCTGAACACGCGCGCCGCGCGGATGAAGAGGCCCGCCGGGCCAACGAGGCCGAAGAACGGGTTCGCCGGCTGCAAGAGCAGCTTGCGGCGCTGCGCGGTGAAAAACCTTAAACCCAGCGCTCGAAAAAAGGACAACGGACTATCATAGACGGTAAAGCGCCAGCTTCGACTCTCTCCGATTTACCGGCGGCGCTTCGCGACGTTTTCGGCTTCGACTCCTTTCGACCGCTGCAGGAGGATGTGGTGCGGGCCGCGCTCGAGGGGCGCGACGCGCTGGTGGTCATGCCGACCGGGGCGGGTAAATCGCTCTGCTTCCAACTGCCGGCGGCGCTTTCGTCCGGAGTGACGCTCGTAATCTCGCCGCTCATCGCCCTCATGCGCGACCAGGTTGACGCTCTCAACCGGCGGCCTACGTTCGCTCGTCTCGGCTGCGCTGGAATCCACTCCATGCAGTCGCCGGCGGAACAGATGGAGCTCATCCGTCGGCTGGGCGAGGGCCGGCTCAGGCTGCTGTACGTGGCGCCGGAGCGTTTCAGATCACCCGCGTTCCTGGAGGCGCTTCAGTGCGCCCGCGTAACCCGTTTTGTGGTGGACGAGGCGCACTGCATCAGTGAGTGGGGCCACGACTTCCGACCCGATTACCTGTCGCTGGGCCCCGCCGTACAGTCGCTTGGCCGTCCTCCCCTGATGGCGGTAACCGCGACAGCCACCAGCCGGGTGCAGGAATCAATTATCACGCAGCTCGGAATGAGGGACCCGGCCCGGTTCGTAGGCGGCTTCGACCGTCCAAACCTTCATTACTCGGTACGTTCCTGCAAATCCGAGGCTTCCCGTTGGGAAGACCTGCAAAGAGCGCTTCCGAAGCTCGCCGCTCAGGGCGGGAGCGGCCTCATTTACGTGATGACCCGCAAACAGTGCGAGGGGCTTGCCATCGCCGCCAATGAGGCGCTGGCGGAAACAGGTTGGCGGGCCGGATCGTACCATGCGGGGATGAAATCGGACGACCGCAACCAACTGCAGCGAGAATGGCTTGAAGGGAAGACCCAGGTTTTGGTCGCGACGAACGCGTTCGGTATGGGCATCGACAAGCCGGACGTGCGGTTTGTGATTCACTGCGGCTATCCGGAGACGCTGGAGAGTTACTACCAGGAATCGGGGCGGGCCGGTCGAGACGGCCGCCCCAGCCGCTGCGTTATTCTCACCCATTTTACCGATCGGAAGACCCGGGAGTGGTTTATCCAGCATGACCCGGTGACGGCGGAGACCTTAAAAACGGCGCACGTTCAGATCTGCCGCAAGTCGGAGGGCGGCCCAACAGCGTCCCTGCCCCGAACCTGGTGGTGGCAAATGCTCGGTTGGGATGAAACTCAGTCGCGGCTTGCGCTGCGAACACTGGAGCGTTCCGGCGTTATCGAGCGGACGTACGAGAGCTCCGCAGAGACCACGTGGAAGATTATCGTTCGGGAAGTACCGCCGGATCTTCTGAAACAGATGGGCGCCGACCTCGAGAAGCAGCGCAAAGCTCGAATGGATCGTCTAAAAGAGATGATCTCGTACTGCAATACAGCGGAATGCCGGCGCGAAACCGTTCTCACCTATTTCGGCGTCCAGGGCTCAAAGGGTCGTAATGGGCACTGCTGCGACAATTGCGACCATCCTCGAGCGGCGTCCGAACCCGCCGAACAACCCCGCAGGCGCGTCCGCATGCCGGCGCAGATCGACCCGGCGGACATTCATTCGCTCCTTGAGGGGATAGACGCGCTCCGGCCCGCCGTAGGAAGGTCGCGGCTCGGAAAGGTGCTTCGCGGCGGCGAAACGCGCTACTTGGATACAATCCGGGGCGCTCCCTGCCCGGTGTACGGCGCGTTTGCGGGGTGCAGTCGGAAGCGGATCGACGAACTCATCGCGGATCTTTTGAATCATGGCCTGTTGCGAACAGCCGGCGAGGACGATTATTTCGTCTGTACAGTGACGGCCGCCGGGCGTGACGCGTATCAGAAGAAGACGCCGCTGAACATCACGCTTCCGAAAGTCAGGAAATCGGACGAAGATGTCGATCCGGAGCTCCTGGAGCGTCTCCGTTCATGGCGAAGCGACCAGGCGAGCGTTGAAGATGTCCCTGACTACCGCATCTTTAGCGACCGGACGCTCCGCGAGATCGCGGATGAGCGGCCGCAGACTGAAGACGATCTGATGCGAGTCACCGGCATTGGAGATTTCAAGCTTGAGAAGTACGGCGCCGCCGTGCTCGCGATCACGCGAACACCAGGTTAATAGACGAGATGTTAGAAAGGATGCGCCATGAACTATCCGCCCCCCACGAATTATCCACCTCGCAGGAGCCGGACTTCCGGTGTTCAGAAGCTGCTCAACCGGTACGGACCCTTCCTGGTACTCGCCGTCATCGTCATTGTGCTCTGGCAAACCGGATACTATATCACGATCCGTAACTGGATTAACAATCTGTACGGCAGTGGAGCAAATGCGGTTACGGAATCGCAGCAAACGTTCCAATCAGGGCTGGCGAAGTCGCGGCAGCGCCAGACGAACCGCGACATGGGCGTCACGAACACGCCGCGATGATATCGGATTGATGGAAACCGCGCTCTTTGGCGCCGTGTCGCGGTTTGGCGCCGTGTCGCGGTTTGGCGCCGTGTCGCGGTTTGGCGCCGTGTCGCGGTTTGGCGCTGTGTCGGACGTTGGCGCTGCGAGGAGCTCCCGCGGGACGATCGAGACAGGAATTGGCCCCAACACCCCGGGTTGCTTCAGCGTCAGCGACACGTTCGGCCTATGCGAGTTTTGAAGCAATCCCGCGATCACGTCATCGCTGAGGCTCTTGACGTCCTTGCCGTTCACCGCCATGATAACGTCGCTCGTCTGAACGCCGGCTTCCGCAGCGGGCGAAGGCGCGACTATCTGGTTGGCGGTGACCTCGTCGTCGTTGTTCTGGCGCCACAAGATTCCGATTCCCTGCCATCGCGGGTACTGATCCGGCGCAGGCAATTGGCCCCCAGGATGCTATCGACACCAGGCCCGAGATCGACGTTCTTTTGAACGTCTTCAAGAAAGAAGCGCTCATCCTTCAACGGTATTGATGCGAACTGGATCGCCATTCGAATGCTCTCGACCCCGCCACCTCCCGGAATTGGCCTCGGTTCGAGCCAGAAAAAGCGTCGTACCGACGGCGGCGATCATTTCTTCGGTGAGTCGACATCCGGTTCATGGGGAGCCTCGTTTTCAGAATCCGCAGTGGAAGACGCCTGGCTCGAATTGACCGGGGCGCCGAAATAAACCTTCTCGTTGGGGAAGTCGATCAGGACATGCTTGAAACGCATCAACGTGTTGAAGCCGAGCCGGTCGGCGAAGGACTGCGCGCCCGTGGGTCCGGATGCCAGGTGATAAACTTCCGGGCTGCGAAGCTCCCAGCCTCCCAACTCCAGCGCATGCGCCGCTGCGGGCATCACCGCGGCATTGCCGTAAAGCGTCCTGACGGTTTCGAGGTCTGGCGCCGGACCCGGCGGCGCAGGGACGTCGTCGAGTACGGTGATGCGGGATCCCGTGTCCAGCGTCAGCGTATACGACTTTCCATCAACTACGACATCCGTCAGATAATGTCCCAGTGAATCACGCCGGAGCGGAGCCGCGTGCTTATTTGAGAAGCCCAACGCGGCGACCTCCTGATCCGTCAGCCGGCTGGTGAAGATGCGCCCGGCGCCTCCCGGCGCGTCGAGCAAAATGGCGAGTCGACCGAGCACGTTGGTTCCGAGCAGCCCGATCCCGTTGGTGACATGCGGCCGCGGAGCAAAGGTAGGACTGTCGCCACTGAGGAATATGACGTCCTGAAGCGTTACGTCGGTGTTATAGAAACCGATCGACCGGCCGGTAATGAAGTAAGCCGGTCTTCCGGTAAGAAGAACGGGTTTGCTTCCGCTGAGCAGCGGTTGACTCGGGTCCGGCGACCAGATCCACTGTGCATACGTGCGGTCGATATAGGACATCGGCGCTCCGGTGTCCAGAGTTAGCCAGGAGAATTGCCCATTCAACGTCAATCCCACACGAATCGAGTCATCCGCGGGCCAGAGCGAAATCGTATTGCCCTGGGGCGCCGGCCGACCCGGGCTTGCAATCCGCGCCGATAGTGACGACTGCAAGTCAGACGCCGGACTCGCGGCGGCGGGAGCCGCCGAAGCGGACGAAGCTGGCGCCGCCGAAAAACCTGGAGGCACGCCAATAAGCGCGCTCAAACACGCAGCGGACAGAACAATGAAACACATGAGGCGTGCGCGGTGGCTGTGTGGCATGCGTATCATGTTATTACCGCTCTGATGGCGGTGTCAAGAGGCAAAGGCGCGTGATAATCTACAGGGATCTCGCACCGTTGTGCCGAACCTGCCTGATCGGGATGACGGGTGGGCGGCAGAAGAATCTCTGGGGGTTGAATGGTGACTGACGAGAATGGCGGCGCAGCGACGGGAAAAGACGGCAAGCTCGCATTAAAGGATCGAATCAAGCGCGCCGTGGCGGCGATGGACGCGGCCGGCGTCGACGGATTGCTGCTTTGCCCTGGGGCCGATCTTTTCTACTTGTCGGGATTCGAGCACAGCCATGCGGGTGAGCGACTTCTCGCGCTGCTGCTGCGTCGCGATGGCTCAAACTGTTGGATTGTCCCCACCATGAACCGGGAGCAGGTGGAGGCTCACGCGCTGCGCAGCCAGACGATCATCGCCTGGACCGATAGCGAAACCTACCGCCCTGCCCTGTCCGCCGCGCTTCAAGGGTTGAAGAGCTTGGCGTTCGATGATGAAGCAAGGGCGGCATTTCTATTGGACGCAATTGACGCCGACTCGAACCTGCGGATCGTCCGATCCAGCTCCGTAATGCGCGGGTTACGAATCCGGAAAACGAACGAAGAGATCGCCGCGCTCCGACGGGCGGGAGAGACGGTTGACCAGGCGATTCCGGAAGCTACTGCGCTCTGCCGCGCCGGAATGCAGGAGTCTGAGGTCGAGGACGCGCTTCGCGCCGTGCTCCTCCGGCTGAGCCCGGAGAGCAGCATCGGCTTTTCGATCGTCGCAAGCGGTCTCAACAGCGCCCTTCCGCATCATGAAACCGGCCGGCGTGTGCTGCGCCGCGGCGACGTGGTCGTGCTTGACTATGGGACCCGACTCGCCGGCTATTACAGCGACATCACCGTATCGTGCTCTATTGGAGAGCCGGCCGATTCCGACGTAAGAAAAGTCTATCGGGTGGTTTGGGAGGCGCAGCAGAGGGCGCTGGAGGCGGTTCGTCCGGGGATTGTGTGCGCCGAGATAGACCGGGCAGCGCGAGACGTGATCTCGGAAGCCGGCTATGGCCTGCAGTTTCTCCATCGCACCGGGCACGGCCTCGGATTGCAGATTCACGAGCCGCCCTACATGGTCTCGGGAAACGATGAGCGACTGGAGGAGGGGATGGTGTTCAGCGTTGAGCCAGGGATCTATCTTGCCGGGCGATTTGGAATACGGCTCGAGGTCATCGCCTCCGTCACGGCAGACGGAGTGAGCCTGATCAACGCTCCCAGCGCGCCGCAGCTCCCGATCTCTCCAGGATAACGCTCTGCGATAGGCTCGAAAGAACTGTGGAGACCGCGCCCCCCACCGGTACGCCAGGGCCTTCCGGCGCGGTCCCGCGCAACGAGAAATCTTCACACATCGTGCAATCTCCGCGGTCGGTCTATTATAATGAGATTCGCAGGCAGTTCCTCTGGATTAGTCTATTTTGGATAGAATAACAATGTTTGGGCAGGGGCCCTAGGTGGATTTAACAGTAAGAGCAGGACGAAGGGAACAGGGCCTGCGGATCCAGAAAGCAGCCGAGGAGTCCGGTATCTCTCTGGAGGACCTGGCGCGTGAGATTGGCTGCTCGCGTGCGTTGATCTACCAGTACGTTTCTGGTGGTGTGCTCGCGCATCCGGGAAAGCTGCAGAAGATCGGGCGGCGTACCGGTCATTCGCTGGCCTTCTTCTATGAGGAATCTCCCGGAACCGAGCCTGCGGGAGTAATAACCGAACATCCTTCCGACCTGGGCAGCGCGCCTCCGGCGCTCATAGGCCCTCTACCGCCAAAAGAGCCGAGCGACGGGTCCATGATGGAATCGTCCGCAAAAGGCCGGCAGCCGGAATCGCCTGACCGGATTTCACCGGATCGCCCGCGAATCACTCAAATAAGCGAAAATGAACAGGCGGACGCCCATTTCCCGCTGGCCGTCGTGGCGCTTCCGTACCTCGAGGAGCTCGCCGACGCGCAGGAGGCGTACGGCGATACACTTGGCCTGATTTCAACCTGCGAGCGAATCGTGCCATTCGCTCGTCAGCAAGGGAACCGAGAATCCGAGGCGCGGGCGTGGCTGCGCATTGGGAACGCGCGAATTCAGCGAGGACATCAGGATATGGCGCTGCCGGCGCTGCGGGTGGGGCTGGCGCTTTTTGAGGAAGTGGGGAACACGCGCCTGTCACTCTCGTGCCGCCAGAGCATGGGGCGAGCCCGGCTCTCGGCCGGGGATACCGAGGGCGCGATGGCCGAATTTGAGCGAGTATCCGGCGGCCCCGGCTGGGTGAATCGGTGGCAGGGAACGGTCTCCACGGCCGCGGTTTATGAACATCGCGGCGAGTTTGAATCGGCTCTGCATTGCTGTGAGACCGCCGTCGAGATCATTGATTCTGAGCGAGGCGCGCCCCGCGAAGCCGTCGAAGCGGCCCGCAGCTTTGTTATCTCCAACCAGGCGAACGTCTACCTCGCATGCGGGGACTTTTCCGGCGCCCTTCGTCTCAGTGAGGAGCTGCTGCTGGCGGCCGAGCGATCAAATCAGCGCGAGCAGTTTATTGAGGCCCTGATCAACCTGGGCATCTGTCAGTTCTACCAGGGCGAGTGGCCGCTGTCGGAGGAGAATCTACTGCGCGCCATCGATCTGAGCCGATTTTCGGGTGACCAACCCCGCTGGGGTCTGGCCCGCGCGTGGTGGTCACTTCTGCTCACCCAGATGGGAGACACCGAACGAGCGAAAGAGGAGTCTAAGGATGCACTGCGGATGGGGTTAGAGACCTCCAGCCGACGCTGCGAGATTCAGGCTCAGCTTTCTCTCGGCGAGGCCTACCTTAAATCGTCCGCCGCGCGCGAAGCGCTGTATCATTTTGAGCAAGCGGCGCGGGCGGCGCTCCTCAGTTCAACCATTGCGCAGGAGATCATGGCGGTTGAGCGCCGAGGCGCAGCTCACCTTGCTCTTGACGATCCCCGGACGGCTCGGCAGGATGTGGAGCGGGCGATCCGGGACGCGCAAACCTACGGTATACAGCATGTCGAGGCGATGGCATCGCTCCAGATGGCCGCGATTCTTGATCGGGAGGGTAATCCAGACGAGGCGCATAAATTCGCCGCGGCCGCCGCCGGGATCGCCGAGCGGCTCGGGCTGGCGCTGATCTACGCGCGGGCGAAAGCGCTCGAGAGCCGCCTACTGGATCGGAGTGACAGGATCGACGAGGCAATTGTCGCGGGTTCCAACGCGGTGCGAGTCATCGGCGCTATTCGATCTCGCGTCGCCGCTCGAAGAGAGGATGAGGCGCTGCTGGATGAACCTGAACTGAGCGCGCCCTTCCGCGAACAGGCCGCGAGACTGCGGCGTGCGAACCGAGAAGGCGAAGCCGAACGCCTGATCGAAGAGACCAACTGGCCGCCACTCACTGACTGGT
>Ga0307374_10009205_pt1 | contig 14596 bp, 10 predicted proteins | sample OX3MG_FD_202532 | JGI IMG/M metagenome (GOLD analysis project Ga0307374, IMG submission 202532) | Soil microbial communities from Risofladan, Vaasa, Finland - OX-3 | ecosystem: Environmental > Terrestrial > Soil > Coastal area > Acid sulfate soil | place: Finland: Risofladan, Vaasa | collected... | reverse complement strand
GGCCGGGAGCGAAGACGGTGGCGGCACCGGCCGGCTTCGACGATCCGAAGGCGATGCCGATGCAGCCGAGCACCAGGACGGCCGAGAGGACCAGGGCCATGCGGCGCCAGACCGTCTCGCGGAGGTCGGAGCCGACATCGCAGCGGTTCATTGCGTCGCCTGTGGCAGAACCACCCGCTGATGGTCGAGCAATGGACAGTTTCATCTACACCCCCTCATAGGTGCACGGCTCTCAAGAAGCTTGCGATCAATCGCACAGGTCGCCCGCAGCTCGGACCGGGCAGGCGCCTCGCTGGCGAGCCTGCGCCCGACAGTTCCCTGCATCGTCACCGCACGCGCGTGATGCTTGCAGTGAAATATGCGTCGTCGGTGAGACCTGCGTAAGGGACAAAAGGACTAGACGGGCATCAATTGACTGGCGGTAGTTTTGCTGCCTCGCGGTGACCCGTGGGGAGCTCAACAGAGCGTGGCGATGATGTTCCCGTAGCCGTCATGCCCAGGGTTCGGCCCGTACCCCGGAGAGACAGAGACGACCACCAGGTGCTTGATGGTGCCGGACTCGGTCGAGCCGGATTGCGTGATGGCGCTGGCGACCACCACGACCATGTTGACCGGAACCGTCGAAGGGGGATTGGAGCTATTGCCCGGGTTCGAGGTCCATGTGGCACCGCACGCATAATTCGGCGCATTGTCGATGTATCCCTTCATCGACGCCGGTGCGTTGTCAACACCGCTGAATTGGTTGGTCTTCCAGCTCTGCGATCCCCAGAAATTGACCTGGTGTCCATTGGTCGGTGCGCCTGCTGAGACGTCGCCGACGACGAATCCGCCACCGCCGGCAGGAAGAGCAGCGGTTGTCTCAGTCCCGGACGCACTCGCCGATCGGTAGTAGGCGTCACCTCCGAAGAGCACGCTGATCGGTACCGAGCCAGCCGTCTGATTGACCGTTGGGATCGTGCAGCTGGCATTCCCACTGGCGTCCGTCACTCCTGTGCAGGATTGGGCGGTCATGCCGGAGCCCAGCGTCATGAGGACAGTCCGACCCCCGAGGGGTGCACCGTCCGTCGTGAGGTGTGCGTTCATTGTGAACGGCATGCCGCTGACGGCGACCGAGGGCCCGGTGTACGCGATCGATGTTTCCTCGGGGGTGACAACGAAGCTGTTGGAACCTGTTGTCGACAATAGCTGTGGTGACTTTGTGGTGTCTCCGGCGAACGAGGCCGCCAGTGTGTACGTCGCCGCCGGCTCGTTGGGCGTGATGGAACAGGACGCAACCCCGAGAGCGTTTGTCGTCGCGTTGCAGGACTGTGTTCCGTTCAAGGTCATGACGACGAGCTCCCCTGGGACCGGTGTTCCGGTCACACTGTTGGTCAGCACTGCCGATACGGTTCCTACATCTGCGTAGTCGCTTGTCCCGGCGCTCACCGTCAGAGTTGTGGGCGTGTGCACTGTGGCTGTCGACGTCGCTGTGGATGACTCGTAGTTGGTGTTCCCGCCATAGCTGGCAGAGATGTTGACGGTGCCGGAGTTCTGGTTGACGTCGGGGATGGTGCAGCTGGCTGCTCCGCTTCCATTCGTCGTGCCGGAACAGCTCTGCAGCGCGCTGCCGGAACCCAAGGTGAAGGTCACCGATTGACCAGTGACGTCGGCTCCCGGGGTCGGCTCGGCGCTCGTCAAGACGCCGGACAGAGTGGCCGGTTGGCCGTTGGTGACGGACGTCGTCCCGCTGTAGGTGAGTGTGGTCGGAGCCTGCGTCACTGTGAAAGTGCCGGCGCCGCTCGTAGGCAAGAGCTGGGGTGTGACGCTCGGGGCTCCCGGAAACGTCCCGGTCATGGCGTACGTGCCGACGGGTTCATTGGGAGACAGGCTGCAGGTTGCCACCCCGGAGGCATTGGTCGTGGCCGTGCAGGACTGTGTTCCATTCAGAAGGAAGGTGACGGGTTCGTTTGGCACAGGCTGATCGGTGTAGGTGTTCAGCAGCGCGCCGGAGACAGGCGTGGCCCCGGTGAACGGGCCGGTAGCCGGGGTGATCGTTAACTGCGTCCCTTCCGGCAGGTTGACGGTCGAGGCCGCGCTCGCGACCCGGTAGTAACCGTCACCGGCAAAGGTCGCCGCAACCGGAATGGGTCCCGGCGCCTGGTTGACGGACCCGATGGAACAGGCGACGTCGCCCGAAGGCGTGGTCGTGCCGGAGCAACTCTGAGCTGAGGAGCCCGTCCCGAGCGTGAAGGTCACCGCGCGACCGGGTATCCCGGTCCCGGGACCGGGGTCGTCAGTGGTCAGGACGCCCGTGAGCGCGATTGATTGGCCGTTCTGAGCCGTCGTGGGCCCGGTGTACGAAAGGTTCGTTTCCTCGGGGGTGACCACATAGTTGGCAGCGCCGCTCGCCGGGGTCAGCTGCAGGGGCAGCGTGGAGTCGCCCGCGAAGGTGCCGGTCAGTTGGTAGGTCGCAGCCGGCTCTCCTGGTGTGATGGAGCACGAAGCACTTCCCGTGGCGTCGGTCGTGGCCGTGCAGGTCTCGGTGCCGTTGAGCGTGAACGTCACCGGCTCCCCGGCGACTGGTGCATTGGTGACCGAGTCGGTCAAGACGCCCGAGACTGTCGCAGCATCGGCGTAGTCGCTGCTCGCTGAATTCACCATGAGGGAGGCAGGCTCGGTGACAGCAATGGGATTCGTGGTACTCGTCGGCGTGTCGTAGACATCGCCCGTGAAACTCGACGTGATCGTCTCTGCCGTGTGAGGTTGATCGACGGTCGGGATCGTGCAGCTCACGTTGCCGCTGGCATCGGTGGTCCCGCTGCAGGACTGGGCCGTGTTGCCCGAGCCGATGGTGAACGTGACGACCTTGGTGGGCAGTGGGGTGCCAGAGGTCGGTGTGTCCGTCGTCAACGTGCCCGACAGGGTCGTCGGCTGTCCGTTCGCCGCGGTGGTTGGACCGCTGTAGGTCACCGAGCTGGTGTCCGCCGTGACGGTGAACGCGGCGGTCGAGGAATCTGAGCCAATGGGCTCTGGTGCTGTCTGGTCTCCCGAGAAGGAGGCTGTCAGCGTGTACGTGCTCGACGGCTCGGTCGGTGTGATGACACAGGTGGCAGTGCCGGTCGAGTCCGTGTTCGCCGTGCAGGTCTCGGACCCGTTCAGGGTGAAGGTCACCGGCTCGTTGACGATGGGCGTGTTGGCTGACGAGTCCGTCAAGACGGCTGAGACCGTCGTGGGGGAGGAGAAATTGCCCGAGACCGGCTGGATCGTCAGGGTTGCAGGGGCTGCGGAGACGACCGTGGGCGCGGCCGCCACCTCGATCTCATTGTCGACGCTCAGGCCGAAGAGATACGGGGACCGGGTGTCGATGGTCTGCAGCACGTTCCCGCTGGCGATGTCGATGCGGTAGATGTTGCCCGAGGCCGTGTCGCCGGTCCAAAAGGAGAGCCCGTCAGGGTCGAGGGCGACGGCGAAGAGTTGGTTCGAGCAGCCGGGCATGCTCGCGCACGAGTACGTGTTGATGACGTTGCCGTTGGGGTCGAGCAGGATGTCCGACTGCGAATCGGCGACCAGCACGTCCCCGTTCTTGAGGATCTGGAGCTCGTAGGCATTGTCACCGGTGAACGGCGCCACGTTGAACGTCGACAGTTGGGTGTTCGTGCACTTGTTGTATCGATAGATCACATCGGTCTCGGTGGTGTAATAGAAGGTGCACTGGTCGCTCGAGAGTGCGATCCAGTCGTCGCCGGTCTCACCGGTGGTGAGGGGGCCGAAGTTGCCGATGCTCTGCCCGCTCGCGTTGAACTCGGCGATGTAGGGCGTGCCCTGCTGCCCCACGTAGAGGTTCCCCTGGCTGTCGAACACGAGCGAGAGCGGGTTCGTCAGCCCGGAGGCGAACGTCCCGTCGAACGTGCCGGTCGGCGAGTACTTGCTGATCGTTCCGTTGATGTCGTCCGCCACGTAGAAGTTGCCGCTGGCGTCGAACGCGCCGCCGGCGGGGTAGGGCTCGCTGGTGCCGTCGTTGAGCGTGCTGTCGAGGGCGCCCGACGTGGGGTCGTAGAGGTTGACCTGCGACCCTCCCACCGATGCGAAGACCTGGCCGGGAGCGAAGACGGTGGCGGCACCGGCCGGCTTCGACGATCCGAAGGCGATGCCGATGCAGCCGAGCACCAGGACGGCCGAGAGGACCAGGGCCATGCGGCGCCAGACCGTCTCGCGGAGGTCATATCTCAAGCAGTCGTGGTCTAGGCCAGAGCCCGTGTTGCTTCCGCCCGCTGATGTTCGAGCAATCGACAAGTTCATCTACGCCCCCTCAGACGTGCACCGGGGTCCCTGCGGCTGCAGGCGTTCGCTACATCGGCCCCTCATGGCTGGTGCTCGCTGAGAAATATGCGTTTTCGTGGAGGCTGGCGGAAGGGGCAAAAGGACTAGGCGGCCGCCCTGCTGAAGACAATTGGCTGGTCTTTGTCCGCTTGATCGAACGTCGTCGAGACGGTCCGGGTGAGCTTGTCAGCAAGCCAGGAATCGGCTCGGTCGGGTGTTAACACCCAGCAAGTGGATGTTTACACCCCGATAGCGTCTCGGATCACCGTCCGGGCGCGCGCAAGGTCGCCGGCGCGGACCGTGTCGAGCAGAGGCCCGTCCAGCAGTTGGCGCCAGTCCACCGATTCACTCGAGCGCCCGGTTTCCTTGAGCCGAGTCCTGGCCTCCGCCAGGAGATGGGCGAGGGTCGCGACGCCCTCCCCGCAGTCGGACGCCAGACGGGTCCGGAGCCAGGAGGCGAGGGCGGGGCTCAGGCCGCCCGTGGACACTGACACCGTGACGGGGCCGTCACGGTGCACCGCCGGGAGGATGAACGAGGAGTGCGCGACATCGTCGGCGCTGTTGGTCCAGACGCCCGCGGCCTCGGCGTCCGCATAGACTGCACCGTCGACGTCCGGAATCCCCGTCGCGGTGACGACCAGCCGGAAGGCCGCCGCGTCGCCCACCCCGTAGGGGCGCCGCTCGAGTGCGTGCAGGGACGGGACCAGTGCCTCCATGTCGGCACCCAGTTCGGGCGCGATCACGGTGACCTTTCCGCCGCAGTCGAGCAATGTCCGGGCCTTCCGGGCTGCCACCCCGCCTCCCCCGACGACGAGGCAGGGCCGACCGGAGACGTCGAGCGAGACGGGGTAGTAGGAAGGCGGGTCCGGCGGGTCAGTCATGGAGCCGCGGCGGGCCGACCATGCCCGCAGCGATGGTGGCGAAGGTGAGCTCGTCGATCAACACGAAGCTGCCCGTGATGCGATCCTCCTCGTACGGGTCGACGGCCAGCGGGGTGGCCGTGCGCAACGTCACGACACCGATGTCGTTCTCCCGCAACTCTGCCGCATCGACGACCCGGAGCTCGTTGACGTCGAAGGTACCGGTCACGCTCTCGACCACCACCGGTGTCACTCGCGTCGTGTGCTTGATGCGAAGGCGGTCACCGACGGCGAGCGGCCGGTCCTGGAACCAGCAGACGGTCGCCTCGAAGGTGTCGGTCACCTCGGGGGCACCCTCCGCAGCCGCCACGAGGTCCCCCCGCGAGACGTCGAGGTGGTCGGCAAGCCGCAGCGAGACCGAGAGGCCGACCTCGGCCCGCTGGAGGGGACCGTCAGCCGTCTCGATGGCTCGGATCGTCGTCCGGGCTCCCTGCGGGAGCACCACGACGGGGTCACCCACGCGGAAGGGGCCACCGTTCACCATGCCGGCGTAGCTCCGGCCCCCGCCGGGCTGACGGAGGACCCACTGCACCGGTAGCCGGGCCCCGCTGCCCTTGTGCACCCCGTGCTGGACCGCCCATCCGCCGGCCCGGGCCGACTCGAGCGCATCGAGGACGGTCGGGCCGTCGTACCAAGGTGCGGCGTCGGAACGTGTGACGACGTTGTCGCCGTGGAGGGCGGCGATGGGAATGACAGTGCACGCGGCGAGGCCGAGCCGATGGGCCAGTGCCTCCATCTCATCGGCGATGCGCTGATAGGCCGAGCGGTCCCAGCCGACGAGGTCCATTTTATTGGCGCACACGACGAGCTGGTCCACGCCGAGGAGCGCCGCGATGCAAATGTGGCGGCGCGACTGCTCACGCAGCCCAGAGGTGGCGTCGACGAGCACGAGCGCCAGGTCCGCCGTCGAGGCGCCAGTCGCCATGTTCCGGGTGTATTGGATGTGCCCGGGGCAGTCGGCGATGACGAACTTGCGGTGGGGTGTCGCGGCGTAGCGGTAGGCCACGTCGATGGTGATGCCCTGCTCGCGCTCGGCGCGCAGGCCATCGGTCACGAACGACAGGTCGACCTCTCCCAGCCCCCGTCGCTCCGATGCGGTCTCAAGGGCGGTGAGCTGGTCGTCGAAGAGCTGGCGGGTATCGAAGAGAAGGCGTCCGATCAGCGTGCTCTTCCCGTCGTCCACGGATCCGATGGTGGCGAACCGCAGGAGATCCATGGTGTCGACGCCAAGCTCGGGACCGCCGGCCGGCGGCGAGCCGGGCAACGTGGTCATGGGTCTAGAAGTACCCCTCGCGCTTGCGGTCCTCCATGGAGGTCTCGGAGAAGCGGTCGTCCGCCCGGGTCGCTCCCCGCTCGGAGATCCGTGACGCCGAGACCTCCCGGATGATCTCCTCGACGGTGTCGGCGGAGGACGGGACCGCACCCGTGCAGGTGGCGTCCCCGACCGTGCGGAAGCGCACGGTCTCCTTGCGGACCTGCTCACCGGCCTCGGCACCGACCCATTCGCTGATGGCCAGGAGCATGCCGTCCCGCTCCACGACCTCGCGCTGGTGCGCGTAGTAGATGGATGGCAGCTCAATCCGCTCGCGGCGGATGTACTGCCAGATGTCGAGCTCGGTCCAGTCCGAGAGCGGGAAAGCGCGCAGATGCTCGCCTGGGCGCACGGTGCCCTGGTAGAGCTGCCAGAGCTCGGGTCGCTGTGCCTTGGGATCCCATTGTCCGAATGAATCGCGGAAGGAGAGGACCCGCTCCTTGGCTCTCGCCTTGTCCTCGTCGCGACGAGCGCCTCCGAAGGCGGCGTCGAACCCGTGGACGTTGATGGCATCCAGCAGGGTTGTCGTCTGCAGGCGATTGCGCGATGCCACCGGCCCCGGATCGGCGACCCGACCCTGGTCGATGGAGTCCTGCACCTTTGCCACTATGAGGCGTGCGCCCTCTGCCTCGACCTGGGCGTCCCGGTAGTCGAGCACCTCGGGGAAATTGTGCCCGGTGTCTACATGGAGGACGGGGAACGGGATCTTTCCCGGCTTGAACGCCTTGGCGGCCAGATGCAGCAGGACGGCCGAATCCTTCCCTCCGCTGAAGAGCAGGACCGGGCGCTGCGATTCTGCCGCCACCTCACGAATGATGAAGATGGCCAGCGACTCCAGGAGGTCGAGGTGGCCCAACGGATGCTCCACGGGCCTGACCAGGGCCGTCACAGATCCACCGGTCCTGGACGCGTCGGAGCCCGCGGTGGGGCGTTCCTGCGTGGAGCGGAAGGCGGCGGCGGAGTCCATGGAGCCTCTCAAATCATGACCATTTTGGTCATGTATACTAAACCCTGCATTCGGACGGGCGTCAAGCTCCGGCGGCGGGCCCCCGAAACGGCCCGACCGCGCTTCGAGGAAGGTGAGGAATCTGTGGCCGAGACCAACGTGAGCGACCAGCAGTCGACCGCTGAGGACCTGGCCGCGGTCAGCTCCGGCTTCGAATCTGCCCCGGCGAGCGCCGTCATCCGGTGGGCGATCGAGTCCTACGGTGATTCACTCGTGCTTGCAGCCTCGTTCGAGGACATTGTGTTGATCGACCTCGTCACCAAGGTCGCACCGGATGTCGAAGTCGTCTTTCTGGACACTGAGGCACACTTTCCCGAGACGTTGGCCTTTGTCGACGATATGCGGGAGCGTTACGCACTCAATCTCACGGTGACGAAGCCAGGGCCTGAGGCCGCCGCCTATCCCTGCGGCACCGACCAGTGCTGCCAGTTCCGCAAGGTGGAGCCGCTGCGCCGCGCCCTGGAGGGGAAGCGGGCGTGGCTGACGTCACTCAAGCGGTCAGATGGCCCGAATCGGGCCGATGCGCCGATCGCGGGTTGGGACGCCGGATTCGGGCTGGTGAAGGTCAATCCGCTGGCTGCCTGGACGGAGGGTGACATCGCGTCGTACCTGTCCGACCACGACCTCCCCGTGCACCCGCTGACCCTGCAGGGCTACCGCTCTATTGGGTGTGCGCCGACCACGCGTCCAGTGGCAGATGGGGAGGACGCCCGTGCCGGGCGCTGGGCGGGTGCCGACAAGTCCGAGTGCGGCCTGCACGTCTAGTGCTTCGTGACCTCGACAATCCCTATGGCATGGAGTTCCGCGGCCGACGCGACCGCGGGCTGAAGTTCATCCGGCCCTATCGCAACATCGGCGAGCTCAACCCCACCGAGCAGTTGAAACTGTCGCGGCATCCGTTCGAGGTGGCCCAGGCGATCATCGACACCTATTCGAAGCAGGGCGTCGATTCCATCAACAAGGTGCCGGGCGAGCTGGAGCGCTTCAAATGGGTCGGCATGTATCCCCAACGCCAGGGTGGCGACGCCTTCATGATGCGGATCAAGGTCCCCGGTGGCGTGATGACGGCGGCCCAGGTCCGCGAGATCGGGGTAGCAGCCGACGCGTTCGCCGAGGGCCCTGACGAGAGCCCCGTGTTCGGGAACCGCTATGCCGACCTGACGACGAGGCAGGACATTCAGCTACACTGGATCCGTATCGCCGACGTGCCCCGGATTTGGCAGCGTTTCTGGGACGTGGGCCTGACCACGGTGCAGGCGTGCGGCGATTCGGCTCGCAACGTCTGCTCGTGCCCCGTCTCCGGTATCGACGAGAAGGAGGTCGTCGCTGCGCTGCCTGTCGCCGAGGCCATCTCCGCCTTCTTCACGGGAAATCGCGAGTACGCCAACTTGCCCCGGAAGTTCAAGATCGCGGTCACAGGCTGCACTGAGGACTGCGCGCGGGTCGAGATCAACGACATCGGACTGTGGCCGGCGGAGCAAGCGGACGGGACGGTCGGATTCAACGTGCTCATCGGAGGTGGTCTCTCCGACGGCGAGCGGATGGCCTCCGACATCGACGTGTTCGTTCAACCCGGGCAGGCCGTCGAGCTCAGCCGAGGCGTGGCCCAACTCTTCGGCGAGCTTGGCAACCGGGAGAATCGCGGGTTGGCCCGAATGCGCTACCTGGCCGAGGAGCTCGGGCCTGAGGGTTTCCGAGCGGCTCTCGACGAGCGCACCAAGTTCGACTTGGCGCCGGCCGGCCGTGAACTGACGACAGCGTTCCGTGGTGACCACGTCGGCGTCCACCCGCAGAAGCAGCCCGGACTCCTCTATGTCGGCTGCTCGGTCCCGGTCGGCCGGATGCACGGCATCGAACTGATCGAGTTGGCCCGCCTGGCCGAGACGTACGGTGACGGCGGCGTCCGCATCGGTACCGACCAGAACTTCATTGTCTCGGGCGTCCCCGAGGATCGCCTCGACGACCTGCTGGCCGAACCGCTCATGCAGACGTACTCGCCCTTCCCGGGGCCCTTCGAGCGTGGAGTGGTCGCCTGCACCGGATCCGAGTTCTGCCGCTTCGCCGTGGTGGAGACCAAGGAGCGGGCGGTGAAGTGGGCGAGGACACTGGACGCCCAGCTGTCGGCCGGCGACCAGGGGACTCAAGCCGATGACGCGGGCGTGATCCGTATGCACTTCTCGGGCTGCTCGGCCTCCTGCGCCCAACCTCAGATCGCAGACATCGGGTTCCGGGGCGACATCGCGCACATCGACGAGCACATCGAGGAGGCGGTCGACATCGGACTGGGCGGCTCACTCGGGCCGGACGCGGCGTTCATCGACTGGGTGGAGGGTGCCATGCCTGTCGACCGCGTGCCTGATGCGCTGCTCCGGGTGGTCAGCCGCTATCGCGAGGAGCGTCGGCCCGGCGAGCCCTTCCATCTCTGGTCTCGGCGCACCAGCGCGCAGGAGCTGCGGTCCACGCTCGTGGGCGCGGCGGAGGCGGTGACCTCATGAAGCGCTATCGCATCCGGGAACAGATGAACGGGATCACGGAGCCGCCGGGCAAGGTCTGGTTCTGGGAGCTCGAGGCCGGCGTGATCCATGCCGACCGCTGCATCCAGTGCGGCACCTGCGTGGCGGTCTGCCCCTCGAACTCCATCGGCGTGAACGAGGACACCGACCTGCCGGAGCTGGTGAAAATGTGCACCGGCTGTTCGCTCTGCTGGGACTTCTGCCCTCGTGGCGGCCTTCGCTACGAGGCGCTCTGGCCACCCTCGACAGCGGTGTCAGGGGAGGATGCGGCGGTGCAGCCGGCACAGGTCCGCTCCGACTCGGCTGACACCTACTGGAAGATCAGTGGCGGTCCGCCCGCAGAGGGTCTCGGCGCGGTCGTGGACTCCTATGCGGTCAGAGCCGGCGCCGAGATCGACGATGCCCAGGACGGCGGCGCGGTCAGTGCGTTGCTCATCGGACTGCTGGCCGCCGGTGAGATCGACGGCGCGCTGGTGTCCAAGCCGAGTGCTGATCCTGATGAGCAGTGGAAGGGCGTCGCCACGATTGCCACTACGGCGAACGAGGTCAAAGCTGCCTCGGGGAGTTTCTACAACCAGACCATGGCGCTGGCCGAGCTGGACCTGTCCCGTTACGCGCTCCCGCCCAAGCCACGCATCGCTGTCGTAGGGACTCCGTGCGAAGTGCAGGGGCTCCGCGCCACGCAGGCCAGGCGTTGGCCGACCGGTGCGCACCGGGTGGATGCCGTCGTCTTGACCATCGCACTGATGTGCACGAAGAACTTCGACTACGAGGCACTGACCTTGCGCGAGCTTCGGGACAAGCGCGGTGTCGACCTGGATCGGGTGTCGAAGATGGACGTCATCCGGGGCCGCATGATCGTCGAGTACCGGGATGGAGAGCTGGCAGTCGACGAGCCGGTCAAGGACTTCCACGGTGCCGCGCTGAAGGGCTGCGACGAATGCGCGGACTTCCTCGGTCGTTCGGCTGACATTTCGGTGGGCAGTGTCGGCTCCATGAACGGCTGGACCAGCGTGATCATCCGGACCGAACGTGGCCGCCTCGCCTTCCAGGCCGCCCGTGCCAAGTTGGACGTGCGAGGGCTGGACGATCCGGCCGCGCTCCTGCGACTGGACGCGTTGGACAAGAAGATCGCGGGGAGGACGTTGCAGCGCAAGCTCGACCCGGATGCGCCCCTGTTCATCGACTTCGACGAGCATGTGCGGGCCTACGAGGGGTCCTCGCGCCAGCCCGTCTACATCAGACATTGACAGCGACGCCGCTGCCCGTGCTGCACGTACCCGACGAGCCCGCCTTGCTGGCCGAGGGCTGGTTGGCGGCCGTCCTCGACGGGCGGGACCTCGACGGTGTCCTGGGAGACGAGCAGAACGGTGTCACCGCGTGGTTCTGGGCCCGTTGGCGAACGCTCGGCTCGGCTGGCCTCAGCGAGCAGGGCCTCGGCCAGATCGTGTTGGGATACCGGCGGGAACTCTGGCTCTGGCTGGCCGGTGAACGGACATGGGCGCAGTGCTGCTCCGGGCTGATCGGTCGCATCAACCGGCGCCTTGCGGGCGGTGGCGCCGGCCGGGGGTGAGCGCCCCGGGTCGGCCGGCTGCCATCGCACTGCAGGGCGTCACGCTGCAACGCGAGGGAGTGGCCGTCCTTCGGGGAATCGACTGGCGCGTACAGGTCGGCGAGCGGTGGGTCGTCCTGGGTCCGAACGGTTCGGGCAAGACGACATTGCTCCAGGTGGCTGGCGCCCGGCTCTGGCCGACGGCCGGCACGGTGGAGATCCTCGGAGCCAGACTCGGAACCGTGGATGTTCGAACACTCCGCCCGCGCGTCGCGCTCGTCAGTGGTGCGGTCACCCGACAGCTTCGTTCCGACCTGGCGGCGCGCGATGTGGTGGTCAGTGGTCGCCACGGGGCGCTCGAGACGTGGTGGAACCGCTATACGGACGAAGACTGGGAGAAGGCCGATGAGCTTCTGGCGCTCGGCGGAGTGCGACCGATCGGTGATCGGTCGTTCGGGGTGATCTCGGAAGGGGAGCGCCAGCAGGTGCTGCTCGCCCGCGCCCTCATGAGCGAACCCGAACTCCTGCTGCTCGACGAACCGTTCGCCGGCCTCGATCTCGGGGCCCGGGAGCGGCTCCTGGTCCGCCTGACGGCGGTGGCCGCGGACCCCGTGAGCCCGCCGATCGTCCTCGTCACGCACCATTGCGAGGAGATCCCCCCCGGGTTCACACACGGCGGGCTGGTCACCGGGGGCGAGCTGATCGCGTCGGGCCCGCTGAGCGATGTCGTCACCTCGGAGCGGGTCTCGGCCTGCTTCGGCTTGGCCGTCACCGTGGGCTGCACTGATGGTCGTTGGTGGAGTCGCGCTCGCTGATCGGACGCGGCCACGCGGTGAACAGGCCTCCGAACAACTGGCCCTTGCTTCACCCCTCCACCGAGGAGTACAACCGAAGCGACAGGAGAAGTGCCGACGAGGTCGGCGCTGTGGCATTTCCCCACCATCCACCATTTGTAAGTGCTCGTTCACTAGGGTTTTTACCCAGAGCGAAGGTAGATCGTCGGGGAGTGACGATTGTGATCCTGTTGGTCTTCGTAGTGCTTCTCTGGGTGGCGGTGCTAGCCCCGAGCGTTTGGCGGCGATTTGGCGAACGCCAAGGGGTCGGGTCCATCGACCACTTCCATCATCAATTGCGGCTCCTGGAGCATGCTGGCCCCAAGACTGTGGCGCCGGCGTACCGCCTGCACACGGCCGTGCCGGGCGGACGGTCGCCGGAAGATGCTCCCGACCAGGCAGTTGACTCGTCACGACCCAAACTGGTGCTGCTCCGACCGACCGATGACGCAGCAACCGCTGACGTCGACGGCGACGACGGATCGCACTACAAGCGTGTGGGAGTGCTGGACCGCCCAGAGCCGGTCTGCCTTCCCGATGTCGGTGTGGCATTGCCGACCATGCGCCGTGAACAGGCGCGCCGGCGCTGCACAACGTTGTTGCGGTGCCTTGGCGGTGTGGCTGTCTCTACCTGTCTGATCGGCCTATTCCCCGGCATGCACCTGGCCTGGGTGTTCACCGGACTCTCCGGCCTGGCGGCCCTGGGGCTCGTCGGGCTGATGGCGTACGCCAAGGAGCTCGAGGCCCAGCAGGACCGCCGCCGCTCACGCCGTGAAGTCCTGCCCTCGGCACAACGAGCGGACGAGACGGCGATGGCCGGCTATCCGGGGGCCTGGGACGACGACGACTTCGAGGTGCCGCGGGCCGCAGCCCGCTGACTTCTCGACCTCCGGGACACCCTCAGAACCCGACTATTCTGGGGCCCCGCGGGGGTGTAGCTCAGCTGGCAGAGCGCTACGTTCGCAATGTAGAGGCCGTGGGTTCGAATCCCATCACCTCCACGAAAGGCCCAGGTCAGAGGGCCAAAGTGGGAGCCCCGGGAAGTTACGAAGCACTGCTGAGCGCTACGGGCTTCGTCGTAGAGCTCGAAGACGCGAATCCGCTGTCTTCACGAAAGGCCCAGCTCACAGGCCGACAGTTGGATGGTTGGAACGGTCGGAGGCGCGATCAGACGCGGCGTGTCTCTACGTGTCTTTATCGACGAGGATGGCCTCTTCCGGGAGGCCGCGATTTCGGGATGAGTCGAGGGGGTGCCGATTGCCACCACCGAGCTAGTTGTAATGACCAGCCAGGTTGTCGGTGTGTCGGAGGGGATCCAAACGCCGCTACAAGGAAAGTCCTTGGAAAGGACCTGGTCAAAGCACTGAGAGCCACGCATTCGCAATGTAGAGGCCGAGAGTTCGAGTCCCTTCACCTTGGCGCAACGTCGTTGGTGGTTGTACACACGGCGTGGCTCTCGGTCCGCAGCTACCTCGCAACCGCGACAAAGCACGGTGTGAACCCCGCTCGGAGCACTACAGCGTCTGATGATCGCCGATCCCTGGATGCCGCCGATTGTTGACAACAGCTGAACGACCGCCGAGATCGACCGATTCGCACTCACCCTGGCCCCTTTGGTGCTTCGCTGCACCCCGGCAGGGGTGAACAGTTACATGTGTTGCAACTTTTCCTCAGGCGACGCGCGATTGTGGTCGATTGCAAAGGGGAGAAAGGGTCTCCCTCCATGTCCGACGTCAAAACACCTAGTGCCAGCCGCGTTCGCGTCCGATCTATCGATGCTTCGGCCAAAACCCTGGCCATCGAATCGCTGCGCGCCATCATCGGTCTCCTGGTGGCTTTCAGTGTCGTGTGGTTGGTGGCAAGTCGTCTGGATCTGCATGGTGTGGCGGGCTATCTCATCACGGCAGGAATCTTCGTCGTCGTGGCTTCGACTGCCCTCACCATCACCAGCGGGCTACCCATACGCAACGCGCTCGATGCCCAGTTGAGGGCAATCACCGACCAAGAGCGTCAGCTGCGGGCCTCGTCGGATGGCCACCAGTTCACCTCCGACCTCCATGCGGCCATGGAGATGGCGGAGGAGGAGTCCGATGTCCTGACCGTTGTCAGCGAGGCGCTCGATCTGGTCTCTAACGGCCCGGCGGAATTGCTCTTGGCCGAT
>Ga0307374_10009203_pt1 | contig 14597 bp, 6 predicted proteins | sample OX3MG_FD_202532 | JGI IMG/M metagenome (GOLD analysis project Ga0307374, IMG submission 202532) | Soil microbial communities from Risofladan, Vaasa, Finland - OX-3 | ecosystem: Environmental > Terrestrial > Soil > Coastal area > Acid sulfate soil | place: Finland: Risofladan, Vaasa | collected... | reverse complement strand
ACTGACTGGCGCACCGGATTATCCCGACAGGCGACAGTCACCAGAGCACGTCATCCCAGGCCACAGGCCCATCAAGCGCGCAAGGGAGCGGGCATCGGAATAACCCGGGAATCGGAGTAATACCAGTTATTCCGACGTCGGAATAACTGGTACCTGCACGCCGCCCCCGAACTGCTTGCCGAAGCCGCCCGCCGGCTCGGCGCCGCACCGGGAGAACCCCGGTGACCGCGATCGCCGCCACCATGCAGGCGTTCTTCACCGAGCGGCTGATCGCCCAGCGCCGGTCCAGCCCGCACACGATCGCCGCCTACCGCGACACCCTGCGCCTGCTGCTCGGCTTCGCGGCCCAGCGCACCGGAACCTCACCGTGCCGCCTCGATATCGCTGACCTGGACGCGCCGGTGATCAGCGCGTTCCTCGACCACCTCGAGCGCGAGCGCGGCAACACCATCCGCAGCCGCAATGCCCGGCTGGCCGCGATCCACTCGCTGTTCGGCTACGCGGCATTGCGCCATCCCGAGCACGCCGCCGACATCGCCCGGGTCCTGGCGATCCCGCCCAAGCGGGCCGACCAGACGATCGTCACGTTCCTCACCGCCACCGAGACCCAGGCCCTGCTCGCCACGCCGGACCGGGCCACCCGCACCGGCCGCCGCGACCACGCCTGGATCCTGCTGGCCATCCAGACCGGCCTGCGGGCCTCCGAGCTCGCCGGCCTGACCCGCGCCGACGTGCACCTCGGCACCGGGCCCTACGTCGCCTGCCACGGCAAGGGCCGCAAAGACCGGATCACCCCGCTGGCCCCCGGCACCGTCACCACCCTGCGAGCCTGGCTCGCCGAGAGCCCCGGAGCACCCGGCGACCCGCTGTTCACCACCATCCGCGGCGGCCCGATGAGCCGCGACGCCCTGCAGCAGCGACTCACCCTCTACACCACCGCAGCCGGGGAAACCTGCCCCGCCCTGATCAGCAAGAACGTCACTCCCCACGTCCTGCGGCACTCAGCGGCCATGGCCTTGCTGCACGCCGGCGTCGACATCACCGTCATCGCCCTCTGGCTCGGCCACGAATCGGTCACCACCACCCAGATTTACCTGCAAGCCGACATGGCGCTCAAGCAGCAAGCACTCGACCGGACCACGCCGCCCGCCAGCGTCCCGGGCCGCTACAAGCCACCCGACCAGCTCCTCGCGTTCCTCCAAGCCCTGTGATTATGCCGATACCGCGAGCACGGGCACCCCCGCCTGCCAGCGCACCCGGTCCCGTATCGGCATAACCACGGTGTCGGCGTAATGCTGGTTATGCCGAGATCGGCATAAGTCTCATCTCTTGCGGGACTTCGAGGACTGCGCGGAGAGCTACCCCGGCGCAGTCTGGCCCGTGCAGGCGCAGCGGGCGCTGCGCGGCCTCATCCGCGCCTGGCACGCCGCCCGTGAGCAGGGACTTCCCCTCATCCCCGCCGCCGTGCGGGATCCGCTGGCGCATGAGTTCCGGCATGCCGTCCTCGCCGGGCTGGCCAGCGTGCCGGGTGTCCCCGGCCCGAAGAACAGCGCGAAGCAGAAGCCGGGCCGCGAGCTGCTCGAATTCTGCAACGGCCGGCGCAGCGACGTCCTGCTGTTCACCGAGGACACCAGCGTCTGGCCCACGAACAACATCAGCGTTATCCGATCACCCGTGCGTGTCCACGCGGGTCGTGTCTCACCACCGCGGCGCGTTCAGTGCAGCCAGTGTCTCACCGGGCGGCTCGGCATGCCGGGGGCAGGAAACGACCGCTCCAGGCAAAAGACGGCAGCGAAGAGGGGTTATGAGACAGCTGAGGCGGTTGCATAACCGTCCGGCTCGGTGAGACACGAATACGCGGTCGCATAATCTCAGAGCGCGGCGTCCGCCCCCTGAAAACCCAGCAGAAAATCTCCGGCCGCCTGGCCAGCGACGACGTCACCCAGGACCGCCTCGACATCCGCAGCTACATCGACACCGCCCGCAAGCACGGCAAGAACACCATGGACGTCCTGCACGACCTCATGCTCGGCACGCCCTGGCGACCCCCGGTACAGGCATACTCCCCGTAACCCCGGCCGAAACCCGCGCTACCCATCACCCCGTGTGAATGGGCTGAATGTTTACTGGTGTTGGTGCCCCAGGTTACTCAGCAGCCGTACGTTCTGGTTGGATTGATCAGTCGAAACCGCCCGCCGCTAAACAAATTAATAGCTTTGTTGGGCGCTGGTCTGCTCAGGTTAATACGATCGTGCCTGTCTGGCCTGACACGCTCATTGCAGGCGTAGGGCCTGATGTGGCCGATACCTGGGGTAACCCATTCCATCCAGGGTGGCAAAACTTCGGCACTGAACTCGGAGGCGGCTACGCCGAGGGAGGTCATGACATCTATGCGAATGGCAGTTATTCCTGGGAGACTCCACCTTGGCTTGCCACGCCTGGTTGGTGACCCGCAACGCGACGTCAGGAACGATGCGGAAGGCGGACTCTGGATAGATGCGCCCAATGAGGTAGGCTGTGTTGATGCTCCGGTCAGGCAGCCTGAAAGGGACGGCTGATGAGTCTTTTTGCGCTAGTGCACAATAATGCTACCGCTATCGCCTGGGGCACCACGGTGACGCTTGTAGGTATCGTTCTCGAAGCCCTTGGTGTCGCGTATTTGACAAACTACAGAGGAATTGCCCACCGCGCACACGAGCGTAATATATCTAACTGGGAATCGGCGCCTATCCTTGGAAAATATATTGCACCCAGAGTGGCGCAGACTCCGGAGCGGCGAACTAAAGTCGCGATGGGCTTGATCTTCCTGATATTCGGAACAGTCGCGCTTACACTGGGGGTTTTCTCGCTAGCACCACCTCTTTTCGGCGGATGACCGCCTAGTCCGTCCCCAGCCCAGCGTACTAAGACATCACGCAACGGAACTGGCGCTCTGTCTACTGAACTAGCCAGTCCGAAGCTTTGAATGGAGTTCTGTATAGTCTTGACTAGGAGAGGTAATTCTGTGGGATACAATAAGTTGATCGCTAGGTGGTCAACCCCTGCAGCCTTCATCGTCTTCTGTGCGGGTTGCACTGTCTCGGTTCACGCTGGTTATGGGAATCCGCAAGCCGAGCAAGTCTACGTGGCGGCGATATCCCGGCCGATGAACGCTCTCACTGCCGCTTCATCTCGGGCCAATCAGACTTGCGCAGGAGGCAGCAAGCCAGATCCCGCGCGTTGCTATTCTAATACCAAAATTGAGATCGAGGCGGCACGTGCACTGCAGAGGGCAATGCGCAGCGTTCCGACCCCACCACGCTTTGCTAAAGCTAACAGGGATCTTCTCCAAGGCCTAGACCTCTTCATTAAAGGATTGACAAAGCGAAACGAAGGCATAGCTGCCCACTCGGCCTCTGAGTATACAACCGGCTCCAATCTCATCACGAAAGGGCTGGCTCTGCAAAGGGCAGCGCTGGCTGAGTATCCGGCAGACGCACATATTGCGGCTTGAAATGGCTGATGGTGGGGGCGCTCCGCACTTCCCACAGAGTCCGTGGCAGAGCCAAATGCGCAGTGGTTTCAGGCATAGCAGTGGTTTCAGGCATACTTGGCGCGGATCGAGGCGCACTGGTTTGAGGTGGGGATGGACCGTTCGCCGTTCGCCGTCCTGGCAGAGGATGCTCCGGTGGCCTCGGGTGGAGCAGGAAGGTGGTTCAGGGTATGGAGCCTGCGGCGAAAGCGCCCCGCACGGTAGCCGGCTTGGCGCTGCGGGCCGCCCTGCTGAAGGACTTCGACGGTGCCCGCCGTCTGAACAGCGGGCTCAACGGCGGCAAGCCGGGCTGGAACCAGGATGAGCCGGCTGTGGTCGAGGCCGCCTGCGAGCAGGCCGCGCGCCGGTTCTTCCGCCCTGACTACGACGTCCGCGAGGTCACCACGTATGTCTCAGACATGCTCGCCCGGGTCCCGGAGTCCAAGATGCGCGGTGGCCACCTTGAGATCGAGGCCGTGGTCCGGGCTGCGCTCGGCGAAACGGACGTGGCTCTTGATGGCATCCGTCCCGCCGCGCTGCACAACATCAGGCATATCGTCACGACAGACATGACGTATCGCCTCGACATGTCAGCACCTGAAATCGATCAGATGCTCAGCGACGCTGAGCAGATTGCATTCGGGCGAGGCTGGAACCCACCCCTCGCGGCTTCGGACTGATGCTGCAGTTCCGAGATCATCATCGGCGGCCACCAGCCGTGCGATCGCCGTCGCCGGCGTGCCAGACGCCGAGGCCATGATGATCACCGCCCGGCGCACCCGGATCGACCCATGCTTGCCCCGCCGCACGATCTGCTGCAGCCGGCGGCCCTCCTCATCACTTAACCGTCGCGCTCTGACCGGCTCAGCCATCGCCCCTCCAGTACTCGATCCGCCTTCACAGGATCGAGTGTGGAAGAAGACGGGCCGGCCGCCAGGCAGGTCACCGAACCCGGCGAACGTATCTGGTCACCGCACTAGCCGACGCCTGGAGTTCCGATCCGTGGCGGTCGATGGTCCGCGAGTTCAGCGAGGAACTGCTCGGCACCACAGAGGACTACGGAGAGTTCGGCAGCCCGCTGGACTACGACCGCTGGCCCTTCTACCGCGAGCTGTCCGCTGCGCGGGAGACGGGGAAGCTGCGCGTGTACTGCCTTGGCCTCGGCGTGGACCCGCTGACACTCGCGATGGACATCCTGACCGTAGCTACGTTCGACAGCGACCTCTTCGATGCCCTTTTCGAGGGCCTTGTCGTCGCCAACGCCGAGGGACGGGTCATTGGCAGCCAGGGCACAACGGGCGCACCCGGTGTGCCCTTCACCGGCGAGATCATTCGCCGATTCGAGAGCGGTGCTGAGCCCATGCAGGCCGCAGGAGTGGCAGTCCTCCAGCTAACATGGCGGCATCTGACCGGCCTGTTGGGTTGAGCTGGCCACAGATCCCAGGCGGCGGTCGGCATCTCAGGCTATGGGCTGGCTGCTGGGCGCGCCGGTCATGGTCCGCCGGGGTAGCTGTAGGTGATGGCGGCTATTTGGCCGTTGAGGTAGTAGCGGTAGTCGCTGCTGTTTGAGTTCTGGTAGTTGGGTTCGCTGGGCCAGCTGCCGCCGATGTAGCCGGCGCCGAGGGTGAGGTTGGTGGGGGTGAACTGGAAGCTGGTGCTGCCGCTGACGGTTTGCTGTGAGGCGCCGTCGAGGTAGAGGGTTTGGGTGTTCCCGCCGGTCAGGACGGCGTGGTGCCAGATGCCGTCGTCGACGATGGTGTTGGAGATGGCTGGGTCGACGGAGCCGTTCCACCATTCGCCGTAGAGTTTGCCGTCGGTGCCTATGTACAGGACGGGGTCGAACTGGCTGGGTAGTGCCGGTCCGCTGGATAGCGGGTTTTTCTGCACGGAGACGAGGACGCCGCCGGGGTTGGTGGTCTTGAACCAGATCGAGATCTTGGGCGGGCTGGTGCCGGTGGGGATGGTGCTGGCCGGTGGGGTGAGGTAGCCAGTTCCGTCGAGGTTGATGAGGTTGCCGAACTGGCTGATGTCCCCAGTGATCCAGGTGGCGCCGCCGGTGAGGGTGGCGTTTTGCCCGGCGATGGTGTCGGTCGCGGTGGTCCCTTGGCCGTCGGCGAGCGGCCAGTCGTTGAGGGGCTGGCTGACGGCGGCGGAGTGCTCCGCGGTCAACGTGGTGCCGCTGAGGGCGTAGGCGGTGATGGTGGTGCCGCTGCGGGTCCATAGTTCGGCTTGGCCGGAGCTGTTGATGTCACCGGACAGCAGAGTGGGCGGGCTGCTTCCCCACGGGCTGGTGATCTGCTGCCAGTTGCCGGTGCCGATGATGCTGCTGGTGGACTGGCTGGGGTTGGTGGATTCGTACAGCGCGCCGGTGGCGGTGTTGAGCGCGAACAGTTCCGTGTTGCTGGGGTTGCCGCCGGGCTGCGCGGTGGCGAGCGCGAAGTTGTTCCAGTCCGAGGGGGTGGCGCCGTCGGGGGATTGGGCGGAGAGTACCTGGGGCTGGGTGTACCCGTAACCGGTCGGCCCGCCGTTGGTGGTGTCGGTGAACAGGTCGAGTTCGTAGCCGTTGGCGGTATCGCCGGCGATGCCGATGAGGTCGGCGGTGCCGCTGTTGGTAAGGCTGGCGTTACCGGCTGCGACGAGGAGTGTCGGTTGGTCGAAGGTGAGGGGGTCGTAGAAGGTGCCTGACGACAACAGCCAGGAGGAGGTGCCGGCTATGGGCCGCAAGGCGGTGCCGTCGCCTGAGCCGGCGAGTATGACGGCTGACCCGGTGGACGGGTAGTAGGCCATGACGTCCTGGACCTTATGAAGGGTGAAGTCGGCGTGCAGGACGATGGCGCCGGCCCAGTCGCTGGGGCCGTCTGCGCCGGGGTTGATCCCGGTTCCGGTGCCGCCGATGTCGGTAGCGCCGGACAGTGTCCCGGTGCCGTTGCTCGGTGATAGCCACAGGCCGGGGGCGTTGCCGCCGCCCAGGGTGAGCAGGTCGGGGTGGCCGTCGCCGTTGACATCTCCGTCGGTGTAGGCGGTGGCGGGCGGGTTCCCGGTGAGCTGCTGGGTGCTGGCCTCGCTGAGGTTGCCATTGCTGGCGGTGCCGTAGACCGTGAACAGCATCGGGCCGTAGCGCTGGATTGGGATGTTAAGGGTGCAACTGGCGCTTGTGCTTGTGGTGGTGCACGAGGAGCTGGTGGCGATGTTGACGGGGACTGGTGTGCTGGCGCCGAGCTGATAGGTGTAGCTGGCCGGGCACGGGCTGGAGGAGCTGCAGCCGGTGGTGCTGAAGGTCGCGCTAACCTGCTGGCCGAGCATGCCGGAGGACGGGACGGTGACGGACGGCGCTGACGGGCCTACTGGGTTGTAGGTGAAGTAGCACTCGTCGGAGGGCATGGTGTTGGTCAGGCCGTTGTCGTCGGTGGTCATGGCGTACCAGTGGTATGTGTAGGCCGTGGTGGCGCCGCCAGAATGCAGACCTTGCATGACTGACCGGGTGAGGGTGAGCGGGGCGGTGGCATTGTTGCCGCTCTTGAATGACGTGCCCTGGACGCTTGAGTCGTAGGCGGTGGAGCCATCAGAGTTCAGGATGATGAACCTGGTGGTCAGGTTGTTGTCGCCATCGTCGTCGGAAACATCGGCGGAGAAGGTGACGTCATCGTTGCCGATGACTGGTGCGGTACCGGCGCTGTACTGGCATGATCCGCCTGGGTTGGTCGTCCGGCCGGACGGCCGGTTGGGCGGGTCGTTGTAGTAGACGGTCAGGTGGGGGTAGTACTTAGAGTTGCTGCCACCTCCGTTATAAAATTGTTTCCACCCCAGCTCGCTGGTTTCGTCGGCGGCTCGTATGCCCCAGGTCTGGCTGGTCGTGCTGCCGACGTCATTACTGATCGTGCTGGTGACAGTCCAGGTGACGTCATTCGCGCTGGCGGGGCAGCTGGAGGAGTAGCCGAAAGCAGCGTTCTGGTACAGGTAACTGGAGGACCAGGACGGCTGGTTGTTCCACGTGGTGGAGGAGCTTATCCCGCCGGTGGTGTAAAGCCGCACGGACTTCTGCGTGCACGAGGGCGCCCAGTTCTCGGTCGTGTACAGGTAGGCGGCGTTGATCACCGAGGCGCCGGTCAGCTGGGAAGGGATGGGGAGCCGCACGAACGAGCGGGCCACCTCGACGCCGTTGCCTGATCCGCACGCACCAGGGGGAGAAAGCGAGACCGGGCAGAGGCCGGATTGCAGGTAGCTGGATTCCTTCCAGTAGCTGGTAGTGGGGTAGCCCTGGTCGACCTGGGTCCACGCTGAGGCGCTGCTGCCTGCCGGCCACCAGGTGGGGTCAATGTAGACCGGGTAGACAGTGCCGCTTGCGGCCAGGACCGAAGCTGGCGGGCTGAGGGTGATCGTGTTCCCGGACACAGTGACGGCGACGGTGGCGCTGTGCGCGGCTGAGCCGGGCGCCGTGGCCGAGGAGTCGGCGGGCAGCCCGGTCTGCGCGTTCACCAGCGTGCCGTCTTGGTTGGTCGTGGTGGGCATGCTGGCGGGCGGCGGCGCGGAGTCCCAGGCCAATGGGGCACTGGCAGTGAACACCGGCACCGCCTGCGGGCCAGGCGCGGCCTGCAGGTTCCCACTGCCGTCGGCGGTGACTGTCAGGCCGGGCGCGCTGGCGGTGAGCTTGAGGGAGGCAAGCGCGGGGTTAGCGGCGGCGGCGGCGGTCTTGACGATGAAGACCTCCGAGAACCCGCCCTGCGCGCTGGCGGTGACCGCCAGGTCCACGCCGGGGAGCACGTTCGCATAGGTGGCGGTGGCCCCGGACACGCTGGGGGAAGGAAGCGGGCCAGCAGGCCACGATAGTGACAGGGTGCGCGCGTCGGTGGTCATGACCGCGAGCGGGCCAGTGCCGCCTCCCGATAGCGTCAGCGCCGAACTGGTCACCGCAGGCGAGATGGTGCCGTTGGCGTTATGGTGCAGCACTGGGTTCAGGTTCTTCCAGCGGCCGTCGCTCCGGGCGCGCACCGGCACGGCCGACTCGGTGAGGGCGAACCTGCCGTCCGGCCGGGCGACGGTGACCGAGGTCGGGGTGGTTAATGCGGAAACGGTCACCGGGCGCCCGGTGGCCCGCGCCCGCGCCGACGCCTGCTCCGAGGTGAGCGGCGTTCCTGATGCTGCCCGGGTGGCTCCCGCGTGCTGTGAGATGACCGGCCGGGCCGGTGCGGGCGCCGCCGCCAGGGTTGCCGCGGTCATGGCCGCCGCGAGGCAGGCGGGGATGGCGCGGTGGAGGGTCCTTTGCAGGTGGCGGCGCAATGTCACGGGTCAGGCCTTTCGTGAACCCTGGGCACGGGGGCGGGTGCCTGGCCGGAACGGGGATCGTAATACGCATTATGCGGAAAATGACCTGGCTTGCCAGGTAATAAAATTGTGGCTATACGGATGAATGTGGTGCAGGGTACGTTTCGGGTGCCCGTGTCCAGGGTGGCCGGGCTGGCTTTGCGAGGTGCATATGGCCGGCTGGGTGGTCACGTTACTGGTGCGGACGCGGTGGCTGGCGGTAGTGGTTGCCGCGGCGTTAGTTGCTGGCATGGCCGGTGCCCCAGCCCAGGCGGCCACCGGGCAAGGGAATGCCCACCGGGCAGGACGCCCGCCGGCATCGAAGGTCAGGGCCGCCCGAGGCACCGGCATCCTGCCCGTACGCGAGATCCGGCACCGGAACGCTGCGGCATCCCGCTTCCGGCCGGCCGGCACCTCCTGGCCGCAGCCCGCGCAGGCGGCCATCTCGCTGACCGGGGCGTCTCCGCCGCTGACAGCAGCTGGGCAGGCAACTGCCCGGCTGTCTTTGGTGTCACAGGGCACCCAGGCACACGGGATCGGTACGCCGGTGTGGGCGGAGCCGGTGCAAACCCGGGCCGGGGGCCCGGTGGTGACCGGCGTGGACGTGCGGGTCCTGGGCCACGGGGTGGCCCAGGACGCCGGGGTGCACGGGGTGATCTTCACCGCCCGCCGTGCGGCGGGCAGCCCAGCGGGGCGGGTGCGGCTCGGGATCAGCTACGCCGGGTTCGGGCAAATATCTGGCGGTAACTACGGCCTGGGCCTGGGCCTGGTGGAACTGCCGTCCTGTGCGCTGACCACTCCGCTGCTGCCAGCATGCCGGGCCGAGCGGCCGCTGGCGTCGGTCAACGACCCCGCGGCCCAGACGGTATCCGCCCAGGTCACCCTGCCCGCAGGCGCCCAGTCGGCGGGCAGTTCCCCTGCGGGCGCCTCCCCCGCGTCGCCGGGCTCAGGGCTGCTGGTGCTGGCCGCCGCTGCCGCGACCTATGATGGCGGCGGCCCGGCCGGTACCTACTCGGCGACCTCGCTGCACGCCTCCGGCACATGGACCGCAGGCGGCTCGGACGGGGCGTTCACCTACTCATACCCGCTGGCAGTGCCGCCCGCGGCCTCGAGCCTGGTGCCTTCACTGTCGCTGAACTACGACTCCGGTACCGTGGATGGGCAGACCGCCTCCACCCAGGCACAGGCGTCCTGGGTGGGGGACGGGTGGACAAGCCCGCAGTCGTTCATCGAGCAGTCGTTCATCCCCTGCGCCGACAACCCCGAAGGCAGCGCCGCCCCCAAACCCACGCCGGATGAGTGCTACAACGGGCCAGTCATCACCGTGTCCCTGAACGGCAGATCCACATCCTTGGTCTGCCCAGTCCCGTTCAGTTACACCGCGACCAGCACCTGCAAAGCGGCCAGCGACAACGGCGAAGTGATCACCCACCACGTCAGTTCAGGGAACGGGTCCGGGACCCAGTTCACCGACTACTGGACGATCACCGGCCGGGACGGCGTGACCTACTACTACGGCCTGAACCATCTGCCTGGATGGGCGAGCGGCGACGCGGCGACCAACTCGGTGGACTCGGTACCGGTGATCAGTGCGCACTCTGGCGACCCGTGCTATTCAAGCTCGGTGTGCACGATGGCGTACCGCTGGAACCTGGACTACGTCAAGAACCTGCACGGCAATGCGATGGCGTACTACTACAAGCAGGACAAGAACGCCTACGCTGAGAGCGGCAAAACCTCCAGCGCGGTCAGCTACATCCGTGACAGCCATCTCGACCACATCGACTACGGGTTCACCGACGGCAGCGCCTACACCGGCCACGCCCCCGGCGAGGTGACCTTCACCACCGGGGACCGTTGTTTTTCCGGGACCTGTGACCCGCTGAACTCGGCCAACGCGGCGAACTGGCCGGATGTGCCTTACACACAGGACTACTGCGCCTCAGGGAAAAGCTGCACGGTCACCGGGCCGACGTTCTGGTCCACGGTCCGGCTGGCATCCATCACAACCCAGCAGTGGAACGGCTCAGCTTACGTCGCGGTGGATACGTGGGCACTGGCACAGCACTTCCCAGCCACCAACGACGGGTCCAGCCCGGCGCTGTGGCTGGATTCGATCACCCGCACCGGCTCGGACACCACGGCCGGCGGCAGCTCGGTCACCTTGCCCAAGGTCAGCTTCGCTGGGGCAGAGATGGGCAACCGGGTGAACCCCGCCAACTACCCGGCGCTGGACCGCTACCGGATCAGCTCGATAACCACCGAGACCGGCTCGGTGATCTCGGTCAGCTACGAGCTGGTCAACTCGTGCATGTCACCGAACTCGCCGCCCTCGGACCCGTCAGCGAACTCCTCCTCATGCTTCCCGGTCTACTGGCAGCAATTCACCCCGCCGAACCCGGACTGGTTCAACAAGTACGCCGTCGCGTCGGTGTCAGTGTCCGACCCCACTGGGGGATCTCCTGGCCTGTACACCTCCTACACCTACAGGGGTGCGGCATGGCACTACGACGACAACGAAGTCGTCATGCCCAAATACCGCACCTATGGGCAGTGGCGCGGCTACCAGAATGTGAAGACGTTCACCGGCACTGGCTCCGACGCCCAGACCGAATCTGAGACCAGCTACTACCAGGGCATGGACGGTGACACCCTGCCCGGCGGCGGCACCCGTTCGGTCATCCTCACCGACTCCCAGGGCGGCCAGCACACCGACACCAGCCAGCTCGCCGGGGACGTGCTGGAATCAACCGCCGACAACTACGCGGGCGGGCCGGTAGACCATTCCACGATCTACTCCTACTGGGTGTCCGCTGCGGCAGCGACCCGCACCCGGTCCGGGCTGCCCGCCCTGACCGCCAACGCCACCGGCCAGGTGGAACAGTGGGCCCGGCAGGCCATCACCGACGGCGGCACCACCAGCTGGCGCACGACCGAAACCGACACCAGCTACGACTCCGCCGTCTCGGATGCGTTCTTCGGGCTGCCGCTGTTCACCTTCGCCCACGGTGACCTGAACGACACCACCCAGCAAACATGCACGGCGATCACCTATGCCCCCGCGAACACCAGCGAGAACCTGGCCGGGTTGCCGGCCGAGACAGAAACTGACGCCCAGCCGTGCGGCGGGTCCAACCCGAACGGGTCCAGCGCACCCGGAGCCGGGCAGGTCAACGCCCTGACCGCGCCCACCAGCCTGTCCCGCCCCGCGGACGTGATCTCCGACACCCGGGTGTTCTACGACAACCCCACCCTGGCGCAGACATGGCCGCAGCCCGCCAGTCCTGCCTGGCCGCAAGCCACCCCCACCCTCGGCGACATATCCGTCGTCCGCCAGGCCACCGACTACACCGGCGGCGCATTCACCTACCAGACCAAAACCGCCACCGTGTACGACTCCAACGGCCGCCCGGTCACCTCCTACGACGGCAACGGGAACAAGACCACTACCGCCTACACGATGACCAACGGGGTCACCACCGCCGAGACGCTCACCAACCCGCTCGGCCAGGCCACCACAACCACCCTGGACCCGCTGCGGGGCATCCCGGTGACTGTCACCGACGCGAACAGCATCACCACGACCCTGCACTACGACGGGCTGGGCCGGGTCACCGGCGTGTGGGGCTACAACCGGCCCACCAGCTCCGCGGCCAACGACATCTTCAGCTACGCGGTCTCCAACAGCGCGCCGACCGTGGTCACCGCCCAGAAGCTGAATGACGAGTCCGGCTATGTCACCTCGACCACCTTGTATGACGCGCTGCTGAGGGTCCGCCAGACCCAGGACCCCACCCCGCAGGGCGGGATCCTGGTCACCGACCACTTCTACGACAGCCGCGGCTGGGAATGGAAGACCAACCACAGCTGGTGGGACTCAACTGCCAATCCCGGGTCCTCGATCGTCACTGTCCCGGACAGCCAGGTCCCCAACCAGGACGTGACCGCGTTCGACGGCCTGGGTCGGCCGGTGCTGGTCACCTCCTACAACGACTCGGCGGTCAAATCGACCACCGCGGCCGCGTACTACGGGGACCGGGTCACCACTGTGCCGCCATCTGGCGGCACGCCGACCTCCACCGTGACTGACGCGCTGGGCCGCACCAGCGAGCTGGATTCCTACACCTCCAGGCCCACGGTGAACACCAGCACAGCGGGCAGCATCACCACGGTCACGATTACCGGCGGCACCAGCCAGGCCACCGACTACTCCTACAACCACCGCGGCTGGCTGTCTGACGTCAAGAACGCCGCCACCAGCGCGGACTGGGGCAAGACCTACAACCTGCTCGGCGAGGTCACCGGCACCACCGCACCCGGCACCGGTGCCACATCGATGACCTACGACGCGGACGCGAACCTGGCCACCACCACCGACGCCAACGGGCACACGATCACCTACACCTACGACGCACTGAACCGCAAGACCGGCGAATACGACGGGCCATCCACCTCCTCCCCGCAGATCGCCGCCTGGGTGTATGACAACTCCAACAATGCTGTCGCGGGGATGAGTGACCCGGCCGGTCACCTGACCACCGAGACGTCTTACAACGGCGGGAATGCCTACACGATCCAGCAGAAAGGCTTCAACGTCTTCGGTGAGCCACTCGGCGAGACCGTGACCCTGCCCTCGGCCGAGGGAGCACTGGCGGGCAGCTACACCCTCACCCACACCTACACCACCACCACCGGCCTGCCGTTCCACGACGCCTACCCGGCGTCCCCCGCCGGCGGGGCGCTGCCCGCCGAAACTGTCGGCTGGACCTACGTGCCCGGGTTCGACATTCCCAACGGGATGGGCGGCAGCATCAACTCCTACGTGCAGAACGTCATCTACGACGCGTTCTTCCGGGTCTCGCAGGAGGAGATCGGCACGGCCGCCAGCAACGCGTGGATCACCAACGCCTACGACCCGCACACCAGCGCGCTGACCGACTCGCAGGTAACCAACACCGCGGTGTCGTCCACGCCGTTCGATGACACCTCCTACACCCACGACCCATACGGGAACATCACCTCCCAGACCGGCACCCGCAACGGAACCACCGCCGAAACACAGTGCTTCGCCTACGACACGCTGGACCGGCTCACCCAGGCATGGACCGCGACCGACAACTGCGCCGCGGACCCCTCCGCCAACGGCGGGTCCACCGTCGGGGACCAGATCCCCGGCGGGGCGTACTGGACATCGTGGACCTTCGACCCGCTAGGAGACTGGGCCAGCCAAGTCCAGCACTCGCTGTCAGGAGGCTCGGACACCACCACCAGCTACTCCTACAACGGAGCGGGCAACGGGCAGCTGACCGCGCTGACCTCCGCAAGCACGACCGGACCTGGCGGTAACTCGTCCTCGTCGTGGACCTACGACAAGGCGGGCAACACCCTCACCCGCAACCTGCCACCCGGCAACCAGACCCTGACCTGGACCGATGACGGGAAACTCGCCTCAGCCACCACCAGCTCCGGCACCACCTCATACGTCTACGACGCCGGCGGGAACGTGCTGCTCCAAAAAGACCCCGGGCAGACCACCCTGTACCTGTTCGGCGGCAGCGAGCAGATATTCCTCAACACCAACACCAGCGCAGTCACCGGCACCAGGTTCCTGGCCCTGCCCGGCGGCGGAACCGCGGTGCGCACCGGCGCCAGCACCGCCTACAGTTTCGAGATCACCGACCAGCACGGCACCAGCCTGCTCACCCTCGACAACACCGCCGCCAACCCCACCTGGCGGCAATACACCCCCTACGGCAACCCGCGCGGCACCGCACCAGCCTCCTGG
>Ga0307374_10009201_pt1 | contig 14599 bp, 16 predicted proteins | sample OX3MG_FD_202532 | JGI IMG/M metagenome (GOLD analysis project Ga0307374, IMG submission 202532) | Soil microbial communities from Risofladan, Vaasa, Finland - OX-3 | ecosystem: Environmental > Terrestrial > Soil > Coastal area > Acid sulfate soil | place: Finland: Risofladan, Vaasa | collected... | reverse complement strand
CATTCTTTCAGTGCAACCGAAGCCGTCCTGGACGGTGGGACGGCTTACGACTAGAGGTTTGGTGTTCCTTCCGCCGCCATTGGCTTCCCTCTGGCTCACAAAGACAAGTGCAGACCGAGAAACACCAACGATGGCAGTTCCTGCGACAAGAAGAAGGGGTCGGTATGACATCCCTTCGACAAGTCGACCGTCGTACCACGAGGAAGCCTCTCGACGAGAGAAAGAACTCCAGGGTGAAACGGGTCATCATTTCCTGATGCAACACGTACCGCGGTGCCCGAAAGCTCCGCTGCGTGAGTCACGACATCGGCTGAAGCGAAGGCCGATGCCGACGCATAAGCCCCAGGGTTGGCCGCCCGGGCCTGGTCATAGGTGGTCCAGATCGCCGGGCTGATGGCCGCGACCGCTCGAATCAGTTCTGGGTACTTCTCGGCAAAGAGCAGCGCTCCATACCCACCCATCGAGATGCCCATGGTGCCGATCCGCATAGGGCTTCTGCCTAGATTCAGTCCCTGGCACATGGGGATCAGCTCCGAGGTGACCATCGCCATCGGGTCGTCACCGGGGTGCGGGTTCCAGTAGCCGCCCCCGCCATCGACCGTCACCATGGCCATCGGCGGCAACGGCCGCCCGTAAACCTCAAGGGCAACGGCTTGAACAGGTGTCATGCCCGATAGGGCATTGGAGTGGTTGGCACCGTAGCCGTGCAACATCACGATGAGAGGCAAGGGACGGCCCAGAGGATGTCCCGGAGGCCAGGCGATTGTGTAGCCGACCTCTCCATGACGAGCCGCAGAGTAGAACGAACCAGATCTCGAGAGCCCAGTCCCCGTGAAACGAAGCAGAGGAGCGGTGACAGAGCAGGCGCCCTCAAGCTCGGCGAGTGCCTGCTTGCCGGGAACGACTCCGTGCGTGATCAGCTCGACACCAGTGACGCCGGCACCAACGAGCGCGGCGACACCTCCAAGGCCCGTCGCGAGGAGCCGGCGTCGCGTCCAGCGTTTGGGCGCATCGCTAGTCAGCGTCATTGAGCCGCCCGGTCCGCCACGAAGAGCGGGCACAGGCAACGGCGACCGATCCAGCCATCAGCATGGCGATGAACGCGACAACCTCAAACGAGTCGTTGCCGCCAAAGACGCGCACGTCTGCCCCGAGAAACCATGTGAGATAGGACGCCATCACCAAGATCATCAGGGACGTGAGGACTACGACGGTGATCTGCACCGTCCGAAGGCTTCGCGATCCTATGGGCATCCTCCGGATCAAAAGGGCAGTCGACACACCGATGAGGACGGTCGAGACCACCGGCACGATTCGCCAGAGGTCATAGGACCAGCCCACGTGCAGCGCAAACGTGGTCGCCGTGATGTTCGTGACCTCGACATACGCTGCGCCGGCGAGTTGCTTGATTGCGGTGCCAGGGTCGGCCCACTCGATGCCACCTCTTGCGACGGTGTAGCGGAGGAGATAGGTCGACGAAACGCCGAGAGCGACGATTCCGATTGAAAGGCCGGCAGCCGGCAACGCCAGTCTCCACTGCGACCTACGGACAATTAGGTAGAGGGACGACACTGCCATAGCGATGATGCCAATCGACAGCACCGCGACGAGCGCCAAGAGCGCAACGGTCATGGCGCCAGTCGTGACCGTCTGCACGACCCCGGGGCGCCGTGGTGCCCAACCGTTCCAGGCGAGCATTGTCCACGCCCACGGATGGATAGCCACGGCGGTGAACAACACGCTGACCAATGAGGTTGACGCCAATCCGGCGCTCACACGACGCGTGGGTTCGATCGGTTGACCCGTGATACCCAGGTCAACACAGCGCGCCGCCAGCCCCTTGCGGATCACATCAAACGTACGCGACGCCGAATGCGGACGCTCGGACAGCTCGTCTTCAATGAGGGCGCCGAACTCCTGACCGAAACGTTGCCGCCAGCTCACTGGGTACCAACGGAGGAGTCGCTGTGCCCTCCTCTCCGGATCGCCTCTCACGCCCGCTCTCCGTTCGGGGTCAAAGACCATCCGACCCGCAAGCGTTGCAGACCGGTCCTCACGATTTGGCGTTGCGTCTTCAGGTGCTCAGCCAACGCTTCGGCCCCCACCGCCGTCAAACGATACGGCCGCCGGCGATCGTCGCTGTCGAGCGCTTCGATCAGCCCGGCACCCTGCAGTCGTTCAAGTGCCTCGTAGAGCGTTCCGGGTGGTACGCGTACGCCTGCGAACGCCTCGACATCCTTGACTAAGGCGTAGCCATGCTTCTCACCCCCGGCAAGGCTGGAAAGGATCAGGCTGGATACGGTCGGGTTCTTGCCAAGGCTCGGCTCGCGGCTCGACGAGGTTCGCACTTCCGCCATGCTATATCGGTTACCGATCTATCGTCAACCGATGGATTCAATGGGCTGGAGAAACAACGGCAGAACAGAGGCTCTTGGGTAGCACCGTACCGGGCCGGTGAGGCGCATTCCGGTCCACCTGTCATCAAGTGCCAACTCTCGCGAACGGCACACCCCGCCGAAATCCGAGGAGCCACTATCAGCGACGTGGCCGCATTGGCTGCCCAATTGATCAATTGTCGCCTGTGGCAGACTGCCGCTCGAGGTGTGCACCCACTATTGAACGCACCCCTCATCCCGTGCCCTCCATGAGTTGGGCGAGGACAGGGCTCCGCCTGCCATTACCCCGGGCGAGGTCGACAGGAATCCGGCCGGCGTGGTCACCGGCTCGATGATGACAAGATTGGCTTCGTCGGCAGTGCTCGTACAGACAAGGAGGCGATGGTATGGCAGCGGTGATCGAATCGGCTTGGGAAAATCACCCTGGCTACCGGATCGACCTGGTGCCCTTCCCCGGTGTGGCCCGCGCCTGGTTCGGTGACATCCTCCTGGCGGAGAGCAGCGCAGCCCTCAGGGTCATTGAGACCGACCACGTCGAACGGCTCTACTTCCCGGAGGCAGACGTCCGGCTCGAGCTCTTCGAAGCGAACGATCACCACACGATCTGCCCGTTCAAGGGAGAGGCTGACTACTGGACGCTCACCGTCTCAGAGCCACCGGTCGAAGATGTGTTCTGGACCTATCGCGATCTCTTTCACGAGGTCGCCGGTCTCAAGGACCACCTCGGCGTCTACCACGAGAAGGTCCGGGTCGAACTCGAGACACAATGGCCCGATGACCCGCGCGCCGTGAGCGCCAGTCCGTTCCCGGTCTGGGGAGACCAGTCCGATTTGCTGCGGCTGATCGACGTGCAAGAATACGGTACGGATCGATTCGTCGCGCCGGGCTACCACGAGCGCTCGCGCAACGTCGTGGAAGGGGGTCAACTGCTGGCGCAGGCAATCGTGGCGGCATCCAAGGCCGTCCCCGAGCAGCGAGTGATATCGGCCCACGTGACATTTCCGAAGGCGGCATCCTTCGACGATTCCATCGAGGTGTCATTCGATGTGCTGCGAAGAGGACGGACGTTTTCCACTGTGTCCATCCGTTCCGAGCAAAACGGCGCACTGGTGTGCCCCGGGCTCATCCTGATGGACTCGGGTGCAGCGTCTGTCTTCGCGGACACCGTGACGATGCCCGATGTCCCGGGGCCCTACGAGTCCGAGCCCTATGACATGAGAGTCACCGGACGCGACCTTCGCATTGTCGACGGCGCCTACTCCCCGGATCCAGAACGAGTGGGGCCACCGGTGATCTATGCCTGGGTCCGGTTCCGTGAGAATCCCGAAGAGCCGTACCTGCGCCGTGCCCTGGTCGCCCAAGCGACGAGCCACTGGGCAATCGCAGCCGCCATGCGCCCCCACCGCGGATTCGGCGAGGCTCAGGCCCACGAGACCCTCTCGACCGGCATCATGTCGGCCTCGATCAGTTTCCACGACGACGCCCCGGTTGACGAGTGGTTTCTCTACGCCAATCGGGCCATCTGGTCGGGCCACGGGTTGGCGCAGGGCGAGGGGGCGGTTTTCAGCCGGGACGGGCGGTTGATGGCGTCCTATTCCGTGCAAGCCATGATCCGCGCCTTTACCGAGCCTCCCCGATCCAGAGGGATGGACGCGCGCAACGCGATGTGAGCATGAGATCCATTCGGCCACCTCGCATACCATCACAACTGGCGGAAGATGACGGAGCGGCACGTGGCGACAATTTCTCCCAGTCGCTTCTGCGTGGGGATTTCTCGGGGCAGTCGCGAGAAGACACCCTTGTGGAACAGTCACGTATCGTCCAGGCACAGTTCACCGGAGCGCGGCTCAGTCGATCCCGCCTGACCGACGTGGTCGTTGAAAACTCTGACTTCTCTGGTGCCGAACTCGACGAGGCGGCGATCGAGAGAGTGGAGTTCCGTGAGTGCCGTATGTCCGGGGCGATCTTCAGTCGGTGCTCGATTCGTGATGTCAGATTCGTCGGATGTCGGCTCAACGAAGCGAACTTCCGCATGTCGGAGATCACACACGTCCTCTTCGAGGATGTGGAGCTCAGTGGAAGTGACTTCTACGCGGCAACCATGGAGAGCACGGGCTTCTTCGACTGCGATCTTACGAACGCCGAATTCACCAAGGCCACCAGCCCGGATGTGCGATTCCATGGATCGACCTTGCTCGACCTGAAGGGAGCGGAGTACCTCACGGGAGCAATCATCGAATCTTCCCAGGTCCTCCCGGTCGCGCTGGCGGTGCTCGCAGCGCTCCGCATCAGAATCGACGACGAACGAGAACCCCCAGAAGCAGTTCGGAACAAACGCCGCTAGGCCGTTTCAGAGCCAGCCGGGAGCGCTTCGACGGCGGGGGCCACGGGACTGACCCGGGAACTCAAAGGGTCACCGAGATGTGCCGGACGGTGGCTCCAGGTGTCGAAACACCCGGTGGAACAGAAGAACACGGCCTTCCCGTCCGGATGGGATGCCGTCTCCTCTGCCGTCGAAGGAGACAGCGGGATGCCGCAAATTGGATCCACACCGCCCTGCGACGTTCCCGGGATGCCAATGCTTGAGGCAACGATGGACCTCTCCACACCCCGCAATGCGACGTCCCTCTCGGAGAGGACCACCCCCCAACGCGGCATGTGAGTCATGACAGAGGGGTCAGCAAGGGCCTCGCCTGCGTGAGCAAGATCACAGAGCCGGGCGGCCACGTTGACACAGTGCCCGATGTAGTCGTCACCCTCCATCAAAATAACGTCGCCCGAGGTGACTCCGGAACGGATCGAGACAGACTGGGCCGGGCCCGATACGGTGCAGACGACGCGGTGCAACTCGAGAATGGCGGCCAGCAAGGGTGGGGTTTCGACGCACACCAGCATGACCCCGTCACCGAGCCATTTCGCGATGCGCACACCTCGTCGAGCACAGATCTCGCGCAGTAACGACCGGAACGATGTGAGCACTTCGACCGCATACTCGTCACCCTCACGTTCGGTCAGGGCCGTGAAGTCTGAGACATCGACGAAGGCGAAACTGCGATGGACTCGCACGCACCGATCGTGCCACGTTTTTCGACGGATGCACCAACTTTCAACCGCGAGAGGTCGGCTCTGCCTCTTCGCCGGGACTAGACGAAGTTCGGGATCACCTCGGCGGCGAAGCGAGCCAGCACCTCCTCTTCGATCGGTGCGCGCAATGCGATGATGACCCAGTCGGCTCCAGCATCCTGATACTGACCCACCCTGTCGATGATCTGCGCGCTCGACCCTTCGAGGACACCATCTGCCACCCCGCCGTCGGCCGAGCCGTAACGTCGGATCAGGAAGTCCCGCCGGTCGGCCTCGCTCAGCTCGCCCATCAGGCCGACGTTGACCCCGGTCACGAACTCATCCGCCCGGGGAGAGTTCGCCCGCACCACCTCCCGGGACCGACCGAATTGCTCAGGCGAGACATAGGCGATATTCCACGCGTCGCCCACCCGACCGGCAAGGGCCAATGCCCGAGGACCTCGGGCGCCGATCCAGATACGCGGCGATCGCTGATAGGGCTTGGGGTCGCAGCGGGCCTGAGCGAACTGGTAGAACTCGCCTTGGTAGTCGACCACCTCCTCGGTCCACAGCAAGCGAACCACCTCGGCGTACTCGGCCATACGCCGGAGGCGGACGGCTGGTGTCTCGAAGGGTATTCCGTAGGCGCGGTATTCGGTTTCGTGCCAGCCCGCGCCGAGCCCGAACTCGAACCTCCCTTTCGACAGATGATCGATCGCCACGCCGGTATTGGCCAGGACGCCGGGGTGGCGGTAGCCGGCCGAGTACACGAGACAACCGACTCGAACACGCGAGGTCTCCATGGCCAGCGCCGTGTGCGCCACGGTGGCCTCAAAGGAAGGTTGCTCCCATGGAGGCGCAGCGGCATAGAAGTGGTCCCACACGCTGATCCAGTCGAAGCCCAGATCTTCGATCTGCCGCCAGGCTCGGCGAAGCTCGTCCATCTCGAGCCCCTGAGGTCCAAGGTGTACACCGAATTGCATCGATTCCCTCCCGTTTGGTGACCGCGGACAGCCGGCCCAGACTTAGCACATCAGAGGGCAGAGCGGAGCGGTACCGTGTCACCATGTCCGTCACCCCGCCTCGCGCCGGTCCCTACCATGACCTCCGCGTGCTCGACGCCAGCACGGGGACCGCAGGGGCGATGGCGGCCATGTTTCTTGCCGACTACGGCGCCGATGTCGTCAAGATCGAGCCGGTGCAGACCGGGCCACTGGACGGCGATCCTGGTTGGCTGTGCTGGGATCGGAACAAGGTTCTGACCTCCTTCGACCCAGCGGGACGTCACGGGCGTCGTGAACTGCGACGGCTGTTGGCAGCGACCGACGTGGCCGTCTTCGATCGGGTGCCGGGCCAGCTGGAGGCCGACGGGTGGGACGGCGCCACCCTTACTGCGGCGCACCCGAATATGGTCCACGCCTGGCTTCCGCCCTACGGGACCACCGGGCGATGGAGTCAGTTGCCCGGTGACCCGCTTCTCCTGGCGGCAGCTGCCGGGGTGTGCGACTACCAGCAGGCCCTGACTGACGTGCCCGTCGCCCCGGTGGTCCCGACACTTACCTATGCCCACGGCGCACTCGGTGCGACGGCTATCGCGGCGGCCCTGCTCGAGCGCCTTCGAAGCGGGCAGGGACAGGCGGTCACGGTCACCGGTCTCCATGCCGTGGCTGCCATGCATTCATCTGTGATGAGCCGCGCCCCTGGACAGATCATCCCCCGCCGCAAAGGGGGCCTTGGCATCCCGAACTACCGGGTGTACCGCTGCCGGGACGGGCAGTGGCTGTACCTGGGCACCCTGATCCAGCCGTTCTTCCTGACGGCGCTGGAAGTCCTGGGATTACTCGAGGTCATGGTCCTGCCCGGCATCGACGGCGATTTCACCAATGTCATGAACCCCGAATGCAACGAGCAGGTCGGGGCGCGTCTGGAGCAGCGCTTCGCCGAGCGGGACCGGGCGGACTGGCTACACGCTCTTGACGCAGCCGGCGTGCCCAACGCTCCCGTCTGTAGCCGAGCGGAGTGGTTCGACAGTGAGACGGTGGCCGTCAACGAGCTTCGTGTCGGTCTTGACCACAAGAAATTGGGGCGGGTCGATCTCCCCGGACTCCCGGTGTCGCTCTCGGCCACGCCGGGCGCGATTCGGCACCTACCCGACGACGACCATCGGTTCTCCTCGGGCGACCTGTGGAACGAGGAACGGGCCGAACCCGTCCGGCCGCCGGCGCCCGCCACCGAGGGCGACGGGGCTCCAGGATTCCCACGGGCCCTCGAAGGGCTGCGGGTCGTGGATGCCAGCTCGTTCATCGCGGGGACATTCGGACCGGCCCTTCTGGCCGACTACGGCGCCGACGTGCTCAAGGTCGAACCGCCCGAGGGCGACCCCTATCGGATCTTCGCGCTCGGCTTCCTCGCCGTGAACCAGGGAAAGCGAGGGGTCCAGCTGGACCTGAAGGATCCGTCAGACCGGCAGGCGTACCTGGAGCTGGTGGCCAGGGCTGATGTGGTCGTGGACAACCTCCGGCCGGCGACCGCGACCCGGCTGGGCATCGCGTCGACCGACCTGCACGCCACCAACCCACGACTCGTTCACTGCTCGGTCAGCGCCTTCGGGACCAAAGGGTCGTGGGCGCCCCGTCGGGGCTTCGATCCTCTGGTACAGGCCCTGAGCGGTCTGCTCCACGCGCAGGGGGGCGACGATATCCCGATGATTGCGACAATGCCCGTGCACGACATCGGGGGGGGCACAGTGGCCGCCTTCGGGACTCTGGCGGCCTTGTATGCGAGGGAGCACACCGGTCAGGGGCAGGTGGTCCAGACATCGCTGGCGGGCGTATCAGTGATGCTGCAGTCCGGTGAGCTCGTCTCCTACCGCGGCCGCCCGCCCTCGCCAATCGGTGGACGTGATTTCGCCGGCCCGCGGGCGGGTTACCGCCTCTACGAATGCCAAAATGGATGGATATGCGTCGCTGCGTCGACGCGGGACCAGATGTCAGGCCTGTTGCGGGCGCTCGACCTTCTCGAATCAGCCAACGGAGCATCGAGAGCGGAGTTGCTGGCCGCTGAAGGAACCGGGACGTTGGCATCCGTGATCGCCCGCAAGCTCGCGCCGTTGCCCACCGAAGAGGCGCTCGACTATCTCTCGGCGGAAGGCGTGCCCGCGGCCCGGGTGCTCACGCGCGCCGAGACCCTCGACGATCCCTGGTTGGAGGCCAACCGGTTCTTTCATATAGTTGACGACCCGGTCTTCGGGCGATGCAAGCTGGTGCGCTCCTACGCCGAATGGTCGCGCTCGGGGACTTCGACACCGAAGCCTGACGCGTCGGCCCCTACCGTCGGTCAGCATACGGCCGAAGTGCTGGCCGAAGTCGGCATCGAGCGACTCGGCTGAATCGTCCGTTGCCCGAACGAGAATGCGCAGGCCTCACACGTCGTCTCCTCGGGCAGAAACGGGTTCTTGCGGTAGGCCGTTCGCTGGACTCCGAGCGACGGACGTAGTCTGGAGAAATGGCGCCTTCCGTCGAAGAGATCGTTGCCCGGTGTCACGAGGCACTGGCTGAGCACACACCCGTTCTCGCCGTCCGCGACGTCCTCGACGAACTGATCTCCGACCCCGAGGGACTCGAACAGTCCCTCGGAACCGTCGACATCGGTGGCATCACGACCCTGCACAATGCCGCCGATCTGACGGTGCTGCGGGTGGCGTGGACGCCCGGAATATCCCTCTACCCCCACGAGCATCGGATGTGGGCAGCTATTGGGATGTACGGCGGCCAAGAGGACAACTCCTTCTTCCGACGCCTTCCAGGGGGCCTCGAAGCGGCCGGCGGTCGAGAGCTCGGGGCCGGTGAAGTCCTCGTTCTCGGCGACGACGCGATCCATTCCGTCGCGAATTCGCGCCGCGACTTTGCCGTCGCGCTCCATGTGTACGGGGGCGACTTCTTTTCGGTCGAGCGTTCCGAATGGGACAGCGAGACGTACGAAGAGCGGCCACGTGATCTTGAGCGCACTCGACGCCTGTTCGAAGAGGCCAATGATCGCTGGTCCAACCAGCACTGATCCAGATGCTCGCCCCTCAGGTGAGAGCAGGCACACTCGAGATCCCGGCTGACGTGAACCGGTCTTTCAGGGGCTCAGTACACGCACCAATGCTGAAGATCAGCGACGGCCGCAGATCCAATCATTATCTCGGCACCAACGATCTGATTCGCGGCAAAGCGTGCGGTCGTGCGGGCATGCCCTTCGAGCATCACGAATACTGATTCGTCCTCCGGGGTCACAGCGATCATTGGCGGGACAAAAGCTCCCGACTCAAGACGATCTCTTATTGCACAGATCGTGCGCGTCGTGGGTGTGTCAGATATTTCCGGATCATTCGCAATGATGCGCTGAGCGTAGTCAGCAAAGTTCCTCGTTCCACCCGCGTAATCGATCCACTCGACGTAGTTGACCATTTGAATCTTCGGAAGGTCGGATTCCTCAATGCAGCGCAACGACCAACTCAGTGATTGGGGAAATCTCGTAAAGATCAGTGTGCGATCTTCCCAACCTCTGCACTCGCCGAGACACCGGGAACGGGCCCGGTTCTCCTCTTCATTGTCCAGGTCGACGTTTCGAATGAGAGTCTGAGAGTAGCCATTCTCAGCGAGCCACTTCTGTATAGGCCCGTCGTACCTCTGATGCGAGTCAATCTCGGCAATCAGGAACGTCGCCACCATCTCGGCCTCACTCGATTCCCTCAGGAACTTCACGGGCAGATTCTTCCAGAACCCCATACTCCCCGTCACGGGTTCCCACGCATGAGCCAGATGAGGGGCCGTCCCCTGGCGCCTGCCTCTTCGACTCGGTGTAAACCTAAAGGTGCGTGGTGTCGTGAACTAGACATGGAGAGGCGAATACGGCAAGGGCATGGGTTACCTCTGGCCTGCCTTTTTGCGGTTGTCCTCTTCGTCACCTCAGGTCTGACCGCAGGTTCCGCGTTCTGGGGATTCCCTTCTAGCGGTGCAGGAAGCTCCGTCTACTCAGCCGCTGGAGTCGACGCGATATGCGCGAGCAGTCACATCCACGTCAGTGTCGCCGACGGCATCTCAGGTGCGGGGCACTCCCGTTTGGTCATCTTGGTGCACAACAACGGGTCACACACTTGCCGCCTGTTGGGCTATCCCGAGGTACAACTGCTCGATGCCGGGGGAACGATGGCCGCAGTCGCGAGCGGGACTACCAGCGGCTTCGCCGGAGGAACGCCACTCAGTCCTCCAAGGCCAGGCATCGAACTTGGTGCGGGCAAGGTGGCCTCAGCGGTCCTCGAAGGAACTGACGTGCCAATCGGCAAGACGACAGCCTGCACCTCCTACCCGTCCTACACGATCGCGCTGCGCGGCACGCACGACGCAATCAGGATCACGCAGCCAATCGTGAGTTGTTCAGGATTCTCCGTCCACCCGTTCGTGATCGGTTTCAATGGCACCTATCCAAGCGGCGAAGTGATGGGGTCGGTCCCGGCTTGCAAAGTGGCGAAAGGGGGACACGGCACGATCGGTCCATTCGTCCAAATCGAGGCGCTCTCAGGATCACTGGTGAAGGGAATGGTCTCCGTAGCTGCCAGCCCCCATTCCAGGGGGCGCTTCCAGATCGTCCTCAGGCCGGGTCGCTACCTCATGAAGTCCGAGAACGACCCCTCATCTAGGCACGTGAACGTGCACTCCGGAGAAGCCGTAAACCTCGGACTCTTCGGAAGCTGCTACTACGTGACGAGCGTCCCCCGTACGACCGTCGTGCCGGGGCAGACGCCGCCACCCACTACCTCGACGACCACCTAGACAGGATTACCTCTTCCCGGCGCACTCCTTACCTCGACGGCTAAGCCTGGTAGCCGGCCGGCCACTGCTGGAGGGCCCACATGTTTCCGTCTGGATCGCTGAAATACGAATAGAGAACTCCACCCATGTCCTCGATGTCGCTTACGTCGATGCCGCGCTCGATCAGGACGGATCGGGACGCGGCCATGTCCTCGACGACAAGGTGGAGGCCCTTCACTGAACCGGGGACCATCTCCGTGATGGGGCCCATGCCGGTGCCAAAGACAATGGCGCAACTCGACCCTGGCGGAGTGAGCTGGACGACCCGCATCGTTTCGCTCACTTGCGCGTCGACGACATTTCCGAATCCCACTTGCTCATAGAACGCCTTCGCCCGGTCGACATCGGATACGGGGACTGGTACGAGTTCCAACCGCATGTCGGGCACTGCAGGACTATCCATCTCCATTCGACCTCCTTGATCAACGACTTTGCTCAGAAACGCCACCCTCGAATTCGTCACACCCCGGAAAACCGCCAGCGCGTCGCTCCTCCGACACCAACCGTCGCGAGCGCCGTTGCCGTACGAGCTGCGATTCGATAGATCGTCCACGGAGGAGGACCGGCAGACGGTGCGCTGTAATCGGCGGTGAGTGCCACGCCGGAATCATCGACTCGGGCCGGCCAGCCTTGGGCGCTCCACTGTTCGGCCATCGTCGCCACCGTGGCCGGGTCCTTGACCATTTCGGCCAGCCCCTCCACGACGAGATCGAACTCATCGGTCGCAACACTCAACGTGCAACGTTGGTCGCGAGCCAGGTTCCTGGCCTTCAGCGTCTGCTCTCCGGTCTCGAACCAGAAGGCACCGTCGAACCACAGCGCACCAACACCCGTCACGTGGGGACTTCCGTCCCGGTTGATCGTCGCCAACCAGCAGGTATGACGATCGGGGCCGCCCGAGCCGGGGGCTTGAGAGACCCCCCTCCCGAGGCGGCTTTCGATGTCGGTCCAATTGATGAGCGGAAGCCCGTAGAGGTCTGCCAGGTTTGTCGGTTCCATAATGGTCCGACGGATCATAAGGCGAGAACTCATTGGTCGAGCCCATGAATAATTTCGTCCCCTCGCCCGCTTTCTCAACCCTTACGAAGCGGTCCGGCGTACTAGTCGCGTCGGTAGTAGTCCCGAGGCGAACCATCGAATTTGCCACTTCTCAGGCAACAGTTCTTGAAAGCGACGACCCGAACCGCATGGACATTGGTCTTTGCATCCGAGCTTCTCGAATCATCTCCTTGTTGCCATGGACGACCCGGTCCCCACGCTTCCACGTGGCCATTGGAGGACCTCCACCTTCAGGATGGCGGCTCCGGCGGACGACCGCGCCGATTCTCGACACGCCAGACGAAGCGCAGGGCCGACCACGTCTCGTCGATCGCGCAGACCTTGTTGTCAACCAGGCCCCCACGCAGACCAGCGCCCCGCACTGCCGTGTCGGTCAGATCGGTTGGCACGCCCGAGGCCTTCTTCGGCCACGCCAGCCACAGGCTTCCGGAGGGGAAGATGATCGAGCCCAGCGCGGGCAATCGCTCCTCCATCCTCTTGCGCACCGTGAAGAAGGCCACGACAACATCCGCGTCACCCCGGGATTGCCTCCTCACCTCCACCTGCGGGGGAAGGTCGAGCCGCAACGCCGTCGGTGCCGAGAGCAGCGTGAGCCGCGATCCCTCCTTGATGCCCAGTTTCGTGGCAAGCGGGGTGCCCGAGTAACCAGCCACTGTTGCAGTCTTCCACTGGTGCCGTAGTGTCGTTCGACTTAATCTCAGCCTGTGCGCACGCGAGATGAGGGGTAGGCCATCCCATGACAACGCTTCAGGACGCTATCGACATCGCACGGCGGGACAAGTACCTGGCGGTAGTGTCCACCCTCCGATCGGATGGGACGATCCAGTCCACCGTGGTCAACGCAGGCGTACTGCCCCATCCGGTCAACGGGGTGGACGTGATCGGATTCGTCACCTATGGAGCGACCAAGTTGGCCAACCTCCGCAAGCGTCCCCAGCTGAGCCTCACCTTTCGCTCCGGGTGGGAGTGGGCCACGGTCGAAGGTCACGTCGAATTGATCGGCCCCGATGACCCCGGTTCCAATATCGGCGCTGACCGGCTCCGCCTTCTCTTACGCGAGATCTTCCGGGCCGCCGGCGGATCGCACGATGACTGGGATGGCTACGACCGCACCATGGCAGAACAGCGCCGCACGGCCGTGCTCATCAGCCCGACGAGGATCTACAGCAACTGACGCCACCCCAGCAAACGCCCCCGGCACACGGCCGGAGTGGACCGGCTCCTTACACGTCCTTGCTCGTCACGCCCGCCTGGTCAAAGGTGGACATCTCCCGCAGTACCCGCGCCGCGGCCTGCACCAAGGGAAGCGCCAGGCAAGCCCCGGTACCCTCACCGAGACGCAGGTCGAGCGTGAGAAGCGGCCGGAGGCCGAGAAAGCCGAGGGCGGCCTGCGACCCCGGTTCAGCCGACCGGTGACCGGCAATGGTGTAGTCGAGGACCGCCGGGCACATGGCGGCTGCGCTGACGAGTGCGGCCGCAGCGATCACTCCATCGACGATCACCGGGACTCCTGCTGCGGCGCCCCCCACGATGAACCCAGCCTGTGCTGCGATCTCCAGGCCTCCGAGCGAGGCCAGCGCGCCCAGGTCGTCTCCGGGCCGGATGTCGCGGCCGGCACGGGCGAGAGCGGCTTCGACCACGGAGATCTTGTGCTCGTACATCGCGTCGTCGATGCCCGTCCCGCGCCCGACGACCTCGGAGGCCGCAGCGCCCGTGAAGTGCGCGATGAGCGCGGCGGACGGTGTCGTATTCCCGATTCCCATGTCGCCGGTGATCAAGCACCGCGCACCGGCCGCCACCAATTCGCGCGCCACCTCGGCACCGACGTCGAGGGAGGACTGCGCGTCCTGGCGGCTCATGGCCGCTTCCACGGCGATGTTGCCCGTACCGTGTCGGACCTTGCGGCGCAGCAGGTTGGGGGCGGGCTCGAGCTCACCGATGACACCGACGTCGATCACGACGACTTCCGCCCCCACCTGCCGGGCAATGGCATTGATAGCCGCCCCTCCTGCGCAGAAGTTGCCGACCATCTGGCGGGTGACCTCCGACGGCCACGGGGTCACCCCGGCCTCCACCACGCCATGATCGCCGGCGAAAACCGCCACGGTGGCCGGCTCGGGAACGGGTGGCGGGCTGGCGTGGGCCATGCCCGCCAACCTGACCCCCAAGAGCTCCAGCTCGCCGAGCGAGCCCGCCGGCTTCGTGAGACGGCCATGATGTTCCCGA
>Ga0307374_10009200_pt1 | contig 14602 bp, 13 predicted proteins | sample OX3MG_FD_202532 | JGI IMG/M metagenome (GOLD analysis project Ga0307374, IMG submission 202532) | Soil microbial communities from Risofladan, Vaasa, Finland - OX-3 | ecosystem: Environmental > Terrestrial > Soil > Coastal area > Acid sulfate soil | place: Finland: Risofladan, Vaasa | collected... | reverse complement strand
CTGCCCTCGCCGTCCTATCCGAGCGATGCGGAGCTGCGCCAAGCCTACGACGCCAACCGCGACAAATTGGCCATTCCCACCGAATACCACGTCGCCCAGATCTACATCGCCGAGCCGACCGGCAAGAAGGAACAGGCCGCCGCCGACAGAAAGGCCCACGAGCTGTGGCGCAAGGCGCGGGCGAAGGACGCCGATTTCGCCGCGCTTGCGCGCGCCAATTCCGAGGACGTGGCCAGCGCCGGGCGCGGCGGCGATCTCGGCTGGCTGCCGGAGAACCAGCTCCTGCCCGAGGTCGCAACCGCGGTCAAGGCGCTGAACGGCACCGGCATCACGGAGCCGGTCCGCGCCGCGGGCGGCTGGCACATCATCGACGTCATGGGCACCGCCCCGCCCGTCCACCCGACACTCGAGCAGATTCGCGGCAGGCTCGTCGTCCTGATGCGCGAGAACCGCGAGAACGAATACGTCATGAAGCTGCTCAACGCGAAGCATCTCACCGTGAACGAGACGGCCGCCGCGGCCCTGTTCGCGGCGCCGAAATAGGCGGCCCTATCCCGCTGACGCCGGTTCGATCACGTGCGGCGGGATGGTCGGGATTTTCGCCGCATTCGAGCCGATTGCCGGCGCCCGCGGATGTCGCGGCGTCGCGGATTAACCCTCTGTTGACGGGGCGCATGATTTCGTAGACGCCATCAGCGGTGGCGGTCCGATGGCGGATCGCCGCCTCACGAAACGGCAAAACCGGGGCAACCCGGCGACGCAAAGCCTCCGGTCCTCGGGCGGTCAGCCCGGGGATAGCGGGGCCGCCGAATGAGGTCCGATCCTGACGAGTTCACTTCGCCGCCGCGCCGGCATCGTCGCTCCGTTCGTCTTCTGCCTCCTTGCCGTCCTCGCCGCGATGCCGCTGCCGGCGCGCGCCGCCGGCCTGTTCGGCACGCGCGAGCGGTTCTCGAGCGATCTTGCGCCCTTCACCAAGTGGGACAAGGTCGTCGCCCGGACCAACGACGAGGAGCGCCAGGCGCGAGCGGGCTGCGCCGATGGCGGTTCCGATTGCGTTGCCGCGCAATGGCGGCGCTTCGTCGCCATGCTGTCGCGGCTGCCGCTGCGCGAACGCATCGTCCGCGCCAACGACGTGCTCAACCGCGTCCGCTACGTGAGCGCAGTGGCGAACTGGGATGATCCCGATCACTGGGAGACGCCGTACGAATTCCTCGCGCACGGCGGACAATGCGAGGATTACGCCATCGCCAAGTTCATGGCGCTCGCCGCTTCGGGCGTGCCCGATAGGATGCTGCGGCTCGTCGTCGTGCACGACACCGAGACCGGGCTCGACCATGCCGTTACCGTCGTCTATGTCGACGGCGAGGCCATGGTGCTCGACAACCAGATCAAGACCGTAACGCCGGCCGCGCGCATTCACCGCTACATTCCGTATTATTCGATCAATCGCGCCGGCTGGTGGTACCACATGCCGGCACGACCGGGCGCCGCGTTGCGGCTGGCGCAGTTGGAGCCTTGAGCGGATCGACGCTGCGGCGTGTGCCGCGGTCAGCTTCCGTCGGGCGTCAAGGGATGGCCGGTTCCTCGACGTGAACGCGCCGGTTGCGCTGCCACACTTCGAAACCGGAAAATTCCGGCCGTCGCGCCAATAGTTCCCGTGCTCGCGCAACGGCCCGATCGTCGCCATCGCACGCCATCGCTTCGACGCCTCTTATCGCGCCAATTCCGTCCAGGAGATAGCAGCGGTATTCCGCCATGGCCCCTCCTCCCATCGTTGGACGGGAGGAGAGTGGCAGGGATCAATGACGGTTTGGTTGCCGCCTTTGGGCGATTTCGTGGTCGCGCGATCAGGCGCGGGCAAAGCGGCCGCGGCCGAAGAACCGGTCGAGATCCTCGGGCTTGGCATTGTCGCGCGACGATTGGATCGCATCGACCTTGGCAAGGGCGCGCTTCACCGCCGGGCGCTCGGCGATCGCGTTGAACCAGCGCGCGCAATTGGGATGATCGTCCCACTTGGCGCCGAGGAAGTCGTGGTTGCGCGTCCACGGGAAGGTCGCGATGTCCGCAATCGAGTAGTCGGCGCCGCCGAGATAGGCGGCCGCGCCGAGCCGCTGTTCCATCACGTCGTAAAGCCGGCGCACCTCGGTCTGATAGCGGCTCACGGCATAGTCGTTGCCCGGCGGGGCGAAGCGCTTGAAATGCACGAGCTGACCCGACATCGGCCCGACCCCCGTCAACTGGACCATCAGCCACTGGACGACGTCGTAACGCTGCGCCATGTCCTTGGGCAGGAACTTCCCGGTCTTGTCGGCGAGGTACATGAGGATCGCGCCTGATTCGAAGCAGGTGTAAGGCCGCCCGCCGGGGCCTTCATGGTCGACGATGACCGGAATCTTGGCGTTGGGATTGAGACGCACGAATTCCGGCTTGAACTGCTCGCCCTTCCACACATCGACCGGAAGGACGCGATAGGGCAGATCGATCTCCTCGAGCATGAGGAAAATCTTCTGGACGTTGGGGCTGGTCAGCGCATAGAGATCGATCATCGATGACTCCTCCGGCGGCTCTCATGCAGCCGCGTCATCCAAGCCCAACGCCCCGCACCTGTCCAGGCATTGACCGCGCCCCGCTCCGCCGGTGGTGATTGCCAATGCCGTCGCCGACGCGCTCGCGCCGTTCGACGTCGCGTTCAACCACACGCCGATCCGCCCCGACCGCATCGTCGCTGCCCTGCGGCAGCGGTAGCTCAGGGCACCGGCGCCAGCTTCTCGCGGGTGACGCGGACCTGGCCGTCGGCACCGAGACGGACGAGGTTGACAGTGGCGGCAAGATCGGGCGAGCCCGAGTAATAGGCGGCGATGCTGCCGGTGCCGACGCGGACGGCGCGGTTCCAATGGCCGAGCGCCACGTAATCGGCGCCGGTCGCATTGATCTCGTCATCGCTGATGAGCCACGACGGCGCGAGCCGCGCGTTGGGGTCGGGCTCCGGCTCGTAATGCCCGTGCGCGACGGCGATCTGCCACGGCGTCCGCCGCGGCCGCGCCGTGCGCAGCGGCTCCATATTGCCGTAATCGCGATGGGCACGGCCCCAGATCTCGAGCCCCAGACCGGGGAACAGGACCGCCTCGTCGTGAGTGATGCCGAGGACGTGGACATTGGCCAGATCGGCGATGCCGCCGCGATGGAAGGCGGATTCCGGGATCGCCGGGTCGTGATTGCCGGGAAGGATGACGACCGGCATCGCCGCCGCTTCGAGCAGCCGCGCCGCGCGGTCGAGAATGTCGAGCGGCAGCCGGTTGTGCTCGAACGTGTCGCCGGCCAGCAGCACCACGTCGGCCGCCAGGCTCCGTGCGGTCGCGAGCACGACCGCAAGGCCCGCCGTCCCGTCAGCGCCGAAGACGCGCTCGATCGCGACCGTATCGACGTGAATGTCGGAGCTGTGGACGATGACCACGTCCCGCGAAGGTGCGCTATGGGCCTCAGTCATGGTGATAGGATAGAAGGCGCCCCCATGACCGGCAAGCGACGCGTCGCTGCCCTGCCCCGGGCCGAGGAGGAAGGATGAGCGAATTCGATTACAAGAACGTGCTGATCGAACGCGGCGACGGCATCACCTGGGTGGTGCTGAACCGCCCCGAGAAGCGCAACGCCATGAGCCCCGAACTGCATTACGAGATGGACGACGCGCTGGCACGGCTCGCCGACGACCGCGAGACGCGAGTCCTGATCCTGACCGGCGCCGGCGAGGCCTGGTGCGCGGGACAGGATTTGCGGCTCTATTTCCGCGGCACCGAGAACGACCCGGCCGAGCGCCGCCGCGCCAGCACCGCCAGCCATAGCTGGCGCTGGGAACGGCTGTCGGAGTTCCCGCGCCCGACGATCGCGATGGTCAACGGATTCTGCTTCGGCGGCGGCTTCACCCAGCTCTGCGCCGTCGATTTCGTCATCACCGCCGAGGACGCGACCTTCGGCCTGTCGGAGGTGAACTGGGGCATCATCCCGGGCGGCGTGGTGAGCTGGAACCTCGCCGACATGCTGCTGCCCCGCCACGCGCTCTATTATGCCGTGACCGGCGAGACCTTCGACGGCAAGCGTGCGGTGGAGATCGGCCTCGCCAACGTCGCCGTGCCGGCCGACCGGCTGCGCGAGACCACGGTTGCGTTCGCGCGAAAGCTTCTAGCGCTCAATCCCGGCGTCGTCCGCCATACCAAGGAGGCGATCCGCGCCGTGCGCGGCATGACCGTCACCCAGGCGCGCGACTACCTGCGCTCGAAGCAGGATTCGCTTGCTCGCGCCGACGGCGAGATTCGCGAGCAGGTCGGCATGCGGCAGTTTCTCGACGACAAGACCTACCGGCCGGGCTTCGGTCCCTATCGCCGGCCGTCATAGCGCCCGGGCGCGAACGCGATTGACCACGGCCGCCGGCCCGGTCTAACGTCGTTTCGATGGTTCCCTTCGGGGATTCAATGGGAACACGGTGCGGACCTTCGGGTCCCAAGCCGTGGCTGCCCCCGCAACTGTAAGCGGCGAGCCGCGCGCCCACGATGCCACTGGCGAAAGCCGGGAAGGCGGCGCATGGCAAGGACCCGCGAGCCAGGAGACCTGCCATCGACCGTTGTCGTTCGCGGGCGCATCGAGCGGGGTGACTCGATGAAGGATCGGTCCGGCGCTCGCGCGCCATCGCCACCGACTGGTCCTCCGTTCGCGGGTGACGGGCACAGGCCCGCCGCGATGGGAGGAAACATGAGGACAACACGCCAGGCCGCCGCGCGAGGCTGAGAATGCGCCTCGTCCCGGTGCGCAGCCGGATCATTGCGCTTTACGGCGTGCTCGGCGCGGCAAACGTGCTGGCCTGGGTGTGGGCCGCGGCCGCGTTCCACGGCGATGCCGTGCTGCTCGGCACCGCCCTCCTCGCCTACACGTTCGGGCTGCGGCACGCGGTCGATGCCGACCACATCGCCGCGATCGACAACGTCACCCGCAAGCTGATGCAGGAGGGCCAGCGCCCGGTCGCCGTCGGATTCTTTTTCTCGCTCGGCCATGCCGCGGTCGTGGCGCTTGCCGTGGCCGCCGTCGCGCTCACCGCCGGCGCGCTCCAGGACCGCTTTGCCGCCTTCCGCGCGGTCGGCGGGCTCATCGGCACGGGCGTGTCCGTGTCCTTCCTGTTCGCGATGGCGGTCGTGAACCTGTTCGTGCTCGCTTCGGTCTATCGCCGCTTCCGCGCGATGCGAAGCGGATCGGGCCTCGCCGTGGCGGGCCTCGACGACGATCTCGACCGGCGCGGCATTCTCGCACGGCTCTGCCGCCCGCTGTTCCGGCTCATCCGCCGGAGCTGGCACATGTTCCCGTTGGGATTTCTGTTCGGCCTGGGCTTCGAGACCGCGACCGAGATCGCGCTATTGGGCATCGCCGCCGACGCCGCCAGGCAGCAGCCGATCGGATCGATCATGGTCTTTCCGGCGTTGTTCGCCGCCGGCATGACGCTGATCGATTCGACCGACAGCGTGCTGATGGTGGGCGCCTATGGCTGGGCCTTCGTCAAGCCGATCCGCAAGCTCTACTACAATCTCATCATCACCGCCGTGTCGGTGGTGGTGGCGCTCGTCGTGGGCGGGATCGAGGCGCTCGGCCTCGTCGCCGACCGCCTCAGCCTCGACAGCCCGTTCTGGGCCTATGTCGCGCTCCTGAACCGCGATTTCGGCCGGCTCGGCTATCTCATCATCGCGATCTTCATCGCGAGCTGGGCGCTGTCGGCGCTGGTCTATCGCCTCAAGGGCTATGACGATATCGAGGCGCCGAACGAGGCGGCCGCGGCGCCCGCTCAGGACTCGCGGCGATAGGCGCCGAGGCCCGGACGATAGGCCTTGTCGTCGAGGAACTGGCTCATGCCCTTCTCGCGCCCGTTCTCGGGATCGAGGAAGCGCATCTGGTCGAGCTTGGCGAAAAGATAATCCTCGGCATCGTCCCAGCTCAGATCGCCGACGCGCTTGCAGGCGTGCTTGCAGGCGCGCAGCGCCGCGGGGCTCTTGGCCAGCAGGATGTTGGCCAGTTCCGTCACGCGCTCCTTGAGCCGGGCGAGCGGCACGGATTCATTGACCAGCCCCATCGCCGCCGCCTTTTCGCCGCCGAACGGCTCGCCGGTCATGGTGTAGTAGAGGAGATCGCGCCGGCCGAGCACGGATGCGGTCGATTTCAGCACGTTGCCGGCGGGAATGATGCCCCAGTTGATTTCGGAGAGGCCGAACGTCGCCTCGTTCGCGGCGATGGCGATGTCGCAGGCGATCATCGAATTGAACGCGCCGCCGAAGCACCAGCCGTTCACCATCGCGATCGTCGGCTTGAGGTAATAGCCGAGGCGGCGCCAATGCCAGGCCGCGCTGGCTCGGGTGAAGACGGCGCGCTCCTCCACCGTCAGTGGGTCGCTGGCGCGGAAGAACTCGCGCAGATCCATGCCGCCCGAATAGGCGCTGCCCGCGCCGGTCAGCACCAGCACGCCGACGCGCGGATCGGGCTCGAGCGCATCGAGGACCTGCAGCATCTCATGCGACATTTCGGGATTGATGGCGTTGCGCTTCTCCGGCCGGTTGAGCATCACCCACGCGACGCGGTCCTTGATCTCGACGAGGACGGTCTTTCCGCCCGGCAGCGGCTTCTCCGCGCCCGGCGCACTGGCGGTATCCGACATTTCATTCCCCCTGTTGCGGCTGCATCACCGGGCGCGCAGCATAGCATTTCCATATCCCCCTGCATCATTGAACGACCCGGTAAACACGGTTAGTTTGCCGCTGGGAGGACGGGTCATGGATTTCAGCTTCACCGAAGAGCAGCGGATGCTGCGCGACAGCGTGCGCCGGCTGATGGAGCGCCACGCGACGCCCGAATATCTGCGCCGGCTCGATCGCGAAGCCGCCTATCCCTACGAGCTTTACGACGCGTGGGTGCAGGCCGGGCTCCTGAGCCTGCCATTCCCCGAAGCCTATGGCGGTCTCGGCGGCAACCTCATCGACATGACGATCGTCGCCGAGGAGATCGCGCGCAAGAGCCCGGATGTCGGCATGGCCTTCGGCGGCAGCGTGTTCTGCGGCCTCAACATCCTGCGCAAGGGCTCCGACGAGCAGAAGCGCACCTGGCTGCCGAAGCTGCTCTCCGGCGAGATCAAGATGTCGATCTCGATGTCCGAGCCCGATGCCGGCTCCGATATCGGCGCCATGCGCACCACCGCCCGCCGCGACGGCGATGATTACGTCCTCAACGGCCAGAAGCTGTGGGCGTCCGGTGCCGCCGCCAAGAACAATTTCATCAACATGTACGTCAAGACCGACACCAAGGCGCATTACCGCCAGGGCATGTCGCTGTTCCTCGTCGACAATCGCACGCCCGGGATCGAGATGCGCAAGCTCGAGATGCTCGGCCGCCGCTGCACCGGCACCTACGAGATTTTCCTCAACGACGTGCGCGTGCCGGCCGACCGTCTCGTCGGCGGCGAGAACAAGGGTTGGGAGGTCGTGCTGTCCGGGCTCCAGGTCGAACGCGTCGTCTCCGCCGCCGGCGCCTGCGGCGGCGCGCTCGCGGTGCTCGATCTCGCGCTGCAATACGCCAAGGACCGCAAGCAATTCGGTCGTCCCATCGGCACGTTCCAGGCGATCGCCCACATGCTCGCCGACATGCAGACCGAGATCGAGGCGGCGCGGTCGCTGATGTGGCGCGCCGCGTGGCTGGCCGGCACCGGCGCCGACGCGCTTAAGGAGATCACCATGGCCAAGCTGTTCGCGTCGGAAACCTATGTGAAGGTCGCCAATCTGGGCATGCAGATCTTCGGCGGTTATGGCTACAACATGGAATTCGACATGCAGCGCCATTATCGCGACGCGCGCATGACCACGATTGCCGCCGGCACTTCGCAGATCCAGCGCAACCTCATCGCCAATCTCATGGGCGTGAAGGTGCAGTAGACCAAGGGATCGCCGCCCCGATGGCCGAAGCGGCAACGGGATTCTCGCCGGCATCGATCGCGCGCCTGATGCGGCCGCGCTCGGTCGCGCTCGTCGGCGCCTCGCCGCAGCCGGGCGCGTTCGGCAACAACGTGCTCGCCAATCTCGAGCGCTGCGGCTATGGCGGCGCCATCCATCTCGTCAGCCGTTCCCTCAAGGAGATCAACGGCCACGCCTGCGTGCCGACGATCGACGATCTGCCGGAAGGGATCGACGCGATCGTCCTGATCGTGCCCGAGCGCGCCGTCATCGAGGCGGTCGAGGCCTGCATCCGGCGCCGGATCGGCGGGGCGGTCGTGTTTGCCGCGGGCTTCGCCGAGGCGGGCGCGGAAGGGCGCGCCAACCAGACCCGCCTCGCCGCGATCGCGCGCGACGGCGGGCTTGCCGTCAACGGCCCCAATTGCGCCGGGCTGGTCAATTTCATCGACGGCGTGCCGCTCACCTTCGAGCCCGGGATCGGCCGCGCCGACCTCGCCACGGCGGGGGTCGGCGTGCTCGCCCAGAGCGGCGGCATGATGGGGAACATCCGCCAGGCGCTCGGCCTCAAGGGCGTGGCGACGAGCTATTCCGTCTCGACCGGCAACGAGGCGGTGCTGGGCGTCGAGGACTTCCTGGAATTCCTCCTCGACGGCGACGCGAGCCGCGTCATCGCGCTGTTCATCGAGCAGGTGCGGCAGCCGCGCCGCTTCCTCGACCTGCTGCAGCGCGCACGCACGCTCAAGCGCCCGGTCGTGATGATGCATCCCGGACGCACGCAGCGAGCGCGGGCGGCGGCGCTGTCGCATACCGGGGCGCTCGCCGGCGATCACGCGCTGATGGCGACGGTTTTGCGCCGCGCGGGCGTGCTCATGGTCGACACGCTCGATGCGTTCTTCGACGTCATCATGCTGCTCGCGCGCTGGCCGGAACCGCCGCCCGAGGGCGCGGCGATCATGACCAATTCGGGTGCGTTCCGCAGTATCGCCCTCGATTTCTGCGACGAAGCGAGGCTCGAGCTTCCGGCCTTGGCGGAGCCGACGCGCGCGACGCTCGGGACGCTGCTGCCGGCCTATGCCTCGATCGACAACCCGCTCGACCTTACCGTCATCGGCGTCGGAAGCCCCACCATCTATCGCGACACCGCCGCCGCGCTGTTGGCCGATCCGGCGATCGGCGGGCTCATCACCGCCTTCATGCCGGGCGCGCCGCAATTGCAGATGGCGCGCGCCCAAACCATGCTGCCGGTGATCGAGCGTTCGGGAAAGCCGGTCGCCTTCGCCCATTTTTGCGACGGCGCGCCGCTCGCGCCGGAAGCCATCGCGCTGATCCGCGCGAACGGCATTCCGGTCTTTGCCTCGCCCGACCGCGCCATGCGGGCGATGGCGCAGCTTGCCGAGTATGGCCGCATCCTGCACCAGAAGCCGCCCGCTGCGGCGGGCGACGCGCCGCCGCTTCCCGGCACGGGCACGATTCCCGAATACCGCGCCAAGGCGTTTCTCGCCGCGGCCGGACTTCGCATTCCCGCGGGCGCGCTCGCGCACGATCCTGCCGAGGCCGCCGCTGCGGCGTCACGGATCGGCTATCCGGTCGCGCTCAAGGCGCAGGCCGCCGCGCTCGCGCACAAGAGCGATGCCGGCGGCGTGATCCTTGGCATCGCCGACGCGGCGGCGCTGCGCGCGGCCTGGGACCGGCTTCACGCCAATCTCGCGCGCGCCGCGGCATCGGTCGCGCTCGACGGCGTGCTGGTGGAGGCGATGGCGCCGCCCGGGCTCGAGATGATCCTCGGCGCCCGGCGCGATCCCGATTGGGGCCCGATCCTCGTCGTTGGCCTCGGCGGCATCTGGACCGAGGCGTTGGGCGACGTGCGCCTGCTTCCGGCCGATCTCGACGAGGGCGGGATCCTTGCCGCGCTCGGCACGCTCAAGGGTGCGGCGCTGCTCGCGGGTCATCGCGGCGCGGCGCCGCTCGACGCGCCTGCCGTCGCGGCGGCGGCGGCGATTTTGGGGCGGCTCATCCGCGCGGCGCCGGACCTCCTCGAGATCGAGATCAACCCGCTTGCCGTCCATCCTTCGGGGGCGGTCGCGCTCGATGCGCTGATGCGCGTCGCGGAAATCTGAGCCGACGCCGGGGCCTGCCCCTATCCCATCCCCTATTTGCCCTGAAGCGGCACCGCATAGCGCTTGTCGATCATCGACATGCCGTCGGCGTCAGCGGGCAGCATGCCGTGCGCCTTGAACCATGCGACCTGGCGCAGCACGTCCTTCACGTCGAGACGCGCGTCCGGATCGTCATAGGAGATGCCCTGCACGAGCTGGGCCACCGGCTGATTGAGATGTTTGGCAAGGATCGCCAGCACGGCCGGCGCCGTCGGGCCGTCCTTGCGCCTGCCGTCGGGACCGGTGAAAGCGTCGTAATAGTCGCGCGCCCCCTTGCGCCAGGCGCGGAGAAACGCCTCGACCATCGCCTGGCGATGATCGGCGGTCTTGGTCGATACGAACAGCACGGCATTCTGCCACGGCGTCTCGTCACCGACCCAGCCGAGGAGATGAGCCTTGCGCGCGCCGACAAGGCGCAGCGCGATCGTATTCACCTCGACGCCGGCATCGACCTCGCCGCCGGCGAGGGCCGAGGCGACATTGGGCAAGGTTTGCAGCGGTATCAGCCGCATCGTCTTGATCGGGATCCCGTATTTGTCCGCCGCGAGCTGCACCTCGTAGTGGATCGGACCGCCCACCTGCACGATGCCGACGGTGTGATGGCCGAGATTCTTGAGCGATTTGAGACCCGCGTCCCAGGCGTGATTGGAAGCGAGAAACGCGTTGCCGTGGAAGGTCGGAACCTCGCGCGCCATCCCGCCGATGATTTTCAAACCGCCCTTCGCCGCGAGATTGTAAAGCGCCGCCGAGGCCGCGGTCGCGCCAACATCGAGGTCGCCGGCAACCACCCCTTGGGCAACCGATTGCGCGGCATCGAGGCTGACAGTCTCGGCCACAAGATGCTCGGCGGCGAAATAACCCTTGTCCTGGGCGATGAAAGCGGGGCCGGCGGCGGTGATGGGACCGATGCCGATCTTGATCGACTCGGCGCGCCCCGGCGCCGCAGCGAGCACGAGCGCCAGCAGGCCAAGCGCGGCCATGGACCGTGACATACCCGAACCCCCCATCGTCCCCTCTCCGTACATATTTGCCGCGGAGGATACGGCCAATCGGTCCGCGGATAAATTGCCGGGTTGCATGCGCGGCCCGGCGCCCATCTTCTAGCTTCTAGGCCGACGACGACGACGCATGTTCGTAGCGCCTTGCTGGCGTGTCGATCGGCGGCGCCAGCGGCGCGGCGGCAAACGAATCCCTGCGGCGGCCGGCATCGGCAGCGCGATAGAGCGTCGTGCGCTGCCACGGCGTCCGCCCGATCGCGCAGATGATCCCTTCGAGCGCTTCGGGCGGCATTTCCTGGCCATGTGCGGCGCCGGCGGCCCGCGTGATGCTTTCGTTCATCAGCGTTCCGCCGAGATCGTTGGCGCCGGCCTCAAGGCAGGCGGCCGCGCCGCCCGGACCCATTTTTACCCATGACGCCTGGATGCTGGGCAACACGGGATGAAGCGCGAGCCGAGCGACCGCATGCATCAGCATGGCCTCGCGGAAGGTCGGACCGAGACGGCATTGGCCGCGCAGATGGATCGGCGTCTCCATCGGCACGAACGGCAGCGGCACGAACTCGGTGAAGCCGCCCGTGCGCATCTGCAACGCGCGGATGCGCAGGAGATGGCGCGCCCAATGCCGCGGGCCGTCGACATGGCCGAACATGATCGTGGCGGTGGTACGCAAGCCCACGCGATGCGCCGCCTCGATCACATCGAGCCATTGCGCCGTCGTCACCTTGTCGGGACAGATGACGGCGCGCACTTCGTCGTCGAGCACCTCGGCCGCCGTGCCCGGCAGCGATCCGAGCCCCTCGGCCTTCAGCGCGGCGAGGAACGAGGCGATATCGCGACCGAGCGTCGCCGCGCCCTGCGTCACCTCGAGCGGCGAGAACGCGTGGATGTGCAGCCCCGGCACCGCCCGCTTGATGGCGCGGCAGATCGCGAGATAGGTCTCGCCGGTATAGTCCGGATGGATGCCGCCCTGGAGGCAGACCTCGACCGCACCGCGCGCCCACGCCTCGCGCGCGCGCCGCACGATCTCCTCGAGTGCGAGGTCATAGGGACGGCCGCGCAGGTTCTCGCTCAGCTTCCCCTTGGAAAACGCGCAGAACTTGCAGCGGAAATAGCAGATATTGGTGTAGTTGATGTTGCGGGTGACGACATAGCTCACGCGGTCGCCGCACACGGCGGCGCGGAGCGCATCGGCGGCCTCGCACACGGCGGCAAAATCGGCACCGCGCGCAGCGAAGAGCGCGACGATGTCGTCCTCCGACAGCGTCCGCCCCAAGGATGCGCGCGCGAGAATGGGCGCGAGCGTCGCACCGCCGCCCGCCGGATGGGGCACACGCGCCGGCTCGATCAGCGCCCCCGGCATCCAGGGATCGACGCGGGCGAGCCCCTCCGCGTCACTCGCCCGCCGCACGCGCGCTTGCAAAGAACGGTCGACCCAGCGCTCAGCATCGCCGGCAAAATCGGGATAGAGCGCCAGACGCTCGACCAGCACCTTTCCTGCCTTCACCGTCTCGGCGGCGAGCGTGTCCAGCATCGGCCATGGCCGCTCCGGATTGACGTGATCCGGGGTCACCGGCGAGACGCCGCCCCAATCGCTGATGCCGGCGGCGATGAGCTCGGGCAAGGGGCCGGCGCTGAGATTGGGCGGCGCCTGCACGCCCATCTCCGGCCCGAACAGGATACGCGCTATGGCGACGGTCCAAAGGTGATCGGCAAAATCGGGCTCGGGATGCGCTTCCATCCGCGTCCCCGGCTTGGCGCGGAAATTCTGGACGATGATTTCCTGCACGTGACGATGGCGCAGGTGCAGCGCGCGGAGCGCGAGCAGCGCCTCGATCCGCTCGCGCCGCGTCTCGCCGATGCCGATGAGAATTCCCGAGGTGAAGGGCACGCCGGCCGCGCCCGCCGCATCGATCGTCGCCAGCCGCCGTGCGGGCGCCTTGTCGGGCGAGCCGAAATGCGGCCCGCCGCGGCGCATCAGCCGCTCCGCCGCCGTCTCCAGCATGATCCCCTGCGAGACCGACACACGCCGCAGCCGGACGATATCCGCCGCCGTCATGACGCCGGGATTGAGATGCGGCAGCAATCCGGTTTCCTGCACCACGAGCAGCGCCATCGCCTCGAGATAGGCGATCGTGCTGTCATAGCCGAGCCGCACCAATTCCTCGCGCGCCGCCTGATAGCGCCGTTCCGGCTTGTCGCCGAGCGTGAACAGCACCTCGCGGCAGCCGGAAGCAGCCCCCGCTCGCGCGATGGCGAGGACGTCATCCGGCGTGAGATAGCTGGGCGCGCCGCGACGTGGCGGCGCGGCGAAGGTGCAGTAATGGCAATTGTCGCGGCAAAGCCGCGTGAGCGGTATGAACACCTTGCGCGAATAGGAAATGACGCCGCCGTGACCACGGTCGCGCAGCGCCGCGGCGGTGGCCATGACCGCCGCAAGATCATCGCACTCGGCGAGCGACAGCGCTTCCTCGGTCGTGAGCACGTCGCCAGAATTCGCCCGCTCGAGCAGCGCCGCATGAGTCGGTGAGGTCATCGTCCCAATCGGAATGGAGATACGAACGGCACGCAGTCTGAAGCGGCCCCGGCGCCGAGGCAAGGATCGCGTTCGCGCCTCATTCACGCCCTCGGCGCCGAAGCCCATTCTGCCAACCCGGCCCGACCCCGACAATTTTCGCCAAATCCGCGGCGAAAGACCGCGGGCGATGTGAGCCGGATCACGCCTCCCGCGGCGGGGTCGCCGGTACAGTTCACCCGGTCGGCGCGTGCTGCTCTCGCGACCGGCCACTGAAGCGCGAAAGGCATAAAATGACTTCGGCGCAAAGCGACATCAAATCGGCTCGAATGCTGGTCGCCGTCGGCACGCAGTTCATCCTGTGCGGCTTCCTGGTCCTGATGATCCAGTGTTTTCTCTGGATCGGCGATGGCCATTGGTCGCCGTGCAATATCGGCGCGGTCTTGCATTGGACCGGATCATGGGATGCGGCGATGGGCGCGCCCGGGGGCGAGCCGATCATCGGTTGGATTCTCGCGATCCCGCTTTGCGCCTGGTCCGTCGCCATGGGATTCGTGATCGCGTGGATCGGCGCGACCAATGCCGAAAACGCCGCGAAAATCCTCGATTCCGAGCGGTGAAGCAAAGGCGCCGAGGGGCGCGCCTGTGACAAATTGTGGACGCGATATTTCTACGTGCAAGTCTCAACCTCTCATTCATCACGCCGCAGCAATGCTGTCCGCCGTCGGATCGGAAGCTTGGCCTATCCCTCGAGGAGGCAGAGCATGCGGACGTTCGTCGAGATGTTATTTGCGGGCGGCGACAGCAACGGCGTGTTGTTTTTCTTCGTCGCCGCCGGCGCGGTCGGCGTGATCGTGAAAGTGTTGGTGCGATAGCAGCGGCTGGCTGGCGATCACGGATTTTTCCGCCGGCGGCGACCCGGACGCCGGATGGCGCAACCCTTTGCGCGATCCTGTGAATTCGCCC
>Ga0307374_10009197_pt1 | contig 14610 bp, 8 predicted proteins | sample OX3MG_FD_202532 | JGI IMG/M metagenome (GOLD analysis project Ga0307374, IMG submission 202532) | Soil microbial communities from Risofladan, Vaasa, Finland - OX-3 | ecosystem: Environmental > Terrestrial > Soil > Coastal area > Acid sulfate soil | place: Finland: Risofladan, Vaasa | collected... | reverse complement strand
TGTCGTAAATGTCGCCAGCCAACAACACAGTCGAGGCCCCGTGTTTCATGGCGAGATCTCCGAGCGTGCGGACGGCCGCCTGCCGCGCATCCTGAAGCAGCACCGCAACTTCAGGCTCGAAATACATAAATACTTTGCCAATCTGGAGATCGGAAGAATGAATCAATCGCATGTTCTGAACGGTCCCTCCCGTTGACCCACTTGGCGGAGGAATAAGAGCCGCCTCTGCTTTATACTTCGTCCGCCGTCACCCCCACGGCAAATGGCATGCCGATGGCCTCAAAGTGACGTTGCCCACCGATCCTGACATCCGCTACGCGGACTTCCGATCCCCGAAACCGCCCTCCACCTTTTCCCTCGCCGACCAGCGTGTGCGGCCCCATCTTCGCGGTCAAGGGTCTTCGATAGCAGCGATCACCTGCTCTTCTGTGCCAAGCGCGTAAGGTGCCCTTTCACTTCAACTCCTACCCAATGCCCGCTATCTCCATGGTGGAATGCTACGTCAATTCCGTCAGCGACTCTTCACAGAATAGACGTATTCAACACCGGTGAACTCGGCTGGAAGGATCTTGGCGAGCTGGTCGGTGACGCGCTTGCGCATCTCGACGGCCAGTTCGAGCAACGGCGCGAGTTCCTCGTGTGTGAGGGTGTCTGGACTACGATGCGGATACAGGAGCTTGAGCAGGCCAGCCGTCGTTTTCCTGATAGCGTCCTGGTTGCGGCCCGTCATGTTGCCCATGTCTACCCAAGCGTTGACGTGGGTTTGGAAGTTCCTACGGCGTAGTTCAGCGAAGATTTCCGCCATGTAGTCGGTCAACAGCCCGTACCCAGTAGAATAGTTTTCCGGGCGAATTTTGGGCATCTCCCACCCCGGCAGGTAGGCATGGATACGGTCGAGAAACGCAGGGTCCTGCAGTTCAACGGGCAGGACTTGAAACAGGTGCAGGTAACGCGGGTCCGGTTGGCGGAGGTCGATGTTCGTGTCGATGTTGCCACCCAGGACAATCGAGCATGGCGCCGTGAACTCCTGGTCGCCGCGACTGAACTTGCCGGTCTGCATGTAGTCTTTCAGCATGCTGATGCTCGCCTCAGCGTCGTCGAAACGCGTGTTGGCGATCTCGTCGAAGAAAACAAGCTGCTTGAGTCCGATGACGCCGAGTTTGCGGGACGCCTTATTGTAAAAAAGTGTAGCAGGTGTGGCCTTACCGCCCGACACGACGAACGCACGGTTGGATGTGTTGCGAAACGTGTACGTCTTCCCCGTTTCTCGGGGACCCAATTCAATGAGGTTGAAGTTGGATTCCACGAACGGTACGAGACGCATTAGCATCAACATTTTTACACGGCGCTCAAACCGTGCCGGATTGAACCCGATGGATTGCACCAGCAAGTCCAGCCATTCATCGTCAGTGAATGAAGTCCGTTTCTCGACGAAGTCATCGAGGTTCAGCCGCGTATACTGGAGCGGGGTGAACTCGCGGATATAGAATGGGTACTTCCGGGCCTTGATTTCGTAGGTACCGTCATACTCGACCTCCATAGTTCCCCACGCACCACTCGTCATGAGCACGTCCCCCTCTTTTGCGAGGACCTTCTGTGCGACCCGAACTGTGTCGTCGCCCAGCGCAGGAACGGTGGCCCAGTAATGGTCGCGGGCTTGGTCGAGGCGCACGGTCAGTTGCCCCAGCAGCGTGTATTGTCCACGTTCCTTAATGCGACTCTTTATCAGTTCTTTCTTGGCACTCTCCGAGTAGTGCTCGGACAGAATCTTATCGATCTTGTGCTGGCCGACAACTGGATCGGCGGGATCAACGTAGCGGCTGACTAGGTATTCCATCACGTAACGCGGGAACTCCCTGTAAGCCTCATTCCATCGAGTCAGGGGCTTCAGAATGACCCGGTCGCCTAGAACTTGAAGAATCTTCGAGTCCAGTGGATCAGACGGTGGCTTGACTAGTGATTGAAGTTGATCTGCCATGTGAACCTTTCGATTAAATGTCGTCAAAGCTCTTGAGTGCGTCTGTTTCCAATTTCACCGGCTTAGGCTTCACTTTGACGGGAATCGTGATCAATCCATCCATCGCATCACGCCATTCGCCCGACAAATCAGTATGTCGTAGGCGCACCGTAATAGCCGTAACGGTGTTGTTTGGGTCAGGCTCGCGGTCGCTCGTTTCCTTATACTTGGCCACCAAGCTGGCCGTTTTCTTCTCAGTAGTCGCGGGCGCTAAATGGGTATGCCATGCAAGGAGTTCTTCCCCAAGGTTAGTGAGCACCCGGACCTCAAAGTCTACTTTACAATTACCTGTGTTGCGAACTGCTACGGGCAACTCGAACAACGAGTCTTCATCAGCAACAATCACTGTTGGCGGGTCAATCAATTCCACCCGCGCCTCTTTATCAGTAACTCGATGAAGCGCCACGCCCGGCACCACGACTTCGGCCATCGACAACCCCCCGTGTGAATATCGCGGCGTGTCTTTGGTGCCCTCACGTGAGAACCATCGACGCCCCTGAGCCATCCACACCTTGTCGCTGGCGACGGGCACGGGCACAGCCTCAGGCATTTGCGCTGGAGCGAAGCGTTCAACGTATCTCCAGTGCACACTCGCTTCCAGCGTGATGCCCGCATTTTCGGCCTCGGCTTTCGACACCTGCACGGAATCGCCGGGCAGGAGTTCGACAAAACCGTGATCAGACGAAAGCACTACCGTATCTTCTGGTCCAATACGTTTGAGTAAGTCATCCAAAATCCCTCGTACACCGTCGCTCCTGTTCCCGACCATGTCCGCTCGAATCTTGTTATTAAAAGAAGCGAGGTCCCCGCCAAAATCATGGCAAGCGTCATCAGAGATGGGGTAGATAAGCACATTCAGCAGCGGGGCGTCTTTGTCAGCAAAATTCAGTTTTGCCCGCGCCTTGGTAGTGTCGGCTTCTACCACAAAGCGCAGCTTCGACTTCGCCTCTTGAGCATTAAGCCCCATGTTGACTGCGAATAGCTGTTGCTCGTTGTCGGAAAAACTTCCCTTGAAACCCGTCCACTCGATTGGCAACCCACCAGCAAATAGACCCGTTCGAGCGAATGATGTGAAGCTCGGAAGGACGCAGAAATACGGCTGGTCTTGAATCTCGAAGAATTCCGCCAGAACAGGCTTGACCACGCTCTCCCAAGTGTCAAAGCGCATCCCGTCGAACAGCAACACCCAGATGCGACCTGGTAGAGTTCCGGCTTTGATTTGACCAACATCGATCTTGCTTCTCAGTAAACCGCGCGTGCTTCTCGGCCCACGCCCGAACTGATCCGAAGATTGCCGCACAAACTCCGCAAGGGCCTCGTCCAGTTGCCGGAGGCGTGCTAGCACCCTCCATTTGAGGGACCCCGCTTTGGACCTCAACTCGTCCGGGCCGCCAAAAAGGTATTCCTGTCCTTTGTCTTGAAGATCGTTCTCGCCATCTGAACAGAGTTGCAAATCGTGATGTGCGTGCGAAAGGTCTAGCTCCAGTAAGTGCTGCCCCTTGTCGGTAAACCATTGCAGAAGTGCGTCGGCGTGCTCGAACCTGGGTACGGTTTCCGCAAGACGCTTTTCAATACAATGCAATCGCACCAACAGGTTCAATGCCGCTCGACATTGTCGGGTACGCTCCGAGAATGGTTCGTCAGCCCGAAGTAATGTGTGACCTTCAAGAGGCGCCACCCATGTGAGAACCTGAGGCTGGGCTTGGCCGAAAATGGATAGCAGAGCCAAAACGAGTTGCTGATGAAGAATTGCTGGGTTGGCCTGTTTTAACAGTAACGAAATGTCTGGAATCCCGTTCGCTGACGACGGCAACAGGTCAAGTACTCGCGTCGCACGCCGAGTCGTCATGAAAGATTCTGCACACTGGTTCACCGCCGCCCAGATCTTCGGCTGCTTCTTCAGGCAGACGATAACCTCGGGCGCGTTCCGCTCCATCTTGGAAAGAGGCATCTCTGGCGAGAACAGCTGCAATCCAGCAAGCTGTGTGGAAGGGTTCTGCAACTTCGTTTGCTCGGCAAACTCACGCAGCACCAGATATGCCGCCAATTCCTCAGACTGCGCGTCCGCCCAGAAAAGAACATCACGCACTTGCTCGCGGGCCGCTTCGTGGATCACAATCTCGACGATATCCCGCTGCGAACGCAACTGTGTCAATCCAACGAGCAATCGCACTACATGCGCTAGGAACTCAGCGGCGGTTGTCTGATCCGGCCAGATGTCAGACAAATTCAGCTCCGTGTGATGTGCTAGTAAGACCATGCTTGCAACTTGACCACGTCCCCAGCTATCGGGCTTGCCCCATTTTTGAATCACTTTTTCCGCTGCTTCCTCGACATGATCAGTCCGTGCCAGCAGTTCGCTCTTGAACCGACGCAGTTCGCTGACCGGGAAGTTGATTTTGGGAGCGACGCGGCGGAATAGCGCAGCAATTGACAAATCGAGTGGTTCGCCAACTTCGTCCTTGGCCAGTATGTCAGACACGCAAGATACATCAATCAACTGCGTCGTATCCGCTCCGCGTGATAGCACGATAACCGTGCGACCTTTGGAGCTGGCCTTTCGAAACTGCAAACGAAATGCAAGATCGTCTCCTCGAAACACGGCCAATTGCCACTCTCGTCCACTGGCGTCAACTATTGCGGGCCGTGCCAGCATGTTGGCGTCCATCAGGAACCGGTCGGAATCGATCACAACAGCCACGCGAGTATCCGTGGCTCGTTTGGAGAGCCATTCGCCAAGAATTTCAGCTGGAGTCTTGAGGGACATCGTCAGGTAGCCTTCTTGAAATCGAGCGTCCCTTGGCCCGATTTTCCTTCCGCCTTGGGCCTTGCCTCCGTTGCCTGCTCTTCCTGCAGCTGCATTTGGAGCCGCTGCGATGCGGCACGTGCCTGTTTCTCGGAACGCATATAGGAGGTGGGTTCGACATGGTCCCGCAGTACGGACTGAAACAAGCGCGGGATCAGGGCATATCCTTGCGCTTTGTCGAAACCACGCAAAGCAGGTAACGCTTCCAACTCATTGTCCTCGATAGCGCGGCAGGCTTGAAAAAGGACATCTACCCATTGGCAACGCTCTTCATCGATCGTTTCGCGTCGGAGAGTTCCATTCACGAATCGCTCGGCGTCGTGTAATACTCGCAGCGAGCGGTCATCATTCATTCTCTCTCGCTCTTCTGGGGTAGGCTCGCGCCATCGATTGGTGTCCGCATCACGCCAGAAATTCTCAGTCAGGATGTCCTCCAGGACAAGTGTCTGCGAGAGTTCGGCTGGCAGGAGGCCAGTCGCTCGCATCCACATCGGCTTGAGTTCACCCAACAACATGGGCCTTGAATGCAACTCGTGACGGAGCCAGTCGATGGCCGTCAGCTCGTCCGTGACGCCAATACCCTCTGCAAACAGATGATTGCCACGATTGCCACCCACGGCCTCGCCGCGCAGATACCAACGCTGCCCCACTTTGCGAAAGTAACGGCCACAGACGCGCTCAATGAACGGCAGGTTCAGCCGCTCCACGCTCACGCCACGTGGGATGAGCGCATTCATCAACATGCTGTTAATGGTGGCGGTGGTGCGGTGCTCATCGTTGTATTTGCCAGGTTCCGCTTTAATGCGCTCCGGGAGCGTCTGGAGATGCTGGCGCACGGCCTCGGCAGCTTGCCGCTCCAAGTCTTGGTATTCATCTACAACTTCCGCTCGGACAACGGGAGGCTTGTGCAGATTGAACAGAACGTCCTTGTCCACGACATCTTCTTCCCCTTTTTCGCCCTTTACTTGCTTGAACGACTTCTGCGTCTTGTCAAGGAGAAGCATGTTGGCGATGCGAAAACCAGAACCCAAAGCTGCGCTCTTGATCACCTCAAACACCGCGCCATCTTTGTTGTTGAATTCGATAGTGCACCACCTGCCCGCCTTAAGCACGCGGTACATCTCTTTAAACACGGCGGTCATTCCAGCCGCGTAGTCGGACAGTTGCTTGAAATGCTCGTCTTGACGCCGCTGACGGTTAAAAACCAATTCACGAGCCTCATCAGTTAACGTGCCAAGCCATGCCTCAACGAGAATGCTCGCGTCGGCGTAGTAGATGTTCCCCCCAAAAGGCGGATCAGTGAACACGTAGTCAACAGATACGTCCGGCACGTCAGTCAGATTTCGTGCGTCGCCGAGGTTGACGTGAACCAAGGCATCCTTCTTCTGCGTGGGGGAAAACGAATTCTCTATTGCATTTACAAGCTTCTCAATCCGTCGGCGTATCTGGGAGAACACGTTCATCTCGATCTGGATCGATGGGACGTATAGAGTTGACGACATCACCGCCTGTTGTGGGAATCGGTTGCGGCGGGAAGCAACGTCCAAAACCGCCGTAAATGCAAATCTCAGTCCCGCTTGAACAGTCTTTGGTGACTCAGCGATACAACTCCAGAGAAGGCCCAGACCCCATTGATTTCTCGGCGTGTAAAAATCAGCCAGATGATGCATTCCACGATTTGCAGGTCCCATCGTCATGAGTTCTCTGCCACAGTCAATCTCCAAGTCGGGAAATGAAGGATGCATTCCACGTCGTTTGATTGCTTCCAGTCGGTCTTGGTCAATCTGGGCAATCTTCCTCTCTGCCCGATGTTGAGAGGATGACAGGCTTGAAAACGTGTACGACACCCAGACTGGGACAGTGATTTTCAAGCGTAGAAGTAGCTTGTTCCACATTTGCTGACATGACGGGCATTTGAACTGTTCAGAAAAAGTCTTTGTTGCAGGATCAACGGCAGCGTGCCAAAGAACAATGTCTTCCCCGCATCCACGCGCAACACGCTTCTTCAACAAAATAGGTCTGCCCGCATTTTTTCCTCGCGTACTCACTCGGCCTGTCGGCTCTTCGAGATTGACAAATCCTTCACACCGATAGACGTCCGACCAGATGCTGTATTGAATCGTGGCCGGAATGCAGACCCACTCCTCGACGTTCGCCACTTCGAGACCGTCCCAGCAGTCGGCACGTGGCAACTCGGCCACCGGATAACCAAGTCTAGCCTCGACTTCGGCCTTGGAAATGAGTTCCCAAGTGCGTTCCTCCTCGCCGAGCAATGTCCGCATGGAGCTATTGCCCGGTGGATTCTTGAGGCGTCTGGCCACGGCGTCATTGGCCGGGTTGAATAGACCCACCGCTGGCTCAAAATGCTCGGTGCCATAAAGCCAGTCGAACTCGTCTTTAACTGCGGCTTTGATGCGGTCGAATTCCCGCCGGAGCGCCGCGACATTAACGGGCGTGTTGTAGTTGTAGGCGATGTGGCAGGCAGCAGGCGAAAGGTCGCTCAATATGCAGGCTCGCGGGCCGACACGGTCTTTAAGTTCAGGGAATGAATTCAAAATGTCTGAAGGCGGACCGGCACACATCTGCGCGGCTACGCCCGTCATGCCTGACCCGCAGAACGGATCGAGCACTAGGTCGCCCGGCTGTGTGTAGTGGAGGATGTAAGGAATGATGATTCGCGGGGGTACCTTCGTATGGTACGAGTGGGCGTTGTAGATGGGGTCATTCTTGCCCTCCTTGATGTCAGCAGCGAAGGGCGGGCGGGCGTAATCATCCGTTATCGGATCATACGATTTGACGTGTCGAGCGAGAAAGTCGGCAAATTCTCTATGTTGGTCGTCTGCTGGCATGTTCCCTTGATTTAAGACCGCTTGTCGTCCGAACGAAGAAAGATCCGCACGCGCTTATCCGCACCATGCTTTGCTTTCGCGTCCTTGATGGCGTTGCGAAGAAGGCTCGTGAATTTGGATATAGCTTCGTCAACCCGGTCTTCTTCAATCGCCCCAATTTGTTGCAATATCGGTTCAATCTCGATGGTCTCCTGCACAATGTTCGCCTCTTGCAGAAGCTGACGCAGGAACGCGGCGAGGTCATCTGTCATCACGTTCGCTAGTTTTTCAGCGTCCGCCAACTGGATGATTTCCAGCAACGCCGTCAAGTCCGCCCGCGTTTTCTTACCCTCGGCATTTCCGAGGACAACGGAGATTGAAGCGTCTTTAAGGCGCTGGAAGCGTTCTGCAAGCCCCTGCGTTACTACTTGAGCGATGCGGTCGTACTCCGCGGTTGGCAGCCCTTCTTCGGGCTTCCATTGACACTTGGGACAAATTGCGTTCGCACCCGACACATCAGCCTCGGCAGCTTCGGGACACAGCCGCAGAGTCTCTTGGAGTCTCTTGAACTGAACAGCGATGTCAGACGTACCAGGGTGCGGCGGTCCGAGTTCGATCACCGTGTTCAGTCGGCATAGCGCGAACACTCGGAGTCCGAGCGGTTTGGCAGCTTTGTCCAGTCCGTCAAGGCTCTCGTAATAAGCGCGATGACCCTTTCGGTAGGCTTGGACATACTGTTGTTTCCATTGCTTAAAGGAGTCTAGCCGTGCGCCAATCAAGTGAGGGCTTGTAAAAAGCGTGTCGAAATCCAGCTGACTCACTACAGCATCGCGGGCCGTGTCGAGCGATCCACTCAAATCGCAGGCGGCAGCCAGATAGTCCCGCGCTTGACTCAGTTCAAGGGCATGGTCGCGGAGTTTTCGCGCATTGGCGTATTCGGCGAAGGCTCTAGCGAACTTGTCCACCTCGCTGTAGCTTTCTCGAACCGCGGCATCGAACTGCTGGTAAGACTCGGATGGCGCGAGCGCCTTCAGGCGGGCACACAATTCAATGAGCGACTTGGGGATGTTACCGGCAAGTTTAGGTGCTAATGTTACGACGCTGGACTCGACGACTGGAATCTCTGTCTTGAACTTGCCTAAGATCGCGACGAGCTGTTCGCCGCGCTGGAGTTCCTCTTCCGGTGTCGTTGCGGGCTTCAGACTATCGTCTAACACACGGGCAAAAGGCAGAACCTCGTTCCAACCTTTCTGAATCGAGGCCATGATCCGAGCGCCGAGCAAAGCCTTCTCTAACTGGGTGTTCCACTTCACAAGGCCGAGCGTGTGAGCGGTGAGCTTGTTGGCAGGCAGCGGCTTGCCATTGGTGAGTTGTATTGGCATGGCTCGATTGAGCGCCATTTCCCAGCCGCCGGACCGCACCAGCGCAAACAAGTATAGAGTGAGCATCTCTTGTGTTAGTGCATATGGCGCTCGGCAGAAAGCAGCCTTGATGTCATTGACGGGCTGGTCAGGCACTCCTGCCAGCACCTCCCTGATCTTGGCGAGAGCCTGCGAGTGGTCTGGTTTGAAATCGCTCGGGTTCGATTTTAGGGTCAGCTCCAGGCCCGGTCCGAAGTTGACAACTGCGTCTTTCTCGGCGCTGGCTGGTTCCTTGGTGAACAATCCAGCGAACAACTTGCGAGCGTCGTTATCGGTAAAGTCTTTTTTCAAATCCTTCGGGCTAAACAGGGGCGTGTCATAGCTCTTTTCGAGCAAACGAGCGGCCAGCATTTCCTCGCGTTCCTTGGATGGGGCGAACACCTCCAGGGCCGGGATTCCGTAACCTTTTTGTGTCAGCACCTTGCCACGTCGAAACTCGTCCTGCTGACATTTTAGAATCACCTTAACTGCCGCTTTGCGTTTCTCGTCCGCGTAGTCGCGCAGCGAACCTTGAGTAGAAGCAGCACAATTCTTTTTCATCTCCTCGGCGGCCAGCAACTCAGAGAGTGCGTCGCGCGTCTCCTGATTAAGGGTTTCTGGCCGACATACAGCAACGCGCGCGTCCTTCAGTGCAGCAGTAATCTTCTCGTCGGTATCTACAGGGTTTGAGCACAAATAAACGATCCGAAAATGCTGGTCGGTGTGCTTAATTTCCTCTCCGAACTCTTCGCGCCACCGATCGGATACAACCACTTCTCCTCCATATACAACTTTGTGAAGGCGGCGAGTCGAGGTGGCGGATCTCTGGGAAAACGAGTACTTGGCTGGCGCGTTGCTGGCACGCTCCTTCATGTTGCGCTGGTCCGCAGGCGTGAAGGAACCGAAGATGCCCCCGTTCACCTGAAGCTCCTCCTGCGCTTCGGGAGTAATCACGGTCAAGTCCCAAAAAAGAGATTCAACCCACTTCTCGTCCTGGCGCTTGCCGTCTTGTAGAAACTTCTTTTTGAGAGGCGCAAAAAACTTCACCGGATTTGCTTGAACAACGCTCGTTTCGTAGGAGTAGACAGACACCTCTTCGCCGCCCCGTGACTTCTTCTCCTTGCGCACGGGGAAACCGCTCTGAATGAGCAGGTCGAGCAGATGTTCAGCCTGGGCCGTCGCGCCAACCGCATCGTCGTGGAGCCATGCTGCCTCAGCGACTTCCTGCGCCGTGAGGCCGTCGCGCAGGTTATCCGGCAGACTCAATACCCAGAGCAAAAGAGTTTGTAGGACGGACTTGCATTGCTCGCGTTCTTCCGGGCCAAGATCGAGTTCAAGCAATTGTTCGATCGCACCCTGGAGATTCAAGTATGCTTCTTTGTAGTGCTCATGGTTCAGCCCCTTACGAAGTTCATCCGTGGCGATGATGTCGGACAGAATCACGAGTCGCTTGCCCTTAAGCAGTTGCGAATCAGTTAATGTCTGCCATGCCATGCGGATGGCGGAGCGGGCCGTGGGCAAGTTGTGCTTCTCAGCATTCTGTGTGATGCGACGCATCACGTCAAAGCAGCGCGGCTGGAAGGGAAAGATACCTGTGAAGGCATCAAGGGAGATATTCGCCTGCTTAATGAACTTGTATTCCTTCCGACAGTAATCGTAGTACTCCTTGATGTCAGTGCCCGCACCTTTCAGAAGATCACGACTTCGGAAAGTGACAATTTCCCCGAAGTCACCCTTGTTCTTGTCGGCCAACAAGTAGAGAGGCACAAAGCGGTCACCCTCGCCACCGCCCGATAGCTTCTGAGGCATGTCGCCTTGGCTGGCAATCAGAGTGATTATGTTCAGGTGCTGTGTCGGTAACACGAAGGCCAGCGTCTCCAGGACCTCCTCGTCCTCAGCATAGGCGGCCGTCCCTTGTGGATGTCGGTCCTGCCACGAGCGGTACTCGTCGACGACGAAAATGACTCCCTCATAGCCGCCCAACTTGATGATTTGTTCGTAGATGTGTGCGAATCGTTCCTTGAATTTCCCACGTAGTCGGCCCTCGGGAAGTTTTGAACGCAGCAGCTCCTGACCAAACCTCTTTGCCCCATTCTTAGACCGAAACTCTTCTGGCGAGCACTTCTGTTCCTTTTCGAAGAAGAACTTGACTCCGGCATTTTCGGCCTCGGAAGCCTCGTGCTGATACCAATGATCAGCCAACTCGGTGGAGGTGATATTGACCTGCGCGTCCAGTTCAGGTGCGAACATCTTAGTGCTCTCGCGTATTTGCTCCTCGAACACACGCATCAGGCTGTCGCCGTCACCCGACTGTCCCATGCCGCGAAGCGAAAACGCGACAGGGAACCACTTCCCTTTCGAAAGTGGCCCTGCGTAATCGTTCTTTAGTTCCTCATCGCGCAAGTGTTTCCAAATACCGAGGTCGCGCCAGACTAACAAGTCGACGAGCGTGCCAAGAAAGTGAGTCTTCCCAGCGCCGTATTCGGCTTGCACCCAGAAACCCTGTCCCTTGCGGTTCACCACACAGTCGAAGATGCGCCTAAAGTGACCGTGCAGCGCGCTTGTGAAAAGATATTCGGAAACCGTTCGGACGGCCTTCTCCTGCTGGATGATATCGGTCAGAGACGGGGTGGTTTCCGGCTCCGGCTTGACGGTTATGATCTTCCCCAATTCACGCATGCTATTCACCCGTTGACCGCATAAATATCATTCACCATGCCCGTCTCAGCGAAGTAATTAAAGAGCTGTTTAGAATCACAGTGAACCTCTTCAGGCCAGTTGGCCATTGCAGGCATACCGTCAAGAACCAAAACCACGACCGTGTGTGAGCCGACGAACCAATCATAGAACTCTTTCAGTCCGATCCTATAGCGAGCTAGCAGCCCAATAGATTTCACGACGAGTACGGTGCGGTTGTCAGGCCCCTTTGGAATCGCCTTGAGTCTATGTCGGAGACGTTCACAGAGATCATTATGCGTCTCGTCATCATCTGCCGGCAGGCTGTCAATGTCGAACAAGTCGAGCAAGTCCAGGCTGACATACTTCGCTGAACCAAATGCGTCAAGCAGCGACTTCTCCGAATCGAGCCACAGAACCACCTCTTTGTCCCATGTGCGCTGCTTCAGCAATACGCGGAGGTCAGCGATTCCCTTCACAGGCGCATCCCCTTTTCGAGCCATTCATTCAGGGCACAGCGCGTCGTCACCTGCTCGATTTGATCGGCGACAATGTACTTCCCAATAACACCGGCTGTATCTGCTTCGCGCAGTACTTTTCTCACGACATCTTCGGACTTGTAGCCCAGGTATTTCCAAAATGGATTCGCGAACAGGCTGCGAAGTTCAACCGTGCGAACCGATTTCGGCGCAAACAAGTGATGAAGCAGAATCATAAATGAGGTTTTCTGCGGCACCACAGGGGCAAGGCGATCGGGTTTAGCTTTCGCACGTTCTAAAAAACCGATTCTCTTTAGGTTGAGCTTGGTGCGTTCCCGCGTTTTCTCTGGTGGGGCCTCGCCCAGGTACTCGGCCAAGAACTTGTCAAAATACGTGGGCGGGATCGCAATGCCGTTTTCCAGCGGAAAAAGTGCACCAGTCACGCACGCTCCCATGATTGGCTCCTGAGTCAAATATGACCATCGCAAGAGATCGTTCATGATGGCTTCGTCACCGTAAGCACGCCATGCCCTTGACAACAATCCGTCAATGCCATCTGGGAAAAACCAGCGGAAGATTGACTGTACGTAGCGGCGCCTCGTTTCAAGACTGTTTTGACTGAGAGTCTTTATCAGCGAGTCGTTGAGTTCGTCCACCGATTGGCAGCTAACCGATAATTTCACCGCCAGCAACCCCTCAACCAAAAGGGCGTCTTGAATGGAAACTTGCTTAGTGAGTTTTCGAGCTAATGACGCGGCGACTGCCTTGACTTCGACCGTAGGTTCCTCGTCTTGCAAGATTAGATTCAGCTGTCCATCTGGCTGGCGCAGTGCTGGGCTTGAATCTTCGGAAATTAATTTCTTCTTCATTTCGCTTCCGGTCATGTCGTCTAAGCAACCCGAATGGCCGTACCTGATGCCACCTGTCGCACTCCATGTCTAGCGAAGAATTACAGGCGCGATTCTATCACTTGGCAGGCCACACGTGGAGGCATCTAACGGCGAAGTTGTGGTTAGGGATGAGGCAAATCCGGTTACAATTTCTCAAACGTTTGTGTGCCGGCTGCGCATAGGGATTCCACAGGATTTGGGGAGGGATTAGCGATTCTCAAGAATGTGACAACAGGCCGCTGAAAGAATGCCAATTTCAGTTAATCCTTTATGATGTCAGGCGTTTCTGCGACGGCGGGCGGTGCTTCTGCGGCGGCAGCCCGTAGTTTCTTGGGAGCGACTGCTTTTCTGGCAGGCGCTTTCTCGTTTTCGCGGCTTTCGTGCCTGCCGCCTTCAGCTTCCGGGTCTTGGCTGCCTTCTTGCCAGCCGCCGTCAATTTCCGCGTTCGAGCCGCTTTTTTCGCTGCCAAGCTTCGTTTTGTGGGCATGGGCATTCCCCCCTCGATGAGCAATATCTCGCATCGCGCTTATAACCGTTATTTAAAGGACGTTCAAGTTGCACACTGAGGTTAACGCAAATCGCCGCCTACACCACCCCTAGAATCCAACCCTCAATCTGGGCCGTCTTGCAGTCATGCGGTTCAAGCTCAGGGCAGAAGTATTTTTCGAGACTGCCGTCACAGTCCGCCCGTTGCAACCATTTGGCGATGGCATATGCGTCTTGCTGGTCGGGCGTTCGCCACGCGCTTGGGAAAGTCCTGCTCCAAAGAGCAGGGTAGACCTCAGCGACCACCGAGCGATTGGGCGGTACGCTCCAACCGTCGAACGCGTATTCCCTTACAACATTCGGCGTGCAATTCTGCGAATGGTGTCTTCACGAAGTCGATTCCGCAGGCGGTTAGCAAATTGGTTGTGCCGAATGCAGGGGGAGCGTACGATGCGCGAGACGGAGGTCCAAATTCCGCATGAAATCTTCGCCCACCGCCGGAGTGACCGCCAGCGCCGTTGTGCTGATTCTCATGAGCGCGATGCCCGCAGTCGCGGGCGTGGGCGGGCTCGCCGGGTTCGTCAGGCTGCAGGTGGGCGCAAAGGCCGTCTCTTCCATTCCCGCAGTGGTTGCCGCTGGCGCGGCCATGCTTGTTGTCGCGGGGTGGGGAATCGCGAGGGGGCCGGACTGCTCCGCCGGCGCGGCTGGGCGCGGATTTCCATGCTCATTCTCGCGGCGCTGCTCGCTTGCGCTTCGTTGCCTTCGCTGGCGGCCGAGCCGCGCATGATTCGCGCCGTCACGGGCATTCCCACCGTCGGCGCGTTCCCCGCCTTCATCGCCGCGCAGTTCGGCCCTTTGCAGCTCGCGGTCGCCGTGTGGTGGATTGTGTACTTCACGCGCAAATCCGTCCGCGCCCAGTTCGGCTTCGCCGCCACGCCTTCCGCCGCGCCGCCAAAACCATGAAATGCTCCGCGCACGTCAGCGTCGCCGCCACTGTGCTGCTGCCCCTCGCTAGACCCAGCCGCTGC
>Ga0307374_10009194_pt1 | contig 14611 bp, 13 predicted proteins | sample OX3MG_FD_202532 | JGI IMG/M metagenome (GOLD analysis project Ga0307374, IMG submission 202532) | Soil microbial communities from Risofladan, Vaasa, Finland - OX-3 | ecosystem: Environmental > Terrestrial > Soil > Coastal area > Acid sulfate soil | place: Finland: Risofladan, Vaasa | collected... | reverse complement strand
TCACCGTTCCCTCTGGATATGACGCTCGCATCTCGCCCACGATCAGTCCGATGACGCCGAGGTGCTCGTCATCGTCGAGCGTCGCCGCCTCACCCGTTGTGCCGCAGACGACGACGCCGTCTGAGCCGTTGTCCATCAGGTGGTGCAACAGCCGCACGGCGGCGGCCTCGTCGACCGCGCCGCCCGCGTCGAACGGCGTCACCATCGCGGTCAGGATCGCTCCCAGGTTCACAGACATTTCGGACCCGATGATTTCACAGAAGTTGTTCGAGCCCGACCACGACCCGCTCGGGCAGTGCGGCGACGCGACGTACGGCGAGCAGCACGCCCGGCATGAACGACTCGCGGTCGATCGAGTCGTGGCGCAGGGTCAGCGTCTGACCGACGTCGCCGAGAATCACCTCGTGGTGCGCGACCAGTCCCGGCAGGCGCACCGAATGGATCGGCGGCATCGGCTTTTCGGGAGCCGCCGCGTGCATCAGCTCGGCCGTACGAGCGGCGGTTCCGCTGGGCTTGTCGAGCTTGCGTTCGTGGTGCAGCTCGATGATCTCCGCCGTCCGCATGTGCCTGGCGGCGTGAGCGGCGAACTGCATCAGCAAAACGGCACCGATCGCGAAGTTTGGTGCCACGAACACGTTCGCGCCCTCGAGCCCGCGGATCTCGTCCAGGTCGAAGCCGGTCGTACCGACGACCACGTGCACACCCGCCGCGACAGCGGTGCGGATGTTCTCGACAGCCGTCGTCGGGATCGAGAAGTCGACCAGCACATCGGGTCGGTGCTCGCCGAGGGCGGCGTCGAGCGTGACCCCGAGCGCGGGATCGATGCGCGCCACGAGCTCCATGTCGTCGTCGGCTTCGACGGCGGCGCAAGTGGTCGAGCCCATGCGCCCAGCGGCGCCGCTGACCGCGACGCGGATCATGCGGCCGGCACCGCGCCGGCTTCGGCAAGCGCCTGCTCGAACCGCTTCTCGTCCGGGCCGATTCCAACCACCGACAGACGGTCCGGGTCCCACAGCTCGGCGGTCAGTTCCTCGAGGTCGGACAGCGTCACGCTGTCGATCTTCTCGACGACCTCGTCGAGCCCGAGCAGCGGCGCCCCGGCCAGCATCTCGGAGCCGAGCCGGCTCATGCGGGCGCCTGTTGATTCGAGTGCCAGCAACACCCTGCCCTTGAGGTTCTCCTTGGCGCGCGCCAACTCCTCGGCGCTGCCGGGCTCGGCCCGCAGTCGCGCCAGCTCCACGTCGAGCACCCGCATCGCCTCGCCGAGGTTGTCGGCGCGCGTGCCGACATATAAGCCGACCTGGCCCGAGTCCTCATAGGAGCTGGTGAACGAGTACACGGAGTAGGCAAGGCCGTAGCGCTCGCGCACTTCCTGGAACAGCCGTGACGAGGAGGTGCCGCCAAAGATCGTGTCGAGCACCCGCAGCGCAAAGCGGCGGTCGTCGTGGCGCGACAGGCCGGGACCGCCGATACAAACGTGGAATTGCTCGGTGTCCTTTTGCTCGAACCGGCGCGTACCGGTATACGCGGTCGGCGCGAGCATGACGGCTGGCGTGATGTTCGTGCCGTCTCCGCCGCCGGCACCGTCGCTGGGCACGTGCCCTCTCGCGAGCTCGACGATCTCGTCGTGCTCGATCGCGCCCGCGGCTGCGATCACGATGTTCGCCGGCGTGTAGCGCGAGGTATGGAAACGCGCGATCTCATCCACCGGCGTGTCGGCGATGACCGACGCGTGGCCGATGATCGCGCGGCCGAGCGGGTGCGCACCGAAGACCGCGGAGCCGAGTACGTCGAAGACCTTCTCCTGCGGGTCGTCCTCGTACATCGCGATCTCCTCGAGGATCACCGCGCGCTCAGCATCGATCTCTGTGAGCGTCGGGCGGAAGACCATGTCGGCGATCACATCGAAGGCCTTTGGCAGGTGCTCGTCGATCACCCGCGCGTAAACGGATGTGGTCTCCTTGCCCGTACCGGCGTTCAGCTCCGCGCCCATACCGTCGAAGATCTGGTCGATCTCGAGTGAGGAGTACTTCGACGAGCCCTTGAACAGAAGGTGCTCCAGCAGGTGCGAGAGCCCCGCCTCGGACTCGGACTCGCCACGCGAGCCGGTCCCGACCCAGAAGCCGAGCGACACGGACCGGACGGAGGGCATGCGCTCCGTCACGATCCGTACGCCGGAATCGAGCGTCGTCAGTCGATGCTCGAGTGTCATCTGTGATGCGACCTGGCCGCTGTGCTATGCGCGGTCAGGGTCGCTGTCTCGGACGCGCTCGCCGCCGCGGTTGCCGCGGTCACGGTCGCGGTCGCGCGGGGGACGATCGCGACTGGGGCGATCACCGCGGGGAGGTCGGTCACCACGGCCACTGTCGCCGTTGGAGGTCGTGAGGCTCGCGAGCTCCTCGACCGTCTTGCCGGCGATCTCCGGGTCGTCCGCCAGGCGCAGGCCGATGCGGCCGCGCTCACGGTCGACCTCGAACACCCGCACGGCCAACTCGTCGCCCTTGTTGAGGACCTCCTCGACGGTCGCGATCCGGCGACCCGGGGCGACGTTGGAGATATGCAGCAGGCCGTCCGTGCCCTTGGCGAGTTCGATGAAAGCGCCGAACGTGGTCGTCTTCACGACCTTGCCGGTGAACTCGTCGCCGACCTCGACCTCCTTGGTCATCGTCCGGATGCGGTCGATGAGCCCGTCGCCGAGCTCGCGATTCGACGCGTAGACGAGAACCTGGCCCTCATCGTTGACGTCGATCTGTGACTCGAACTCCTCCTGCAGCGCGCGAATCGTCTCGCCGCCCTTACCGATCAGCAGGCCGATCTTCTCGGGATCGATCTTGATCGTCGAGATCCCCGGCGCGTACTTGGACAGCTCGCTTCGCGGCTCGGTGATGACCGCTTCCATCTTCCCGAGGATGAACTCGCGCGCGGCCTTGGCCTGGGCCAGAGCGTCACGCATGATCTCGAAGCTGACGCCCGTGATCTTGATGTCCATCTGCAGCGCCGTGATGCCGTCGTGCGTACCGGCGACCTTGAAGTCCATGTCGCCCAGGTGGTCTTCGACACCCGCGATGTCGGTCAGGACGATGTAGTCATCGCCCTCCTTGATCAGGCCCATCGCGATACCGGCGACCGGCTTCTTCAGCGGCACGCCGGCGTCCATCAGGCTCAGTGATGAGCCGCAGACGCTGGCCATCGAGCTGGAGCCGTTGGACTCCAGGATCTCCGAGACCACACGGATCGTGTAGGGGAAATCCTCCTGGCTCGGGATCATCGGCACGAGCGCGCGCTCAGCGAGCGCCCCGTGGCCGATGTCGCGGCGCTTGGGCCCACTCAGACGACCGGCCTCGCCGACGCTGAAGGGTGGGAAGTTGTAGTGGTGGAAATACCGCTTGGAGGTCTCGAGACCGAGCGTGTCCAGGCGCATCTCCTCACGCGTGGTGCCGAGCGCGACGCTACTCAGCGCCTGCGTCTGACCGCGCGTGAACAGCGCCGAGCCGTGCGTGCGCGGTGTGACAGAGACCTCGACATCGATCGGACGGATCTCATCAGAGCCGCGACCGTCGGGGCGGATCTTCTGAACCGCGATGCGCTCGCGGATCAGGGTCTTCTCGAGCTTGTCGGCAGCGCGCTGAGCCTCGGCGAGCTGTTCGCGATATCCCTCGGCCTCCGGGTCGCCGGCGTACTGCTCGACGATCGCGGCCTTGACGGCTTCGGTCTCGCTCTGCCGGTCGAGCTTGTCCTCGACGGACGTGGCGGCCGACAGCGCTTCACCGTGTGACGCCTTGACCTGCGCGTAGAGCTCGTCGCTCACGCCGGGTGCGGTGAACTCGATGGTCGGCTTGCCGGCCTTGGCCTTCAGCTCCACCTGGACGGCGACGAGCTTCTTGATCGCGTCATGGGCGATGTCGAGCGCGTCGAGGATCTCGGCCTCGGGGATCTCGTGGGCCCCGGCCTCGACCATCGTGATGCCCTCGCTGGTGCCGGCGACGATCAGATCGAGATCGCTGTTGCCGAGCAGATCCTCCTCGTCAGGGTTGACGACGAAGTTGCCGTCGACCTTGCCGATGCGCACGGCGCCGACGGCGGCCCCGACGGGCGCGCCGGACAGCTGCAGGGCCGTGGAGGCCCCGTTGATCGCGAGGATGTCGTAGGGGTTGACGTGGTCGATCGACAGCGGCATAACGACCAACTGCGTCTCGTAGCGCCAGCCCTTGGGGAAGAGTGGGCGGATCGGACGGTCGATCATGCGGGCGGTGAGGGTTCCCTTCTCACCCGCGCGACCCTCGCGCTTGAAGAACGAGCCGGGGATCTTGCCCGCGGCGTACATGCGCTCCTCAACGTCGACCGTGAGGGGCAGGAAGTCCGCATCGCGGAGATTCCCGATAACGGCGGTGCAGAGCACCATGGTGTCGCCCGCACGGACGACAACTGCGCCGGAGGCCTGTTTGGCCAACTTGCCGGTTTCGAACGAAATCTCCTTCCCGGAGATCTCGACGCTTAGCCGCGTAACGGCGTCAGACATATTCAGTTCCCTTCTGCTCCGCCCTTCGGTCGGCGGAGTTTCTCATTGCTTTTCTCTTGTTCCGAATTGCCGTAATCGTAGCGGCTGCGGGCCGCCATTCGGACATTCAGGCCCTCAGCGCAGGCACATCCACGCCCTCAGCGCCTGTCGAGGATTGCGGTGATACGCGCTGCTTGAACAGCGGGCTGCCTGTGAAATCCGCTGTAGGTGATGCGCATGGTCGGGATGCCCGTCCTGGCGAGGATCTCTGCGTCGCGGCCACGGTCAACTTCGTACGCGAGCCTGGTGCCGTGTGTATCCCAGCCGTCAAGCTCGACAACGAGCCTCTTCGGGGTGAAGAGCACGTCCACACGCTCACCGGCGACGTGAACGTTCATCTCGTACGGCGGGAGCTTGTGGCGCTTCGCGAAGCGGGGCCAGTCGCCCTCCCATCCCGACCGCTTCGCCTCGCCGGTGCTTGCACCGGCTAGCTCCCGGAGCCGGATCGCTCCGGCGTGCGTGGGGTTGCGGTCGGCGACATCCAGGAGTTGCGCGTTGTTGATCAGCCGGCGCATCCGCAGCTCGTTGTGGAAGCGGTGCAGTGTGCGCTCGTCCAAGTGCGGCGCGAGATCGAGCAGGGTGCGCGCCGGGCTGGTGACACGGACGCCGTCACGAACGCGGATGTCGCGCCGAAGCAGCGTCGTGCACCGGTGCACCGTAAGGCCAGGGATACGTCGCTGCAGCGGGCTGATCAGCTGTAGCGGGTAGACCCAGTGCGTATAGAGCCTCCAGTGGGCCGCGGCCGACCGACCCATCAGGGCGCTGCGCGGTCCGGCTGCAAGGAGCGCTCCGCGCACACGGTCCAGGGGCCCCGTCGGAAGGTGTCCGACCGCATAGACGCCGCGGTGCACGCGGATCAGCCAGCCCTGCGCCGTCCGTGACCGTACCGCTCCTCTGCCCAGCCCAAGCGCCCGCAGCTGCGCAGACGTGGCGTGCCCACCCTGCTTCCGAGCCAGCGCAGCAATGCGTCCATTGACGTCGGTTAAGCACCGCTCAGGTGCATTTCTGACGTCGCTCATGCGCAATAGAGGCGTGAGCCCACGCGTATTAACCCCCCCGGCGGGCCAACTAACGCCCGTCGAGCCAAAAAACCTGTCGCATTCGCCCGTCCCCGTTCGTCATAGGGATAAGAGCGGTCGATGAGACCGCCACACGAGCCCGCAGGCAGTGCACATCGGCCCGTTCCGACACTAAGCGGACCATAGGGTCCGGTTGTGTTACCCTATGCGGACCCCACGGTCCACTTCTCTCTCAAGGAGGCCTCTTGAGCCCTGAATCCTCATCGACGAATCGCTGGCTGATCCTGGTGATCGCCTGCCTGGCGCAGTTCATGGTCGTGCTCGACGCGACGATCGTGAACGTCGCGCTGCCCAGCATCCAGCGTGGCCTGCATTTCTCGCCCGCGAACCTGCAGTGGGTCGTGAATGGCTACACACTCATCTTCGGCGGCTTTCTGATGCTCGGCGGTCGCGCGGCTGACCTGCTCGGGCGCCGGCGCCTCTTCATGGTCGGCGTCGCGGTGTTCGCCGGCGCCTCGTTGCTCAACGGCGTGGCCCAGTCATCGACCATGCTGATCCTCGGCCGTGGCCTCCAGGGCCTTGGCGGCGCGCTGGTGTCCCCCGCCGCGCTCTCGATCGTCATGACCACCTTCCAGGACAGGAGCGAGCGCACTCGTGCGCTGGGCGTCTGGTCGGCGATCGCCGCGGGCGGCGCGGCCTTCGGACTGTTGCTCGGTGGCGTCCTCACCGATCTCGTCTCCTGGCGCTGGAACTTCTTCGTCAACGTCCCGGTCGCGATCGCGACCGTGATGCTGGCCCTCCGTTATGTGCCGGAATCGCGCGCTGACCTGGGTCATCGCCGCTTTGACGCGGCGGGAGCGACGACGGTCACCGCCGGGCTCCTGGCGATCGTCTTTGGGATCGTCAAGGCGCAGGCTTGGGGTTGGGGTTCCGACAAGACCATCGGCGTGCTCGCTCTGGGCACCGCCCTGCTAGCGATCTTCGTGTGGCTCGAGTCGCGCTCTCCGGCGCCGCTCGTCAAGCTCTCGATCTTCCGGATCCGATCGATCGCAACGGCCAACACGGTCATGCTGCTGCTCGCCTCGGCGATGTTCGGGATGTTCTTCTTCGCGTCCCTGTACGTCCAGAACGTTCTCGGCTACAGCCCGCTGAAGGCCGGCCTGGCCTTCCTGCCCGTTTCGATCGGGATCATCGTCGGCGCCGGGATCTCGCAAGGGATTCTCGGCCGGGTGGGCGTCCGCAACGTGTCTGTGATCGGCCTCGCGCTGGCCACAGCCGGGCTGCTGATCCTGACGCGGCTGCCGGTTCACGGCCACTACGTGTCGGACCTGCTGAGCGGGCTGCTGCCGCTCTCGATCGGGATGGGCCTCGTGTTCGTGCCGATCACGCTGCTGGGCACCTCCGGTGTCAGCAACGACGACTCCGGACTTGCCTCCGGACTGTTCAACAGCGCGCAGCAGGTCGGCGGCTCGCTGGGCCTGGCGATCCTCGCGACGCTATCGGTCGACCATACGACCGGGCTGCTCAAGCACGGGGCGGCGGCCAGCGCCGTGAGCCGTGTTGCCGCGACCGTATCCGGATACCACGTGGCGTTCCTGGCCGCGGCGATCATGATGGGTGCCGGTGCCGTGCTGATGGTGCTGTTCCTGCGCCGCCGACACGTCGAGGGACTGGAGTTGGACCCCTCCGCAATCACGGCAACGGCGTGACAACGACCCATTCACATGAGAGACTCGCCCCAATGAGGAAGGATGCTCTGCGCAACCGCCAGCGCGTACTCGAGGCGGCGGACGCGATGTTCCGTGAGCACGGCGTCGAGGTCAGCGTCGGCGAAATCGCCGACGCTGCCGGCGTCGGCCGCGGCACGCTGTTCCGCAACTTCAAGAACAAGGACGCGCTGATCGCCGCGGTGCTTGGGGAGCGGCTGGGTGAAGTGCTCGACTACGGGCGGCAGTTACTCGTGGAGGATCCGGACGATGCCGAGGTGACGTTCACGTTCGTCACCGGTCTTGTGGAGCGCCAGGAGGAGAACCGGGCGCTCCTGCAGACGGTGACCGACGAGCTGTTCATGTCCGTGCCCGAGCTCCAGGGAGCGCACGCGGCTTTGCTCGAACTGCTGGGCGCGCTTCTTGCCCGCGGCAAGCGCGTTGGTGCGATCCGCCCGGAGGCGACCGCGACGGATCTGATGATGCTGGTCAAGGGCCTGTGTATGTACAGCTCGACAGACCAGCAGCCGCTTGCGGCCGAGACGATCATGCGACACCTGGACCTCGTCCGCGCGGCGATGACCATGCCGGAGTACTCGCGGCCGCTGCGAGGCGCGCCGGTGCCGCTGCCGGTTTAGACGCCCGTGTCTCAGCGGGCGCCGTCCCGCAGCTACCGCTGCGCCCCGCCGAGCCCGCCGAGCAACCCGGCCAGCGCTTCGCCTGTGTGGGCGACGCCATCGAAGAACACCGTCGGCGTGGTCACCACTCCCCCACGCACGCCGGCGATGAAGTCGTCCTGCACGCGCACGCGGACCGCCTCGTCGCGGCGGTCGTGATCGAAGCGTTCGAGATCCAGGCCGAGCGCCTCAGCGCGCGCCCACAGATGCGGGTCTTCGATGTGCCCCTGATCCTCGAGGATCGCGTCGTGCATCTCCCAGAAGCTGCCCTGCACCCCGGCAGCCTCAGTCGCGCAGGCGGCGGCCCATGCACGCGAGTGCGCAGAGCGGACCGGGAAGTGGCGGAACGCGAGCCGGCAGGTGCCACTCGCGACCAGCACCCGCAGCCGTAGGTGCAGCGTCGTGCAGTATGGGCACTCCAGATCGCCGTACTCGATCAGCAGCGGTGCATCAGCCGGACCACGTACATGGTCCGCCTCACCTAGGTCAGGGATCGGGGCAGAGCGCAGGTCGGTCATCAACATCAAGAGCCGGGCGGCGGCCGCCCCTGCCGGATCAGATGGCCGCGAGGCCGTCGAAGATCAGGTTCGCGCCCGGCAGCTCGCCGGGCGAGTCGGCCTGGTAGCTCCAGCGGACGGTCGCGTCAGGCCCGACGATCACGAGTGCGCGCTGCGCAAACCCGCCGGGGTGATAGACGTCGAACTCCGTGCAGGTCGCCCCCTTGGGCTCGAAGTCGGAGAGCTGCTCCATCTCGATGCCCAGCTTCTCCTTGAACGCGGCCTGCGACCAGATCGCGTCGCAGGAGACGCCGTACAGCGTCGCTCCCTGCTCAGCGAACTGGTCGCGCAACTCGTCATAGAGGCTGAGCTGATCGCTGCAGACGGGACTGAACGCGAACGGGTAGAAGACCAGGACGGTCGTCTTGCCCGCCAGGTCGGCATCCGTGAACGTACGGTCCTCAGCGCCCTTGAGGCTGAACGACCGCACCGGAGCGCCGGCTGGCAGCGGGCTCACTTGCGCAGGCCGAGCTCTTTGACCAGCGACCGGTAGCGCTCGAGATCCGAACGCTGCAGGTAGTTCAAGAAGCGGCGGCGCTGACCGACGAGCATCAGCAGCCCGCGGCGCGAGTGGTGGTCCTTCTTATGTATGCGCAGGTGGTCGGTCAGCTGGTTGATGCGCTCGGTCAGCAGCGCCACCTGAACCTCTGCCTTGCCGGTGTCCTGCGGGGTGTCGCCGAACTTCTCGATGAGCTCGGCTTTCTTTTCCAGTGTAAGACTCATTCGACCCCCGAGGCTAGCAGTTCGCGGGTGTTCTCGACGTCGCGGCGCATCTGCTCAACCAGGTCCTCGACGCTCTCGAAGCGCTCCTCGCCCCGCAGCCGCGCGACGAACTCGACGGTCAGCTGCTGGCCGTACAGATCGCCGTCGAAGTCGAGGATGAACGCCTCCACCAACGGGACCAGATCGGTCCCGAAGGTCGGGCGCACACCGACGTTGACGGCTGCCAGCCGAGCGCCCACGCGGCAGGCATAGACGCCGTTCCCAGGCCGGGCGAACTCCGGGTCCGGAGGCATGTTCGCCGTCGGGAAGCCGAGCTCGCGGCCGCGGCGGTCTCCGGGCACCACCTCGCCCCGCAGCCGGAAGTAAGCGCCGAGCAAACGTGCGGCGCCCTCCACGTCACCTTCCGCGACCAGTGCGCGGATCCGCGTCGAGGAGACAATGGCGCCGTCCGCCTGCACCAGCGCCACCACACGGGTCTCGAAGCGCGAGTCGGCTTGCAGCAGCGCAATGTCGCCCCTGGCGCCGTGACCGAAGCGGAAGTTTTCACCCACGGAGACATAGGTCGCGCCGAGCTTCTCGATCAGGACGGCATCGATGAACTCCGCCGCCTCCTGCTGTGCGAAGCCCGCATCGAACGGAACCACGACAACCTCCTCGACGCCAAGCCCGGCGATCAGCTCGACCTTCTCGTCGAGGCTCGTGAGCAGCTTCGGGGCACGGCCGGGCTTCACCACGACGGCGGGGTGGGGCTCGAACGTAAGGACGGTGTCGCTGCCGGCGATCACCTCACGGTGGCCCACGTGCACGCCGTCGAATTCGCCCACCGCCACGCGGCGCGGGCGCGGCTCTACATCGCTCAGAGCTGTCACACGCATCGGGTCAGCAAGCCTAGTGACTCAGGCCCTCCGCGCCAGGCCCTCGGCGCCAGGGATACGCTTGAGCGCCTGCTCCAGCGGGAGCAGGCATTCCGGATCGGCATCAGTCACGTCGAACTCGCCGATCCGCGTCCGTCGCAGGGCTGTGCAATAGGCGTCGCCGAGGTCGGCGATCAGCGAGCGCACGTACGTGCCAGAGGAGCACTCGATCACGAACTCCCGCTCGGCGCCGGCACGCCTGACCTCTTCGAAGAGGTGGACCGTCACCTCGCGCTCGGGCATTTCGAAGACCTCCCCCGCCCGCGCAAGCTTGTAGGCCCGCCGCCCGCGGATCTTGACCGCCGAGTAGGCCGGCGGCCGCTGGCGTACGCTTCCGGTCGGCAGCACCAGGTCACCGTCGGGGACGACGCCGGTCTCGGTGATCTCGCCCTCGGGGTCGCCCGTCGTCGAGGTTGCGCCGAACCGCGCGGTGACCTCATAGCGCTTCGGAAGCGCCATCACGAAGCGCTGCACGCGCGTCGCCCTACCGACCAGCACCACCAGCAACCCGGTAGCGAACGGATCGAGCGTGCCGGCGTGGCCGACCTTGATCCCGCGACCGAGGCGGCGGCGAGTCAGCGCGACGACGTCGTGCGAGGTGATGCCCGCAGGCTTGTCGCACAGCAGGAGCCCGTCACCTGCAGGCGCGTCGCTCACTCGCCGCTTGGGAGGCTCGCGAGTTGCGCGGCAAGCTGCTCGCGCAGGAAGACGATGAGCTCGTCCCAGGGCATCGACGTGTTGAAGCCGGCGGCGGCCCGGTGGCCGCCGCCCCCCTCGGCACGAGCGATCGCCGATACGTCGACGCGCATGTCGCTCGCCCTGAGCGAGACCTTCCGCAGACGTGCCCCGTCGCCGCCCTCGGCGGGCTCGCCGGGCGCTGCGAGGCGATCGCGCACGAGCGCGGCCATCGCCGTGCCGCGCACAGCTCGCAGATGGTCGATCACGCCCTCGGAGTAGCTCTCCTCCGCACCGGCGGCCTCAAAGTCCTCGGCGCTCAGCTGCGAGGCCGTCAGGCGGCCGTCGTCGTAGCGCTCGGTGTTCTGCAGGCCGCGCGCGAGCAGCGCAAGCTTGCCGAACGGCACGTCCTCGTAGACCCGCTGGTAGAACGCGTGCACGTCGATGCCCACCTCGATCAGCTCGGCCGCCATCTGGTGTGCCCGCGGGCCCGTGTTCTCATACATAAAACACCCGGTGTCGGTGATCAGCCCGACGTACAGCGCCTCGGCGATCTCGAGCGTCAGCTCGACGTCGAGCGCGTGTGCGAGCTCCCAGACCATCTCGGCTGTGCACGAGGCGCCCGGATCGACGTAGTTGACGCTGCCAAAGCGCGTGTTGTCGTGGTGGTGGTCGATGTTGAGGATCCGGCCCCAGCCCGCGGCCCGACGTAAGCGTTCCGCGCCCGGGTTGCGCTCGATATTGCCGCAGTCCAGGAACACGATCGTGCGGTCGTCGAGGTCCGGTGGCGGCGACGTAACGAGGCCGTCCAGCGGCAGGAAGCGGTACTCAGACGGCAGCGGCAGGTCGCTTTCGGCGATGAACATCAGGCTGTCGCGACCAACAGCGCGCAGCACGTGCTGCATCGCAACCAGTGAGCCGAGCGCGTCGCCGTCGGGGTGCTCGTGCGTGACCAGGATCGTCCTGCAGACGCTGCGCAGCTCGTCGAGCACGGCGGCGCGACCAGCCTCGATCGCGCTCGGGTCGGTGACGCCGCTAGTCATGGGGTTTAGCTTCCGCGTCGATCAGCTGCGAGATCCGCATGCCGCGGTCGACCGAGTCGTCGTAGCCGAAAGTCAGCGTCGGGGTGTGCTTGAGCCGCAGCGCCTGTGCGACGCGACTCTGCAGAAAGCCGTGCGCGGACTGGAGGCCGTCGAGGCTGGCCTCACGGGCCGCATCGTCTCCGAGGATGCTCACGAACACACGCGCTTGGCGCAGGTCGGTGCTGGTCTTGACTCCGGTAACGGTCACGAATCCTACGCGGGGGTCCTGGAGGTCCTTCGAGATGGCGTCGCTGAGTACGGTGCGCATCGCCTCGTCGACGCGCCGCATCCTTGGTCCAGCCATCCTATCCCTGCCCCGGGCCGCGTGGGGTCAGACGAGCTCGCGCTCGACCTGCCGCGTCGTGTACGCCTCCATCACGTCGCCCTCCTTGACGTCGGCGTAGTTCGTCAGCACGATGCCGCAGTCATAGTCAGTAGCGACCTCGCGCACGTCGTCGTTGAAACGACGCAGCGAGTCGATCGTGCCGTCGTAGATGACTGTGCCGTCGCGCACCAGCCGCACGCGGTCGCCGCGGGTGAGTTTGCCGTCGGTCACGTGCGAGCCGGCGATCGTACCCACGCGTGAGGCACGGAAGATCTGGCGCACCTCGGCCGTGCCGACCGCCTCCTCGACCTCATCGGGAACAAGCATGCCCTGCATCGCGGAGCGCAGTTCCTCGATCGCCCGATAGATGACCGCGTAATGCCGGATCTCGACGCCCTCGCGCTCGGCTACGGCGCGCGCATCGCCCACCGGGCGAACGTTGAACGCCATGATCACCGCGTCGGAGGCGGCCGCGAACATCACGTCGGATTCCGTGACGCCGCCGACGGCGCCGCGGATCACGTTGACGGACACCTCGTCCTGCGGCAGCTTTGCGATCTCGTCCTCGATCGCCTCCAATGAGCCCGCGACGTCGGACTTGATCACCAGGTTGAGCTCCTGCAGGCCGCTGCCGAAGATGTCCTCCAGCGAGATCCGCTTGCTGCGCTGGCGCGCGAGCGACTCCGTCTTGAGGCGAGTGGCGCGCTCGCCCGCGAGCTGACGGGCACGGCGCTCGTGCTCGACCACCCGAACCCGCTCGCCCGCTTCGGGAACGCCGTCGAAGCCGAGGACCTCGACCGGCTCGCCCGGCAATGCCTGCGTGACGCGCGCACCCGTGAAGTCGTGCATGGCGCGCACACGACCCCAGTGCGCGCCGGCGACGAGTGCGTCGCCAACCACGAGCGTGCCGCGCATGATCAGGATCGAAACGACGGGGCCCCTTCCGGGATCGAGCTTCGATTCGATCACGGTGCCGGACGCGGCAGCTTCCGGGTTGGCGCGAAGCTCCATGATCTCGGCCTGCGCGACGATCGTGTCGAGCAGGCCGTCGAGACCGTCTCTGGTGCGAGCCGAGACGTCGACGAAATCAACGTCGCCGCCCCACTCGACCGGCTGCAGACCCAGCTGCGTCATTTCGGTGCGCACACGCGTCGGGTCGGCGCCTTCCTTGTCGATCTTGTTGACCGCGACGATCATCGGCACATCAGCCGCCTTGGCGTGGTCGATGGCTTCCTGCGTCTGCGGCTTCACACCGTCGTCGGCGGCGACCACGATCACGGCCAGGTCGGTGACCTTCGCGCCGCGGGCGCGCATCGCGGTGAATGCCTCATGACCCGGTGTGTCGAGGAACGTGACCGTGTGCCCGTCGTGATGGACCTGATAGGCGCCGATGTGCTGGGTGATGCCACCCGCCTCACCGGCAGCGACTTCGGTCTCACGGATCGCGTCGAGCAGCGACGTCTTGCCGTGGTCGACGTGGCCCATGATGGTGACGACAGGCGCGCGATCGACCAGGTCCTCGTCGGCGTCATGGAAGACGACCTCGGCGGCGGTCTCGTCCTCGGCGTGAACGATCTCGACCTCCTTGCCGAGCTCGACGCCCAGCACCTCGATCGTCTCGTCGGACAGGGTCTGGGTCTGGGTCTTCATCTCGCCCAGCTCCATCAGCTTCTTGACGATCTCGGGGACGCGGACGTCCAGATACTCGGCGACGTCTTTGACCGTCGAACCCGAGTTGATGCGGATCAAATCTGGCGTCGCGAGGGCCGTCTGTGACGGGCGCGACTCCGCCTCCTCGTCATAGACGCCACGACGGCGACGGCCGCGACGCTGGCGTCGCGGGGGCTGCGCGGGACCGCCGCCCGGGGAGCCAGGCCCAGCAGGGGCGCGGCGCGAGGCCTGTGCGTCGATGACAACTCGGCGCCGGCCGCCGGCATTCCCGGGGGTGCGCTCGCCCTGGAGCGAGTCGCGCGTCGGGCGCTTGTGCTGATGCTCGCCCTCGGTGGCCGTCCGACCGTCGGTCTGTGCAGCGGTCGCGGGCTCGCCACCCGGTTGGGTCGGGGCAGGCGCGGCAGCGGCGGCCTGGGGCTGCGCGTATGGCTGGACCGTGGTCTCGGCGGGCTTGCCGGTCGGCGCGGATGCGGCCTTGGTGCTCGGCGCCGCTGCGGGCGTCGCTTCGCTGGAGGGCTTAGCGGCAGCCGCAAGCTTCGCGCTGGTCGCGGCGGGCTTCGCGCTGGTCGCGACGGGCATCGCCGCAGCAGCCGGCTTGGCTGCAGTCGCAGGCTTCGCGCTGGCCGCGGCGGGCTTGGCGGCAGTCGTAGGCTTCGCGCTGGCCGCGGCGGGCTTGGCGGCGGTCGCAGGCTTCTTGGTCGCCG
>Ga0307374_10009192_pt1 | contig 14613 bp, 14 predicted proteins | sample OX3MG_FD_202532 | JGI IMG/M metagenome (GOLD analysis project Ga0307374, IMG submission 202532) | Soil microbial communities from Risofladan, Vaasa, Finland - OX-3 | ecosystem: Environmental > Terrestrial > Soil > Coastal area > Acid sulfate soil | place: Finland: Risofladan, Vaasa | collected... | reverse complement strand
GGAGATGCGAACTAAACGGACCATTCCAGGACACCCAGCCATGACTGACCACAACATATTGGGGCCTGCTGAAACAACCGGATAAGCATGAGGTTGCTAGCGGAGGACATCTATGGGAACTGACAGCAACGACCGGACTTATGAGATCGGCAGCCAAATCGCTCCAGTGGCGGACCATGCGCCCACCAGCCGCGTCACCGTGATGAAGCCTCTGGGTCCGTGGCGTGACGCTTCCGGGAGGGCGCTTACCAATGAGCAGGCCCGCGCGATGCTCGATAGGGCTCGGACTTCCGGGCGCGCTTCCGTCGCGCACGGTCGCGGGCCCTCACGCTCAAAGAAGAGCCGGTAGGAAGTCAGCGCCCTCTGCTTCCCCTAGCGGCCACGATCTGGCAGGCAATTGCCTCGCCGCAGCCCATAGGAAAACCCAAGTCGACGCGAAAGCTCCCGTTTTGAAGAGGCTCCGAAGTCGCAATAGCGTCAGCTCGATAGAGACGAACGGCGCGCGCCTTTACGCCGGGTGTAGGGGATGACGCGCGGCAGGCAGGTCCCTCAATTGGCGTCGCCCCTAACGCGCAGGGGTCAAAACTCCCGTCGGACGGTTCAGGATACGCCGTTACCTTCAGCGTGACCTCGCTCAGTGAGTAGTCTGACCCATTATAGAGCTGGAAGCGCAGTTGCTGGGAGGACCAATTGGCCTGCCCCAAGCGAATCTTCTCAAGGGCGCCTATTGGGAGAAGTTCCTCGTGTCGAGGCTTTGGAGCTTTTTGCCAGCCCCCGGGTTCTAGAATTTGCGTGCTCCCCGTGACACGGTTAATCCTAACCGGAAATGAAGCTGGGCCGACGGTGAGCCGGTCATAGCGGTAAGGCGTGGGCCACACGAGGACCAGGAAGGCCAAGACACCCCCGAGCGCTGCAATCTTCCAAGCGACATGAACACGCACGGCCATCGGCGCACAGTTTATTCCTTTGGGGTAATATTTTCCAGCGCAAATCGAACGTTCGGGTGCGCTAGTGTAACTGGCGGCCAATGGCAGGCTGGCTTATACTACAATAGCCTTCGTCTCCAGAAACGAGGCGCTATGAAGGGCGAAGATTTCTTGACGCTTTTGAGCATGGCCGTAGTCGGCTTGGGGGTGATAAAAGCGATCTCACAGGCGAGATGGTGTGGGCCGAACTGCCGCGTGATTCTGTCTGACGTAAGAGGTACGCTCGTCCAGGACGCTGTTACGGGCGCTTTATCCTGGATTTAGTTAGCTCCCCAAAACCCGCCTCTCAGGACTGATGCCAGTCGGTCCTGTTTCCTCGAATCGTGGGCTAAATCCACGATAAGGGGTTTTCACGGCTATGTCAATCAGATTGGTTTACTGCCATTCCTGCGGCGCCTTCCTTCACGCTGACTCTAAGTTCTGTTGCCGATGTGGAACTAAAGTCATTATAGACTTCAGGACGGCCGCCTGTTGCGGGACGGCGTACTGTGTTTCTGGGAAAGATAAGGCGCACTGTACGAACTGTGGAGCTTTGCTCTCACTCGTCGATAACGATAGTCACTACTCCAGTAGCCGGGTGAGGGTCGAATCTTAGCCGCTGTCCGCAGGCACAGAAGTTAGGGCTTGGCCACACTTCTGGAATTTCCTCACGGCAGTGGGGACACGAGCTAATGACCGGAGACCCGCAGACGGGACAAAATGCCGGTGCGGCCTCTGTGTCCGACTGTGTCTTGGCGTAATGAGGCAGAAAAACTCCGCACTGGGTGTTCAGCTTTTTGCTGAAAGCGTTCACGAGCCTGGTGAAGCGGCGCAGGTGCATCCGAAAGCTCAGGTTCGACCGCTCCACGTGGCTTGTGCAGATGTGCGCTTTGTCAGGATGTCCGCTGACGGGGGTTGGGACAATCTGGACGACTTTTCCCGGCCCGTACCACTCCGGCCCGGCGTTGTCGGGCGTGCCGTACAGCTTCATGAGTTGCGCGAAGTCGATGTCCGCTCCGAAGTAGGTTTCGATGGCTTGCACGTAAGGCTTGAAACCGTCCGAAGTGACCTGGTGCCGGTTCATCGCGCGCGAGCTGTAATCGGCAATGAAGTCATTGGCGCTTCGGGAATCGCGCTTCCCAACCAGATGCGAGATCACGAGTTTCGTTTCAGCGTCGAGCGCAACCCAGGTATAGGCGTCGCCCCAGTCCGCGGGATCATCGCTTGCAAGGTTCTTCTCCTTGGTGTGGACGAACGTCCAAAGCTCATCAAGCTCGACATAGCGGGGGCGGAGGTTTCGGACCCTGGCGTCGAGCGTGGACTGGCAACGGTGGCCGGCGGAAACAAGCAGCGAGAGGATGGTGCGTTTGTGCATCCCGGTCAGGCGCGACGCAGCACGGATGCTCACGCCTTCGAGAAGCAGGGATAAGACCTGGGTCGCCTTGTCCAATCCGACATAGTGATTGCCGAGAGGATTTGCGCGGCCTTCTGAGAATGTGGTGCCGCAGGAATTGCAGCGGTAGCGCTGGATGTGCCGCCGTCCGTACTTACCAAAGCGTCTTACGTTGGAATGCTGGCATTTGAGGCAAGTCATTGGGGTTCTCCTTGACAATCCCAGCGGAGAACCCGAAAATTGGCTTGGGTCTCACCTTGCGGGTTAGGTCCGCTTGGGAGATTTGGCCGTCACGGGCAGTTGACGCTACCCGTGGCGGCTTTTGATTTTTTTGCCGATTCTACTGCAGTTGCTGCAAGGAATCGGTTTGCTCAGTATATTCCTGAATCCTCATGGAGCTAAGAGCTTTGCCCTGGACTCCAAAACCATAGCGGTGATCGCGCTCTTGGCGATGTCGAACAGGTCTACTGCTTCGTCGATGTCGATAAAGACCTCATGCACGAGCGGGTTGCGGTGCACGTGGCGGATCTGGTCGACGACGGCCAGCGTCTTGGACTCGGCCAACGATTCTCTGCGCAGTTCGTCAATGAGGGTGTAGATGTCGCGCGTCCCAGGCTCCTTTCCGGAGGCGTGCTTATAGAACTGCTTAAGAACCTTCTCGAAAGCCCGCATGGTGTGGATGCCGGCTGCAGTGGGAAGCTCGAAGGCGAGTGCGCGGCCAGCCTCTTTGATGTCTCGGGTGACACCCTCTGGCAACAACTTGACGACCGCCGCAGAAAAAGCCTCGTCCGCGCCATCCACAAGGATCGGCATCATATAAGCCCGGAGTTGTTCGACCCCGAAGACCCGCTGATAAAACCCCTCGTGGGCGAAGGCGTGCTCGAACTCGTCCAAACTCTTATTCAGCAGGCGTTCGTTGTCCTCGCCTATGTGGTCGGAAGTTTCCAAGTGCCTGGTGGCCTCGTCAATGTCTACGCTGATACCGGAAGCAGTATGGTTAAGGGGCTCGAAGAATTCCTTGCCGTGTTCTTTGAGCTTTTTCAACTGGCGCTCAGCGTCGAATAGGGCTTCGAACGCATCTTTCCTTTCCAGCCAGCCGACAATCCGCAGCTTTCCGAGCGCGGCTCCCAACTCATAGAACGAGAAGACATTGATAAGGCGCATGTTCAACCCCCGGAGTTCCATCTCGAACGGTGGCCCGGAGTATACTCCGAAGAAGTCTGTTTTGTTGGTTTTATTTGAGTTTTCAGAATTGCTCATCGGCTCCCCCCTTTCTGCGGGAACTGCGAGCAACACACATTTGTCCCACTACCTGAAATAAGGCTACCACGCTAGGCCCTCGCTGTCAAGACATTTCTCGGCGCAGATGCGCCACCCGCGGGAAACGACCCTGCGATACCCCGCTACGGCTAAGAGGAAGGCTCCTGAAACAAAGAGCCCAGCCACAGATCGAGGGTTAGATCGTGCCGGTCTTGGTTGACGAGATATGGGCGCAATTCCTTCATGTACCGTTCGCGTAACACTTCAGGCTTCAGGCGAAGGGCTTTAGCCAGATACCCCACGTCGTCGCGGTCTTTGTGGCTGTTTCTCTCCAATTTGGACAGAATGAGGTCGTATGGGTCAAGCGCGCGGAGGCGCAGGTGCTTGAAGCGATCGCAAAACATCTCCGCTAGCCGCGCTTCGTAGTCTTCCGGCAGACTGTTCACCGCGACATGCTGGACATGGATTTTATATTTCCTGGCAAGCGCCGAATCCTGTCCGGCCATGGCTTGAAGCTCGTTCACGCGCTCATCGGGTAGTACGGAAACATAATCGATATCCGCGGTAGGTCTTGGCAACCCGTAAAAGAGGCTGACTACAAATCCACCAACGCAATGCAATTCAACTTGTTCAGGAAGAAGTGCATCAAGTTCTTCCAGGAACTCGGCCCAAGGTGAGGAAAGTTGCGCCTTGTGACTATTCGACATATTGCAGATGCTCAGGTTGCAAGTCCGACAGCATATTCCAATGCCGCGCTTCTTCCGGCCGGTTGTGCATCAGCCATTCTCGTTCTGCAGGGTTGCGCGGGGCCCGGGGAAAGGAACCCTCGCGCACCAAGCGGCTGCGATCCAGCATAGCTTCCAGGCTTGACAGAGCTCTGGTTCGTTCAGTCTCCGCAGTCCTCTCAGAAAGCCGGCGCGCCAGGCTGGCCACAAATCCCAGGCGGTTCTGAAGATCACACCTCTTTGCCTGTTCGACCAACCAATCGAAATCCATCCGCCAGTATTGCAGCAGAAGCCACGGCAAAGCTTCGGCTACGCGAGCTTCGAGATTTTCCTGGGCAAGAACATTGAGCAAGACCTCTCTGGGGTTCCTCCGTTTCACATGTGAGCGAACGTAAGCAAAACCCGGATAGTCGAGTCTCGACAGGTCCTCCACCAGGCGCGCGGCCCCGGCTTCTCTGGCCGGCGTAAATGTCTCCGGTACGGGCAGTTCCTCCGGGGAAAGCCCATAGACCCGTGCAGCCTTGCGCGCTAAGTTATCTGTAAGGCGGCGTTTTCCTTTTTCAAGCATGGCCAGGTAGGGCTGGGACACATGAAGGCGCCGGGCCGCTTCAACCTGGCGCCATCCGTGTTTCAGCCGCGCAGCCTTCAGGTTTCTTGGTTTCATCACAACCTTATTTTATAACAAGAATGTAATAAGTCAATCATATTTTGGCGCCGCCAGCTCCTTCGGCAGATCGCACAGATCGCAAAAACCGCAGGGCCGGAGAGCGGGCCCTGCGCTACAAATTCGGTGGAATCGCGGACCGTTGAAAACATAGCGTGCGGCGCGCGCGGCACTACAAACCCACGGGGCGCAACACGTTCCGTGGCGAACCCCTTGCTAAAATAGGGATTGCCGGAAGGGGCGGCGGCAGGATATGTTGCAAAGTCTGGCGCAAGGCGCAAATTGCGCGAGGCAATCAAAAGGAGAGCGGCAGGCGATGCGAGTGCTGGTTACGGGCGGTGCAGGATACATTGGAAGTCAAACGGCCAAGGCGCTTGCCCAGGCCGGGCATGAGCCGGTTGTTTTGGACGATCTCTCGACCGGGCGCCGCGCGGCGGTCAAGTGGGGGCCGTTCATCGAAGGCAACCTGGGCGACAAAGATCTGCTGGAAAAGATTTTCAAGGACTACGGGTTCGAAGCCGTCCTGCACTTTGCCGCCTGCCTGCTGGTGGGGGAGTCCATGACGAATCCCCACAAATATTTCTGGAACAACGTGGTCGGCACTCTGGTCCTGCTCGACACGATGAAAGCCTTCGAGGTAAAGCCCATCGTCTTCTCCTCGTCCGCCGCGACTTATGGAAATCCCGAAAAGGCGCCGATCCCTGAAGACCACCCGAAGCGCCCGGTCAATCCCTATGGCGAGTCAAAACTCGCGATGGAGCGCGCGATCCACTGGTACGGAGTAGCGTACGGGCTTCGAGGCGTAGCGCTGAGATACTTTAATGCGGCGGGCGCGGACCTTGAAGGGGATCTGGGCGAGGAGCACGATCCGGAATCGCACCTGGTCCCGCTGGTGGTCCAGGCGGCGCTGGGCCAGCGCCCGTCAGTGGAAATCTACGGCACGGATTATCCCACTCCGGACGGCACCGCGATCCGCGATTTCATCCACGTCGTCGATCTGGCAGATGCCCACGTGCGGGCGCTCGACTATCTGGTTGCCGGAGGCGGGAGCACCGAGCTCAATCTCGGGACCGGCCAGGGCCACTCCGTGCGCGAGGTGGTGTCTAGCGCGGGGAAACTCTGCAACGGGCGGGTCCCAGCCAAAGACGGCCCGCGCCGGGCGGGAGATCCCGCCGTGCTGGTTGCCGATCCCGGCAAAGCTCAGCAACTGCTCGGGTGGCATCCGCAGTATTCAGACCTCGATACGATAATTCAAAGCGCCTGGAAGTGGCATTCGTCGAAAGGCAAGTCGCGACGGGCTTGATGAGTCTGTGCGACAACCAGCCTTTTCGCGCTGTCACGGCGCTCGGAGCCTGCCCTGAGGCACGAAGGGAGCGCCGAAAGTATCGAAAAATCCAGCCCGGCGGTCATAGGCCGCCGCCGCAACAACTTCAGTTATCGCAGAGACTCTAACAGGTTGCTGAAAAAGTAGCGAGCCGCACTTTGTAGCGCCGGCATCTTGCCGGCATGGATTGAACTCAAAGAAGTTGCCGGCTGGAAGCCGGCGCTACAAAAGCCCTCCAAAGGCTTTTTCAGCATCCTGCTAAAGGACGGCGCACCAGGCTATTCCACGGTGACGCTTTTTGCCAGGTTGCGGGGCTTGTCCACATCGCATCCGCGAATCACCGCACAGTGATAGGCAAAAAGCTGAAGCGGGACCACGGCCAGCAACGGCGTGACAAGATCAATGCTGTGGGGAATGAAAATGACATCATCCACCAGCGAGCCGAGCTTGTCATTGCCGGCCGTCGTCACCGCGATGATGCGGCCTTCGCGGGCGCGGATTTCCTGGATATTCGAGAGCGTTTTGGCATAAGAACTGTCTTCGGGAACGATGGCCATGGTGGGGAACGCGGGCTCAATCAGGGCAATCGGCCCATGCTTCATCTCTCCGGCAGCGTAACCTTCGGCATGAATATAGGCGATTTCCTTCAGCTTCAATGCACCTTCCAGCGCCACCGGATACTCGTATTTGCGGCCGATGTAAAGGAAGTGACGGGACTCGCAGTATTTCTGCGCGAGGTCGCGGATCTGGTCCGACTGCGCCACAATCTCCCGAATCTGTTCCGGCACTTTCTCGAGCGCCCGGATGATCCGTAAGCCCTCCTCGTACGAAAGGTCGCGGCTGCGGCCGATGAGCAGCGCCATCAGAATCAAAACCGTCACCTGGGAAACAAACGACTTGGTCGATGCCACGCCAACCTCTGCCCCGGCATGGCAATAGACGCCGGCATGGGTCTCGCGAGCGATCGAGCTGCCCACCACATTCACAAGGCCCAGGACCAAAGCCCCCTTGCGCTTGGCCTCGCGCAACGCGGCCAGGGTGTCCGCAGTTTCTCCCGACTGGCTGATGGCCAGAACAACTGTGTTCTGCCGTATGTTCAATTTTCTGTAACGGAACTCGGAGGCCAGTTCCGTTTCAACGGTCAAGTCCGTCAGCGCTTCGAACGCATAGCGCCCCAGAAGACCCGCATAGTAACTTGTCCCACAGCTCACAATGATCAGGTGGCGGGCCTGCTGGATCCGGTCCAGAACGGTTTCCAGGCCGCCCAGCTTGGCAACGCCTTCCGAATGGTTTAAGCGGCCTCGAAGGGCGTTTTCAACCGCATCGGGCTGCTCAGAGATTTCCTTGAGCATAAAGTGGGGGAAGGGTCCACGGTCCAGCGCTTCCATCCCGACATCGATGACCGTGGCCCTCCGGTCAATGCGCCTGTTTTGAAGGGTGCTGATGTAGAATTCCCCGGGTTCAAGCCGCGCCACTTCATTATCTTCAAGATAGACAACCTGGTCGGTGTGCTGGGCGAGGGCCGAGGTGTCCGAGGCCGCCAGAGATTCGCCCCGGCCGACTCCCAAAACGATGGGGCTGCCCCGCCGGGCCAGAATAATCTCCCTGGGTTGGGAAGCATGGATGACCGCCAGCCCATAGGTTCCCTCAACATGGAGCAGGGCTTTCCTTACGGCGGCTTCAAGATCTCCCTGATAAACGCTTTCGATCAGGTGGGCCAGAACTTCCGTGTCCGTTTCAGAAGTGAAGGTGTGCCCGTCCGCCACCAGCTTCTTCTTCAAGAGCATGTAGTTTTCAATGATCCCGTTATGGACCAAAAAAAGTTTCCCGGTGCAATCGACGTGAGGATGCGCGTTCGCTTCCGTCGGCTTGCCGTGCGTCGCCCAGCGCGTGTGGGCAATCCCCATCTCGCCCGCGGGCTTTTCCTGCCAAACCTTCCGCTCAAGCGCCGCTACCTTTCCCACTGCCTTTGCCAGATACGGGCGCGAGCCAAGAATGGCAATGCCGCTTGAGTCGTATCCCCGGTATTCAAGCCTCTTAAGTCCCTCAATCAGGACCTCGGCTGCCGGCTGATGGCCAACGTAGGCGACGATGCCGCACATAAAAGTCTCCTCTTAAAATCAATAGAGTTGTGAGGCGCGCTGGGAATAGAACCCCTTCAGGCGAAAGCTCGTTGTGCGTCGCCTGAACACAGGCAAAGAACTGCGATAAGCGCTCAAATCAACAACGCTGGAATTACGCCTCCCCGTCCGCTACGGTGAATCGCACAAAGCCGGTTGAAGCATTCTATCTCTGCTGCGAACCTTGCAGAGAAAAATTAGCCGGACCATGAAAAAATGTCGATACCTTTGCAACCCTTTTGAAAGAGGGCTCATCGAAACGAGTAATTCAACTCTGTGACTACCTGGGGAAGTGGTGAGCGCTGGTTAGATAGGCTTTCCACTTCCCCCTTCCTCATTCTGCGAACAATTTCCAGACGAAATTCGTGGCTGTGCCCGCTTGCCCGGCATCAAAGCCGGCGGTTCGACTTCAGGTCAGCATCACAGGATAGGTTCCCCGGGCCGGCTTCACGGTCCCTCTCAGTCAAGCGAATCTTTACCCGCGACCCGCCTCCAGACTTCCGCGTGAGCCAGTCTTCCAAATCGGCCTGCAGAAATTGCAGGTCAACCCTGAAGCCGGCTTCCAGCAATCCGTCAGAGATGGGCAGGACGTCATCAAACGCACTGCGCCCGGTGAAGCTTCTCATGCAGAAACTGTCCAGCCATCCAACCGGGCATTCGCGGGCCTCGCCCGGCTCCAGGACCTCGACGTGGATTTTTCTGGCAAACATGCTGGCCACCCCATCTTGACACCATCATATCTTCAGCGCTCAGATTTTAAACTGGCTTCCGGGCCAAGGGGGGGAATCTGCAACCTTTCTGCAGATTATTCGATAGAACACGGCAAACGCCCGGTCCCGGCCCCAACCCCGCTAGCGCCGGAACACGGAAAGCCACCCCTTTTTCCGGGACGATTGTTTGGGGCCAAGCGGCTGTGGCGGCGCAGGCAAAGGCCCTCCGTTGATCACGGCCGAAGGGTTCCCCTCGAGCAGCAGGTCGGCAACTTCCTTTCCACGGGCGGAGGCGACTTTTTGGTAGCAGGTAGAAAGAACGGGAGGCCGGTGCGTCAGGTCATGAGCGTCTGAGGCAAAAAAATGAATGAGATTGCGATTGAGCCATTCCTCGGAGAGCGCCTGGGCCCGCGATCCAAAGCCCCCGGTGTAGGACATCGCTGTGATCTGGACCAGACAGCCTCGCATGGCCCAGTGGTAAAGCAGCTCCGGCTTCCGCTGAATCACGGGATTGCGCTCCGGATGGGTCAGAATCGGCGTGTATCCGGCCACCTCGATTTCGTAAAAGACGTTGTCCATCTGGTCCGGAATGAAGTGGTCAGCAAATTCCACCAATAGATATTGCGTGTTATTGATCGAAAAATCAGACCCGTTTTCCGCAAGCCTGCGGATATTGTCATAGGAAAGATGGAAGTCGCACCCCAGCAGCAGGCGTGGCGACTCTCCCACCGCAGACTGAAGCTCTCTCAGTTTGGCTTGGTTGGTTTCAGCATCGAAGTGATACTTGTAGTTGCAGTGCGGAGTAGCCACCAGGTGCGTGGTCCCGTCTTGCGCCGCCATCTGGCACATGGCCACAGCCATGTCAAAAGATTTGGCTCCATCATCAATTCCGGGTAATGGATGGCAGTGGATATCAATCATACAAGCTTTTCCTGGTCAGAAATCACGGTACTTCCCCTTCGAGGCTCGGTCCCGACGTTACGGCCTGCGGTCATTTCTCTTTCCCGGCTCGTGAACGGGTTGCGATTGCAAGCCGTTCACGAGGCAAGAGAAAAGGCGTAAGTAGGCATCCTCTTTCGGCAGGGTTGAAACCCCGCCTTCCTAACCATGCTTCAACGCTTCGTGAATAATCCGCGCTAATAACGTGACTTTTCAATTTAACGCATTAACCCACTTGCAGGTCATGCTCAGCTCCCGTATCTCCTCAGCATACCGCGTTAAGAAAGAGAACGGGGAAGTTAAACCCCGGAGCGGGAACGCGCCGGGCTTCAGCAAAGCTTCGGCATCTATTCACAATTTGGTATTTTTGTGATGACAATACCATAAATAATAGTTAGGGCTCGGAAGTCTGGGGTCATTGTGGTTAACGGTTACCAGCCAGTATAAATACTACAAGGTTGAAAAAACTACACTTATATAAACATTTGGCTCATTTCGTCCGTCGAAGCCATTTGGCCACTCTCGTGCCATAGAGTAGGCAGAGCTCGCCATGGCTAACCTTATTTTGAGGGATGCCAGGAGCAAGCTCGGAGATTAGACCCAAGACCCGACGCTTAGGGGGAAACGAAAATTTCCCCCCTTTTTTTTGCCTGCATGATTCCCTGGTCTTCCTGATGTCCTCGAGGGTTGGGCAACCCTATATAATCGCAACGGCATTTGCAGTTACGTTGACAACCCTGTCGCTGGGAGACGCTTGCTTCAAAAATTCTGCTCAACACATTGCCGAACGGGTCTGCTTCGATTAGGATGGTAATTCCCGAAGCCGATGACAAAGGTATCAATCGACGGGTACGTCAAGGAGAAGGTCCAGGCCGTACAGGACTTTACGTATCTGTTCGCCAACTCGATGGGGAACCTTTTCAGCTCGCCCCATTACCTTGCCGACACGTTAATCCAAATGGACATCATCGGCGTGGGATCACTGCCCATTGTTCTGCTGACGGGTTTTTTTACGGGCGGAGTTCTTGCGCTGCAATCCTATCGAACCCTCAGCGCGTTCGGTGCAGTCTCCATGCTGGGGCAGGTTGTGTCTCTTTCGGTCGTCCGCGAATTGGGCCCTGTCCTTACGGCCCTGATGGTAGCAGGCCGGAACAGTTCCGGCATCGCATCGGAACTTGGCTCGATGCTGGTCAGCGAGCAAGTTGACGCCATGAGGGCCTTGGGGACGGACCCCGTACGCAAGCTGGTCACTCCGCGTTTGTTCGCAGCCGTTATCACTTTGCCTATTCTGACAATCCTTGCGGATTTCTGCGGGATGATCGGCGGGTATTTTGTGAGCTTTTACACGGTGCACCTGACTTCGATTGAGTACTGGACCTACGTCTATCAGGCGCTCACTTTTCAAGATGTAACGCAGGGCCTGCTGAAGCCTTTTTTCTTTGCCGTTATTGTGGCCTTGGTAGGATGCTATTACGGACTGACCACCCGCGGCGGCACCGAAGGCGTGGGCCGCTCGACCACCCAGGCGGTTGTGGTGGCCTCGGTGCTGATTCTGGTGGTGGATTTTTTCGTGACCAAATTCCTGATCGCGATTCACTTCTTTTGATGCTTTTCGGCGGATCGCCGGTCCGGAAGTTTGCGGTTCGAACTTAGAGGGAAGGGCTTGCCGCACCGGGGCCCTTCGTTTCACTCAGCACGGTTTCGCTTGCGCTTAGTATGAATCCACCAGCCGCGATCGAGTTCCAGAACGTCTGGCTTTTCTTCGGCGAGAAGCCGGCGCTGTCCAATGTCTCCTTCAGCGTGGAACATGGTGAAACGCTGATCCTGCTGGGAGCCACGGGGTCCGGCAAGTCCGTGATTTTGAAGCTGGCCCTGGGCCTGCTGAAGGCGGATGAAGGGAAGGTCATTGTGGAAGGCCGTGACCTCGGCCCGGTCCCCGAAAATGAAATGCGCGAGATTCGCCAGCGGATGGGGATTGTCTTTCAGGAAGGCGCCTTGTTTGACTCGCTTTCCGTCTATGAAAATGTCGCCTACCGGCTGCGCGAAGAAGGGCTGAAGGACGAAGCCGCGATCGAAGGGCGCGCACGGGAGGTCCTGAGCTTTGTCGAGCTCGAGGCGGCCATCGACAGGATGCCCGCGGAGTTGTCGGGAGGCATGAAACGCCGCGTTTCCATTGCCCGCGCGATTGTGAATGATCCCCATATCATGCTTTACGACTCCCCGACCGGCGGCCTTGATCCGGTAACGGCGCAAACCATCAATGTTCTTATTCTCAAACTGCGAGACGTCCAGGGAGTCAGTTCCATCGTGGTCACGCACCGGCTTCAGGACGCGTTCTGGCTGGTGAAGTTTGTGTATTCCAAAGACACAAGGGGTTTGGTCCCGATCAGCGGGAACGGAATGGGAGGACCCAAAAGTGCCACGCGTTTTCTAGTGCTGCGGGAGGGCTCCATCTATTTTCACGGTGAGCCGAAAGAAGTGGTTTCCACCCAGGATGCATACCTTCAGCAATTTCTTCGGTGAGGCCGCCCGCAGCCGTGCGGTGGACTAAAATAAGGACGTCAGGAGTGATTCTGGAAGGGGAAAATTATGCCTCAACGCAAACAACTCACCTGGATCCAGCTTCGCGTCGGAGTGCTCATCATCTCCGGCCTCGTCGTCCTGGGTTTTGGCATCTTTTTCATCAGCGGCCAGGTGGGTTTTCTGACCCGCCATTACACGCTCAAGACCTATTTCTCAGGTGCGGGAAGTCTGCGTGACGGCGCCCAGGTGAGACTTGCGGGCATCGTTGTGGGTAATGTGGAAGAGATTCAGCTCTCACCCTTTACGGACCCCGCCCGCGCGGTCCAGATCGACATGAAGGTTTCGCAACGTTACAGGGACCAGGTCCGGACGGACTCGGTGGCCACGATTGATACCGTCGGCCTGCTGGGTGAAGCCTATGTGAACATCAGCCGGGGCGGTCCCGGCGCGCAGGTGATTCCCAACGGCGGCGTGGTCAACAGCCATGAAGAAGCTGATATGAAGGCGATTGTCCAGAATGCCAACGATGTGGTCTCCAACCTTCGGGTCCTCAGCACCACGCTGAACGGTATCACCGGCCAGATCCAGCACGGCCAGGGATCCATTGGCAAGCTTATTTACGATGAAAACTTTTACAATAATTTGAACAAGACGGTCAATGAGGCACAGAAACTCATGACGCAGGTCGAAAAGGGCCACGGAACTCTTGGCAAGATTCTGAATGACAAGACGCTCTATAACCGGACGGTAGCGGCCGTCGATAAGGTCAACCAGGTGCTGGATCAGGTCCAGCACGGCAACGGCAGCGCGGCGAAATTTATCAGCGATCCCTCGATCTATAACAACCTCAACCAGGCCACCCGGAAAGCGAACACTCTGATGGCCAACATCAATGACGGCAAGGGCACGCTCGGCAAACTGGTCAAGAATCCGGGCCTTTACAACCATCTCGATGAAACCATGCAGCACATCGACGTGATCACCGGGCGCATTGACAAAGGCCAGGGAACGCTGGGCAAGCTTTCAACCGACGAGACATTGTATAAGAATCTCGCCTCGAGTTCCCAATCCCTTAAAGAGTTCCTGACCGAGTTTCGAACCAATCCCAGAAAATACCTGACCCTGCACCTGCACATCTTCTGATTCTATGGGACGGACGGGGCCGCCAGCGTCCCGGCGGCTGGCACAGAAAGGCAACTCTGCGATAACATAGCGCAAGACCGCCCCTGGCGGTGGCCGAGTCATCCCGGTGGTCCAGGAAAACATGGCATCTGACAAGGGCAAGTTCGGCTCAGCAAACCCTCCGTGCCGTACGGGCCGGGAAACCCAAAGAAGCGGGACCGCCGCGCACTATGCCAGGAGGGCGGCGGGCTTGTTTTTCCTCTGCATCCTGGCGGGCCTGCCCGGGCCGCCAGGGTACGGGGCGCAGAACAAGAAAATCCAGGCGGAGTTTCTGATTGCGCGCCGCCAGGTCCAGGACCCTTTCTTCCGCCAGTCCGTCGTTTTGATGCTGCCTCTCTCGAATACAGGTTTGGTGGTGGGCCTGATCATCAACAAGCCCACCCGCGTGACCCTCGGCAAATTATTCCCCAAGACCCCGGAGTTCAAAGACCGGACCGAGCCTGCGTACTTCGGAGGTCCGGTGGAAGTTGGCATTCCCAGCGTCGTTTTTCGCTGGCCCACGGAGCCCGAGCATTCGATCCGGCTGTACAGCAACGTTTATCTGACCTTCGATTCCGGCATGATCGCCAGGGTTTTCCAGAACTCGCAGCCAGCTTCAAAAGCGCGCCTGTTCCTGGGCCGCGCTCAGTGGTCCCTGGGCCAGCTCCATAATGAAATCCGGCAGGGAGGGTGGTACGAAGTACAGGCAGACGGCGATCTGGTCTTCAGCGCTAATCCCAATAGCCTGTGGCCCACTCTGCACGAGCGGGCCGCGCCCAGCAAATACATCAAGTACCCGCTTTCGCCTGGCGGCCCTCAGCCCTCCACG
>Ga0307374_10009191_pt1 | contig 14616 bp, 15 predicted proteins | sample OX3MG_FD_202532 | JGI IMG/M metagenome (GOLD analysis project Ga0307374, IMG submission 202532) | Soil microbial communities from Risofladan, Vaasa, Finland - OX-3 | ecosystem: Environmental > Terrestrial > Soil > Coastal area > Acid sulfate soil | place: Finland: Risofladan, Vaasa | collected... | reverse complement strand
CGGCAGATAACGAGACTTTGCGCGGCTCGATCGAGGCGGCCGAAGCGCGTGCCGTCGTGCTCGACAAGGAGCGGATGGCGCTGGAACAGCGCCTGCACGGCGCCCAGCAGGCGCTGGCGAGCAAGTCCGGGAACGTGAAAGATCTCGTCCATCAACTTGCGCGCAACCGCACCGAGCTACAATCGGCCGAGCTTGCGCGCGCTTTGCTGCAGAACAAGCTGCACGGGCTCCAGGCCGATTCCCAGAGTTCGCACGCCCGTACCGCCCAACTCAAGCTCGAACTCGCCGCACGCGAACATCACCTCAAGGAGCTTGCAGCAGAGCGCGACCGGCTGCGGTCGCGGCTCGCCCAACCGATCGCGACGTTGCCGTCGGCACTCGCCCGACCGGAGGCCGCCGCAGCCTCCGTCCCGCGCCCGTCACGGAGCTATCGTTCCGAACTCGAGCGGCTGATCGCTTCGACCGGGATCGATCTCGATAAGCTGCTCGGCACCTTCGGCTCGCTGCCGCCCGGGGAGGGCGGTCCCTACATCGCGCTCAGCACGCGCGAGGAGGCACAGTACGAAGGGAAGCGCGAAGCGGCGCTCGAAGCGCTCGCCCGGTCGCTGCCACTCGAGGCGCCGCTGGCGCATTACGTGGTCGATAGCCCGTTCGGACCTCGGATGGACCCGTTCCGGCACGAAATGGGATTCCATTCCGGCGTGGATCTCGCCGCGCCCTATCTCTCGCCGGTCTACAGCACCGCCCCCGGCGTCGTCAGCTTCACCGGCTGGCAGGACGGTTACGGCCGCGTCGTCGAGATCACGCATGCCCACGGCATCGTCACGCTCTATGCCCATCTCCATCGCATCCTGGTGGCACGCGGCGAGAGGATGAGGGCGCACCAGAAAATCGGCCTACTCGGCAGCACGGGCCGTAGCACCGGCCCGCACGTCCATTACGAAGTGCGCGTCAACGGTGTGCCGGTCGATCCGACGAAGTTTCTGAATGCGGGCAGGGGCGTCCAGCTAATTTCAGAAAAATAAGATTTAAAGCACGATTTAATGATTTGAAATTACTTATTTTTCTGTCATTGCGTGACGCGCTGGATGGTCGGTCCGAACCAGGCGGTAATGACGTCAATCTGGTGATCGCACATAACCGGGACAAGCTTTAGCCTCGGGCGAGCACGCCGGCGAACGCCGCGCGGTCGACATTACCGCCGGACAGGACGACCGCGACGGTACGGCCGGCGACGGCCAGCCGGCCGGTGAGCACTGCCGCAAGGGCAGCGGCTCCGCTCGGCTCCGCCACCAGCTTGTAATCGGCAAACGCGACGTCCATCGCGTCCATGACTTCATCATCGGCGACGACCAGGCTTCCGCGCAGCAGCCGGCGCGCGATGGCGAAGGTCAGAACGCCCGGCGTCGGCGCGAGCAGCGCATCGCAGATCGAGCGGGCCGCCGGATCGTTCCGCACGCGTTCGCCCGCCGCAAGCGATCGCCGCAAATCGTCGAGGCCGGCCGGCTCGGCAGCATAGACGGCGGTCTCGGGGCAGGTCGCGGCGAGCGCCAGCGCGATGCCGCCGACCAGCCCGCCGCCGCTGCAAGGAACGACCACCGCGTCGAGCCGGGCACCCAAGGTAGCCGCCTGCGCTGCGAGTTCTAGGCCGACGGTGCCCTGGCCGGCGATGACGCGCGGATCGTCATAGGGCGGCAGCAGCACGGCGCCGCTGGCGGCGGCGATGCGCGTGGCGATCGCCTCGCGCTCCTCGGCGTATCGGTCATAAAACACGATCTCCGCGCCCCAGAACCGTGTGCTCGCGACCTTGATCGCGGGCGCGTCGCTCGGCATTACGATCGTCGCCTTCATGCCGAGAAGCTGCGCCGCCGCCGCGACGCCTTGCGCGTGATTGCCGGACGAATAGGTGACGACACCGCCGCGCCGGGCGTCGGCGTCGAGTTGCGACAGGGCATTGTAGGCGCCGCGAAACTTGAACGCGCCGGTGCGCTGCAGGGACTCGGCCTTCACGAGCAGGCGGCCGCCGATTCGCGCATTGGCCGCTTGCGACTCGATGAGCGGCGTCGCCGCCGCGAGTCCGCGCAACCGCGCCGCCGCCGCTTCGATGTCGGAGATGTCGGGAATCGCCGGCTCGGCGGTGGAGGCAGTCATGGCAGGCCAAGTGGTTCGTCGCGCCACTGCACTATCGGCGAGGCCACAAGAGACGGCAAGGCGAGAAACACGGCGCGCTAGCGCTTGAGGTCGCTCGGCAGCGAGAAGGCGAGCCGACGGTCGCCAAGGCGAAAGCGATAGACCTGAAGGTTCTCCAGCACGCGCTGTACGTAATTCCGTGTCTCGCTCACCGGGATCGCCTCGATCCAGTCGACGACGTCGACACCTTTCTTCCGCGGGTCGCCGAAATCGGCGATCCACTCGCGGACGCGCGCCGGACCGGCATTGTACGCGGCCACCGCCAGGACGTAGGAGCCGGCGAAGTCGCCGAGCAGCCCGCTGAGGTATTCGCTTCCGAGCGTCAGGTTGTAACGCGCATCGTGGGTGAGCCGGGCCGTCGAGTAAGGCAGGTGCAGCAGCTTCGCTTCATGGCTGGCGGTTGCCGGCATGAGCTGCATAACGCCCCGGGCGCCGGCACTGCTCACGGCCTTGCGGTCGAACGCGCTCTCCTGCCGGCTCACGGCGAGGACCAGAGGGCGCTCAACCTCGGCGCCGGACGGAACGTGCGTGATGGGATAGCCTTCGTCGAGCAGGGTGACGCCGTCATAGCTCGCTTCTTTGGCGGTCTCGATGGCGAGATCGGGGCGATCGATCTCGGTGGCGAGGTGGGCGACGAGCTCATGCTCGACCGGCGTCGCCGCTTGGAGGCTCAGATGCCGCACGAATGGCCGCACATATTCGTCTGCGCCGATCTCGGCGAGGTCGCGCGTCACCCGCACCAAACCGCGCGCGTTGAAGGCGGCGATCTCGTCAGGGCGCGCATGCGGCTCGGCGATGCGCGCGACGGTGGGCGCATCGATACGAGCTGCGGCGAGTTGGCCGTAATAGGTAGTGATCTGATCGGCAGCTATACCGTACCAGGTCTCGGCGAGCTGATGATTTCCCATCGCGTCGGCGGCGCGCGCCGACCAATAGGCGCCGCGGGCGACGCTGATCGGCAGTTTCACGCCGTGGTAGAGGCGGACGAAATGATCGTACGCGGTATCGGGTTCGTGGAGATAGCGCAGCGCCACCCAGCCGGCGAGGAATTCGAGTTCCGCAAAATTCGCGCCGGTCTTCAGTCCATGCCGCTCGGCGATGCGGTAGGCCACTTCCGGCTTGCCTTCGGCAAGCGCATAGCGCGCCAGGATCTCGCGCTCGACCGCCCAGGCATTCTGATGGCTGACTGGGCGGGGCGCGGCCTCGAGTAAGGCGATGGCGTCGTCATAGAGGCCTTTACGGCGGCGCCAGCGCACGCGCTCGTAGACGAGACCAGGATCGCGCAATTGCGCCGCCGTCAGTCGCGCGAGGCGGCCCTCGACGCCCGGATCGAGGTCGGCGAGCGCGATCCGCGCCTCGGCCAGCGCGCGCACGCTCGGGCCAACGAGGCGAAGCATGCGCCGCGCCGGCTCGATGCGGTGGTCCCACAGCAGCCGGTCGAGGCGTGCCCCGTGGTCGGCCGTTCGAAGAATGCCGTGGTAGCGCTGCAGCAGCGACTTCTCCTCGAATTTCGTGAAGTCGCCCTCGATCCACACTGCGCGCACGAGCGCGTCCGCCGCCGCGGTGCGGCCCTGGTCCGCCAGTAATTCGGCCTTGCGCAGCTTGCCCGCCATCGTTGTCGGCGGATGTGCAGCGAACCACGCCGTTGCCGCCGCGTCCGAGGCGCCTGCAAGCGCCTCTTCGGCACGCTCGCGCAGCAGCGTCTGGGAAGGCCAGTCCGGATGGGCGGCGATGAATGACGTGATGTCGGCGAAGGCGGCGGCGCCATGGGTCATCTCGATCCATTGCAACACCGTCTCGAGCCTGCGGTCGCGGGCCCTTGCCCCCTCGTGCAGAGCCAGGCTCCATTCGCCGGCCTTGGCTGCCGCGAAGGCAGCACGATAGATTCTCGCATCGCTCGCGGACAACAAGGCGGCCCGAGCCGGGGCAACGTGCATCAGCAGGAGCAGCAGCAGGAACCCGACGAGACGACGCCCCATGATCGGCAAACGCAACTCCTCGACGCCGGATGATCCGCACGCGCGCGGCAATAGTTTTGCCATGCGCGATCACGCCGGACAAGCCGCGATAACTTACGACACATCGTTAAATCATTCGTAAAATAACCGTGAACGCTTGTCCGGCGGTGCCGCTGTTGCCGCAGGCGGCGGCGGGGGCTATCGTCACCCGATCGCGCCGCCGCTTAGCCATGCCGGAGGAAGCGCCATGTTCAAGGGCTCGTTGGTCGCACTCATCACGCCGTTCCGCGACGGCGCGGTGGACGAGAAGGCGTTCCAGAATTTCGTCGATTGGCAGGTCGGCGAGGGTACGCACGGGGTCGTGCCGTGCGGTACCACCGGCGAATCGCCGACCCTCAGCCATGCCGAGCACAAGCGAGTCGTCGAGTTGTGCATTGCCGTCGCCAAGGGCCGTGTCCCGGTCATCGCTGGCACCGGCTCGAACAGCACCGAGGAGGCGATCGACCTCACCCGCCACGCCAAGACGGCGGGTGCGGATGCTGCGCTGGTGGTGACGCCCTATTACAACAAGCCGACCCAGGAAGGGCTCTACCAGCACTACAAGGCGATCCACGACGCGGTCGATCTGCCGATCATCATCTACAATATCCCGGCGCGCTGCGTCATCGACATGAGCGTCGCGACCATGGCACGGCTGGCCAAGCTGCCCAACGTCGTCGGTGTCAAGGACGCGACCAACGATCTGGCCCGGCCGTTGCGGACCCGTGCCGCGATCGGGCCGGATTTCGCCATCCTTTCCGGCGAGGACGTAACGGCGCTCGCCCTTTTGGCGCAGGGCGGCGACGGCTGCATCTCGGTCACGGCCAATGTGGCGCCGCGCGCCTGCGCGCAGATGCACGAGGCGTGGCAGAAGGGCGATATTGCCCGCGCCATGCGGATCAACGAGCGGCTGGGCCCGCTGCATGACGCGCTCTTCGTCGAGACCAGCCCCGCGCCGGTGAAATACGCGGCCTCGCTGATCGAGAAATCGACGCCCGAGGTGCGGCTGCCGCTGGTCCCGGCAAGTCCCGAGGCGCAGCACAAGGTACGCAGCGCGATGCGCCTCGCCGGCGTCCTCAACTGACTTAGATTCCATGGCGCTTCGCGGTGACGAGCGCTTCGTCGCGCAGAATCGGCGGGCGCGGCACGACTATCTGATCGAGGATACGGTCGAGGCGGGGCTCCAACTCGTCGGCACCGAGGTCAAGGTGCTGCGCCAGGGCCTCGCCAGCATCGCCGAGGCCTATGCCACCGAACGCGGCGGTGAGATCGTGCTGCTCAATGCGAATTTCCCGGCCTATCCCGCGGCGCACTTCAATCACGAGCCGCGCCGGCCGCGCAAACTGCTCTTGCACCGGCGCGAGATCAACCGGCTGATGGGAGCGATCAGGCGGGAAGGGATCACGCTCGTGCCGCTGGCGATCTATTTCAATGCCCGCGGCCGCGCCAAGCTCGAACTCGGCCTCGCCAAGGGCAAGCGCAAATCCGACAAGCGCGACGCCGAGAAGGCGCGCGACTGGCAGCGCGACCGCGCCCGCATCATGCGCGACAAGAACGCCTGAACCGGTCCGCCGGAAGGGGCGCGGTCAATCGCGCGCGACCACGCTTTCGAGCATGGCGAATACCGCCTCGAACATGGAAACGGTGAGCCGTCCGGTATTGGTGTTGTAGCGCGAGCAGTGGTAGCTGTCGGCGAGGGCAAAGCGCGGCAGGCGGTGAAGGGCGCCGTGGGCGAAGGGAAAATGGGTCCGCTTTGCGCCGAGCGCGGCAAGCACCGCCTGGTGCGCAATGGCGCCGAGCGCAAGAACCGCCTCGAGTCGCACCATGGCCGCAAGCTCCGCGGCAAGGAAGGGCCGGCAGGCGGCGATCTCGCGCGGCTCAGGCTTGTTCTCCGGCGGCACGCAGCGCACCGCGTTGCTGATGCGGCAATCGACCAGCGTCAACCCGTCGTCGGCGCGCGCCTGATAATCGCCGCGGGCGAAGCCGAATTTGACCAGCGTCGCGTAAAGCAAGCCGCCGGCATAATCGCCGGTGAACGGCCGCCCGGTGCGGTTCGCGCCCTTCAATCCGGGCGCGAGCCCGACCACCAGGAGTCGCGCCTGGATCGCGCCGAACGACGGCACCGGGGCGTTGTGCCAGAGCGGAAACTGTGTCCGGTTCCGCTCGCGGAAGGATACGAGGCGCGAACAGAGCGGACAGTCGCGGCCGGGCTGCGGCGGCAGTGCGGTGCTCACGTCGCGAGCGTCTGCGGCTCGCGATGGCGCATGATCTGCGGCGCCAGCTCTTGCAACTCGACAAAGCAATCGGCCTGGCGGCGCAGCTCGTCCGCGACCATCGGCGGTTGCGAGCGGATGGTCGAGACGACGCTCACCCGCACGCCCTTGCGCTGCACGGCTTCGACCAGCCGCCGGAAATCGCCATCGCCCGAGAACAGCACGATGTGATCCAGATGGGGTGCCATCTCCATCACGTCGATCGCGAGTTCGATGTCCATGTTGCCCTTGATCTTGCGCCGGCCAGTGGCGTCGGTGAACTCCTTGGTCGGCTTGGTCACCATGGTGTAGCCGTTGTAGTCGAGCCAATCGACGAGCGGCCGGATCGGCGAGTATTCCTGGTCTTCAAGCAGTGCGGTGTAGTAGAAGGCGCGAATGAGCCGGCCCTTGCTACCGAACAGGTCGAGCAAACGCTTGTAATCGATATCGAAGGCAAGAGCGCGCGCCGCGGCATAGAGATTGGAGCCGTCAATGAACAAGGCAACGCGATCTTCAGGATAACAAATCATTGCATTACTCCATGACAATTCGACCGCGATCTTTGAGGAATAATGCGGCATTTGGCGGCAGGCTCCGCGCCGCGTCAAGCGCAGGCGGCGGGCCATGATTCTGATCGGGCTCGGCGCCAATCTGCCATCCGCCCTGGGCCCGCCTCAGGCGACGCTCACGGCCGCGCTGGCGGCGCTCGAAGGCGCCGGCGTCTGCATCCTCGCGCGCTCGCGCTGGTACCGCTCGGAAGCGATTCCGGCGTCCGACCAGCCCTGGTTTGTCAATGCGGTCGCAGCACTGGCAACAACGCTCGATCCGGCGGCGCTGATGCGGCTTCTCCACTGCGTCGAGGCAAGCTTCGGGCGCGAGCGGCAAAGTCGCAACGAGGCCCGGCCCATCGACCTTGACCTGCTCGATTTCGATGGCCTGGTCCAGGACGGCGACGGCGGGCCGATCCTGCCGCATCCGCGGCTGCATCTGCGCACCTTCGTCCTGTTGCCGCTCGCCGAGATCGCGCCGCAATGGCGCCATCCCCGCTTCGGCCTCACCGTCGCCGCTCTCCTCGCCGCGCTGCCGCCGGGCCAGACGGCGGAACCGCTGCCCGCCGACGCCGCGCCGCCGCGCCGCTAGAACTTTATCATGTCGCTCCGGGTCAGCGTGACGTGGTTCGAGACGGTCGGGCCGTGGGTAAGTTGGTAGGCGACGTATTGCTCGGGATAGGTGTCCGCGGACGACATGCCGTCCACCGGCACGATGACGCTCAGCCCGCGCATGGCCGCGTCGCTCGCGGTGTAGAGCACGGCGCCCTCCGCCGCGGTGCCGACGACGATGACAGTCTTGATGCCGTGCTCTTTGAGAATTTTGTCAAGGTCGGTGTTGATGAACTTGTCGGCAAGGGCCACGACGCTGGGCTCGCCGCCGAGCGGCGCGACCTGGGGCAAGGTGTCTGCAATCGTGTGTCCGGGAAAGGCGGAATGGACGATGAGCATCGACTTGGCGCGCGCTTCGCTCAGAAGCGTGCTGACCTTGGGGATCGAGGTCATGCAGTCCGGCCGCACCTTGTCGTTGCAGGATTGCTTGAGCAGATCGAGCACGAGGAGCGCGGTGGTCTTGGGATCGACCGTGACCGATTTGAGCACCGGCGGCGGCGGCACCTTGACGCTGTTCCACGCGTCGATGATGGTCTGTGCCCGCGCCGTGCCGGCGAGGCCCAGCCCCAGCGAAAGGACGAGTGCGACTGCGACGCCGCGACCGAGCAGATGCAAAAATCTCACGGTGATCCTCCCTATAACGTCTTGTGACTGCGCGATAAAGCCGGGACCCGGCGACGAGGCGTCAAGGGGAATGTGATCACGCCCGCGTCAAGCCGGATGACGCAAGCGGCATTATTCTTCGAGCCCCTGCGTCGCCCAGTCGAGCCAGTTCCTGTCGCCGGTCAGCGTTCGCAACTCGGCGAGCGCCTCGTGCTTGGTCATGGCGGCGCCGCGGACGATGTGTGGCTCGCCGTCGCCATCGCCGGGCTGACAGCTGAATTCGAGGCGGATGCCGTTCGGATCGAAGACATAGATCGAGTGGACGCCCGGCAGCACCTCGATCGGGCCCTGATAGACGTAGCCGTTGGCTTCGAGCCGCACCCGGATGCGCGCCTGGCTGTCGGGCGCCACGGCGAAGGACACGTGCTGCATCATGGCGATCGCGTCGCGGTCGCCGGTCGGCTTGGCGCCTTTCGGGATCTCGAAGAAGGCCAGCAATGCGTCACGCCCCATGTCGAAGAAATAATGGCGTATTTCCTCGAATGGCGGATTGCCGCGATTGCCGGGGCCGCTGCCCAGTCCCGGCGGCACCTTCATGGCGTGGACCAACCGCATGCCGAGGACGCCGGCATAGAAATCCACGGTCGCCTTCATGTCGTCGGTGTTGAGCGCGAGATGGTGGATGCCATAGAACCGCACGTCGGCGCGGGTGTCGGACGCTGGGTTGGCGAGGCCGAGTTCTGCCATGGAGGGTACTCCTTTGCCGCCACGCCGAGCCTGCCCCGAGATCGGCCGCCGCGCAATTTCAATCTGACGCCGCCGGCATCAGCATTGCCCGTCCGGGCACCGAAAGAGTTAAGGAAAGGCCTTGTTGCTCCAGCGCCGTAGCCACCATATATTGAGCAACTCAACATTCCCTCCCGCGGAGGCCCGGATTCATGGCGCGCGTCACCGTCGAAGATTGTGTCATCAAGATCCCGAACCGCTTCGAACTGGTCCTGCTCGCGGCGCAGCGGGCCCGCGACATGGCGTCAGGCGCCCAGCCGACGCTCGACCGCGACAACGACAAAAATCCGGTCGTCGCCCTGCGCGAGATCGCCGCGGACTCGATTGCGCTCGACGGCCTGCAGAACAACCTGATCAAGGGCATGCAGAAGCATGTCGAGATCGACGAGCCCGAAGAGGATCACGAGATCGAGATCGGGGCGCAGACCGCATGGCCGGTCGATATCGGCCCGGCCATCGAGATCGAGGGCGATGAGGTCGAAGAGGGCGAGGCGGAAGAGGAACCGGCAGTGGACGAGGAGCTGCAGGACGACATGCTGCAGATCTCTGAGGAGGACGCCGTGGGGATCGCCGAGGACCGCATCCCGGACCTTGGCGAGGGTACACCCGATCACGGCGGCCACAAGCGATAACCGATGGCGGCGGCCGAGCCGTTCTCTGCTGCTGCCGTCTCTGCCGCGCCCGTTGCTCCGGCGGCGCCGCCGCGCATCATGCGGCAATTCGAATTGGTCGAGCGGGTCAAGGCCTATGACCCCGCCGCGGATGAGGACGCGCTCAATCGGGCCTATGTCTATTCGATGAAGGCGCACGGGGCGCAGCTCCGCGCCTCGGGCGACCCCTATTTCTCGCATCCGGTCGAGGTGGCGGGCATCCTGGCCGGGATGAAGCTCGACGGCGCGTCGATCATCACCGGGCTGCTCCACGACACGGTCGAGGACACCGTGGCGACGCTCGAGGACATCGAGCGGATGTTCGGCGCCGAGATCGCCCGCCTCGTCGACGGCGTCACCAAGCTCTCGCGCATCGAGCTGCAATCGGATCAGACCAAGCAGGCGGAAAATTTCCGCAAGCTCGTCCTCGCCATGTCCGAGGACATCCGCGTCCTCCTGGTGAAGCTTGCCGACCGCTTGCACAACATGCGCACGCTGCGCTTTGTCGCCGATCCCGAGAAGCGGCGCCGCATCGCGCGCGAGACCATGGACATCTATGCCCCGCTCGCCGAGCGCATGGGTATGCACGACGTCAAGGACGAGCTCGAGGATCTGGCCTTCGGCGAGTTGTTCCCGGACGCGCGCGAGAGCATCCGCACGCGGCTCAACTTCCTGCGCGAGAAGGGCGAGAATCTGCCCGGCCGCATCATCGCCGAGCTCGACGAGACGCTCCGCCTGGGCGGCGTCGAAGCCCAGCTTTCCGGTCGCGAAAAGTCGCCCTATTCGATCTGGCGCAAGATGCAGCGCAAGAATGTGGGCTTCGAGCAGCTCGCCGACATCATGGCGTTCCGCATCGTCGTCGATTCGGTCGAGCACTGCTATCAGGCGCTGGGCGTGCTGCACAGCCGCTATCCGGTGGTCCCGGGACGCTTCAAGGATTACATCTCGACGCCCAAGCCCAACAACTACCGCTCACTCCATACCGGCGTGCTCGGCCCCGAGCGGCAGCGCATCGAAGTGCAGATCCGCACTCGCGAAATGCACGAGGTGGCCGAGCTCGGCGTTGCCGCGCACTGGGTCTACAAGCAGGCGGCGCCCAATACCGAGGGACGCCAGTACCGCTGGCTGCGCGAGTTGCTCGACATTCTCGAACATGCGCCCGACCCGCAGGAATTCCTCGAGCACACCAAGCTCGAGATGTTCCAGGACAAGGTGTTTTGCTTCACCCCCAAGGGCGATCTCATTGAGCTGCCGCGCGGGGCGACGCCGGTGGATTTCGCCTATGCGGTGCACTCCCAGATCGGCGACACCTGCGTCGGCGCCAAGATCAACGGCCGGCTGGTGCCGCTGCGCACCCAGCTCGGCAACGGCGATCAGGTCGAGATCGTCACTTCCAGGGCGCAGACGCCGTCGCCGACCTGGGAACGCTTCGTCGTCACCGGCAAGGCGCGCGCCCGCATCCGCCGCTTCATCCGGACCCAGCAGCGCCAGCAATATCTCGATCTCGGCAAGGCCATCCTGCAAAAGGCATTCCGCCAGGAAGGCCATGAATACACCGACAAGGTCGTTGAGACCGTGCTGCGCCAGTTCAACAGCGACACCGCCGACGATCTCTGTGCCGCCGTGGGCGCCGGCAATCACACCGGGCGCGAGGTGGTGCATGCGCTGTTCCCGCCCAAGCCCGACGCCCGCCCTGCCAAGGTCGTGCCGCTCGCCCCGCAGCGCAGCCGCAAGGCGTCCGAGAACGCCGTGCCGATCCGCGGCCTCATTCCCGGCATGGCGGTGCATTTCGCCGGCTGCTGCCATCCCCTGCCGGGCGACCGCATTGTCGGCATCGTCACGACCGGCAAGGGCGTCACCATCCACACCATCGACTGCGAGACGCTCGATACCTTTGCCGATATGCCCGAACGCTGGCTCGACGTCGCCTGGAACGCGCCCGACGGCGAGCATAGCCATGTCGGGCGCATCCATGTCACCATCGGCAATGAGCCTGGCAGCCTCGGCAGTCTCACCACGGTGATCGGCAAGAACTCAGGCAACATCACCAACCTCAAGATCACCAACCGGTCGCAGGACTTCTTCGAGATCCTGGTCGACATCGAGGTCCAGGACGTGCGCCACCTCACCACCATCATCGCCGCGCTCCGGGCCACGCCGGTCATCAACTCGGTCGATCGGGCCCGCCGTTAATGCCACCCTCGCGCCCGTTGCGCCTTGGCGTCAACATCGATCACGTTGCCACCCTCCGCAACGCCCGCGGCGGAACTCACCCCGATCCGGTGCGCGCGGCGCGGCTTGCCGCCGCCGCCGGGGCCGACGGCATCACGGCGCATCTGCGCGAGGACCGCCGCCACATCTCGGACGCCGATATCGCCCGCCTCAGCCGCGAGATCGAGTTGCCGCTCAACCTTGAAATGGCGGCGACGCGCGAGATGCTGGCAATTGCCGCAAAGCACCGCCCGCATGCCGCCTGCCTCGTTCCCGAGAAGCGCAGTGAACTCACTACCGAGGGCGGGCTGGACGCGGTGGGCGGCGGCGACGAGCTGCGACCGCTCATCGGGGCGCTCGGCGCCGCCGGCGTTCGCGTCTCGCTGTTCATCGATCCCGATCCGCGCCAGATCGAGGCGGCTTCGCGGCTCGGCGCACCCGTGGTCGAGCTCCACACCGGCGCCTATTGCGAGGCGAGCAGCGCGGCCCGCGCGCGCGAGTTGGCGCGGCTCGTTGCCGCCGCCGCCATGGCCGAGACGATGGGACTCGAATGCCACGCCGGCCACGGGCTGGACTACGACACGGTCGGTCCGGTCGCGGCGATCGCCACCATCGTCGAACTCAATATCGGCCACTTCCTGGTCGGCGAGGCGATCTTCAGCGGCCTCGATGCCACGGTGAAGCGGATGCGCGCGCTGATGCAAGAGGCGCGCTGCGACGGACGCGGCGCTCCGGCCGCGCCATGATCATCGGCATCGGCAGCGACCTCATCGACATCCGCCGCATCGAGCGCACGATCGAGCGCTTCGGCGACCGCTTCCTCGACCGTGTCTTTACGCCGATCGAGCGGGCCCGGTCCGACCGGCGCACGGGACGGGCGGCGAGCTACGCCAAGCGATTTGCCGCCAAGGAGGCCTGTTCCAAGGCGCTCGGCACAGGATTTCGCCATGGCGTGTTCTGGCGCGACCTCGGCGTCGTCAATCTCACCTCGGGCCGGCCGACCCTGGCGCTCAGCGGCGGCGCGCTCGCCCGGCTCGAACGACTGACCCCCGCCGGGATGCGGGCCGAGATCGCACTCACCCTTACCGACGAACCGCCGCTCGCGCACGCGCTCGTCATCATCACCGCGGTCACGGCCGGCCGTTAGCCCAGGCCGCGCTTGACTTCGGGCAACAGGCTTGGCTTGATCAGCGCCGCATCCACCCGACGGCGTCTTTCCTAAAATCCATTTTATACAAGACTTTGGCGGATATTGTTGATGGCCAACAGGACCTCGAGCCGGACCACGGGCGGATTTGCCGAGACGATCAAGACTCTCGTCTATGCCATTGTCATTGCGCTCTTCATCCGCACGTTCTTCTACGAGCCTTTCAGCATACCGTCGGCCTCGATGGTGCCCACGCTCCTCATTGGCGACTATCTTTTCGTCGCGAAATTCTCCTATGGCTACAGCCGCTATTCGCTGCCTTTCGGGCTACCGCTCATCCCCGGGCCGGGTCGCGTTTTCTTTCGTCCGCCACAGCGCGGCGACGTCGTCGTGTTCAAGCAGCCGGCCGATCCCTCGGTCGATTTCGTCAAGCGCATCGTCGGCCTGCCGGGCGATCGGCTCCAGATGAAGGACGGGGTTCTCAACATCAACGGCACGCCGGTCAAGCTGCAGCGTCTCCCGGATTATTACTACGCCGAACCGTTCTTCCGCGGTGACGCGGGATGTCCGCCGGGCAACTACCCCGAATATCGCGAGACCCTGCCCGGCGGCCGCGAGCATCTCATCATCAAGAATTGCATTCCGCCCCAATACGACAATACGCCGGTGTTCACGGTGCCTCCCGGCCATTATTTCATGATGGGCGACAACCGCGACGATTCCGCCGACAGCCGCGATCCCAACAGCGGCGTCGGCTACGTGCCGGCGCAGAATCTGGTCGGGCGCGCGGAGTTCATCTTCTTCTCGACCGACGGCTATGCCGCCTGGTGGCAGCCGTGGAACTGGCCGTTCACGGTGCGCTATGACCGGCTGCTGACAGCGATCCATTGAGATGAACGATACGGCGGCGGCACCGGCGGCGCTGGATCCCTTTCTCGACCGCGGCTTCGCGCGCCCGGAGTTGCTGACCGAGGCGCTGACCCATCGCAGCGCCGTGCGCCGGCGCGGCGGCCCGCGGCGCGGCTATGAGCGGCTCGAATTCCTGGGCGACCGGGTGCTGGGGCTGATCGTGGCGGACCTGCTGTGGCGCCGTTTTCCCAACGAGGCCGAAGGCGAGTTGACGCGGCGCCATACCCATCTGGTGCGACGTGAGGCCTTGGCCGAGGTGGCGTTGGCGCTGGGGCTGGGGCCGCGCATCATCGTCTCGGCGGGCGAGGATGCGGCGGGGGTGCGCCACAATCCGAGCGTTCTCGCCGATGTGTGCGAGGCGGTGATCGCCGCGCTCTTTCTCGATGGCGGGCTCGAGGCCGCGCGCGACTTCGTCGAACGCTGGTGGGAGCCGCGGCTGGCTGCGCTCGGCGCGCCGCCGCGCGATCCCAAGACCGCGCTCCAGGAATGGGCACAGGCGCGCGGCTTGCCGCTGCCGGCCTATCGCACCGTCGCCACCGAGGGGCCGGCCCATCGCCGCCGCTTCACGGTGACGGTGAGCGTCGAAGGCCTGGCGCCCGCCACCGCCACCGGCTCCTCCAAGCGTGCCGCCGAAACCGCGGCAGCGGCGGCGGCGCTGGCCGCGCTCGACGCCAAGGCATGAGCATGGCTCCCCTGCGCTGCGGCACCATC
>Ga0307374_10009190_pt1 | contig 14618 bp, 11 predicted proteins | sample OX3MG_FD_202532 | JGI IMG/M metagenome (GOLD analysis project Ga0307374, IMG submission 202532) | Soil microbial communities from Risofladan, Vaasa, Finland - OX-3 | ecosystem: Environmental > Terrestrial > Soil > Coastal area > Acid sulfate soil | place: Finland: Risofladan, Vaasa | collected... | reverse complement strand
ACCCGCCAGCCCATCGAAGCCATCGCCGCGCCCAGCCCGGACGCCATCAACGACCGCCGCGTGCTGCGCTTTCGCCAAACCATCAGCGATACGCTGAGCGCCGCACAGAACGACAACCGCGCCGCCGCGTTGCTGGATACGTTCCGCGCCATCCTCTCGCAGCACCAACAGGAGACCGACGCATCGCTGGCGGACGTCGCCGCTGCTCTGGCCGTCATGTTGCAGGGCAACCGGCCACTGCTGCTGGCGAGCCCGGGGCCGTCGTTAAAACCTGATGCTCGCCCACCTGCTTCCACATTGATTCACACGGCAGCGCCGAAGCAGCGCAAGGAGAAATCCAAGCCGGCAGTGCTCGCTTCCGTCCTCCCTGCACCCGGTCCAGTCGAACTCAAACACGCGCCGCGCCGCGCCTCAAAACCCGCGCATCGCGATGAGGAAGAAGTTGAGGAACTGCCGCCAATGGAAACTTTTCGCATCGAGGTCGGCTCTCAACACGGCGTCCAACCCGGCAACATCGTCGGCGCCATCGCCAACGAAGCCGAACTGGACAGCCGCTATATCGGCAAGGTTGAGATTTTTGACGAACACAGCTTCGTCGAACTGCCCATCGGCATGCCCAAGACCGTGTTTCGCGAGTTGCGCAAGGTCTGGGTCAGTGGCCAGCAGTTGCAGATTAGCCGAGTCGAATGCGGTGTGCCGCCGCCTTCACGCCCTGACGCCAAGCCGCGGCAGGCACCGCGCAAGCATCATCGCAAGGGTGGTTAATCGGTACGACGCCTTGCCGTCGTCGCAACGTCACCGGAATCAGGACAATCAGGCGCTCTTCCGGCGCCAGCACCTGAGGATGCGTGTTGCGGTGTATTGATCCTTGTCGGGTGAGCCAGACCCCGTGCCGTGCCGCGCAACCGGCGGCGAAGTCGAACAGGGCCAGCATCACAGCCGGCTGAAAATCGACGAAGCTGATGACTGGGTAACCCACCGGGATCTCGGTTAGTCGGAAGCGGATATCAAACTCGCGGTTAAAGCCGACAGCATCGACGATGGCGGCGCGGGTCTTATAGGTCATCGCTGCGAAAAACTGCTCGCCAGCAGATCCAGGGTATTGACCGGTGTGGTTCCGGGCCGGATTGCCAGCTGGCCGTTGATAATCATGTAGAGATTGACACCGCGCAGCTGTGACAGGCCCACCGGCCTGATACCAGCTATCATCGGCGTGATGAATACCGGTGTGGTGACGCCACCGTCAACATGCAATTCATCGTAGCGGACAGCGCCGTTGTGGACATGAATCACTACCGGTGGAAACACACCGGGAACGCTGGCTGAGGCGATCAGAACGTCTCGGAACAGCTTACGCGCAGCCTTGCCGCCACGCAGGGCGATGGCGCCCATATCCCACAACACCGTTTCCTGCTTGTCGAGATCAGTCGTCGCCACGATCAGACGGCGGCCACCGGTGGCTTCGCGCGCCACCGCATTGATCATTTCAGGCGTGACGTAACTGTTCACCAGTTCGAACAGGGGGCTGTGGTCGCCGAGTCCCAGCGGAAACAGCAGGCGGGCCAGAAGCGTCCATCCGAGCGAATCCAGCAGCTGGCCACTGCGCCCGCCACTGAAAGCTTTCTGCAACCGTGCGTCCCAGTTTGTGACGAGAAATGCGAACGGTGCGATCAAGGCGCCGGGACTGACACCCGTCACCAGTTCGAACCGGGGTCGGCTATGGGCACGGCTCAGACCCACCAGCACACCCGCGCCGTAGGCACCGCCAGATCCTCCGCCAGACAAGGCGAGGATGTTGATCGGGCCATCGCCGGCGGCGGCCTTGATACCCTGAAAAAATGCCGACGAGAGGCTTGCAAAGCTGTCGAAATCGGTAGTGATCAGGCGTACCGACGATGGAAATCCATCCGGCGCCGCGTGATAGAGCAACTCCGGCGCAGCGTCACGCCGTGCGGTACAACCACCCAGCGGCATCAACATGAGAATCGCCAGTACAAACATGGTGCGCATTCAGCGCTACTCCCGGGATCAACTTCCCTTCGTTGTCCACGAATATCAATCTACGACAATTCACGGAAAATGACCTGTCCGTTCACGACAAGAATCCTTCACCGGAACGTCCGCTGCACCAACGTCACCACAACGCCGAGCAGGCCGAGCACCGCGATCAGGGTGAAGTGATCGATATTGGCCAGCATGCCGGCCTGTTGGTTGAGCATCTGTGCGACCTCTGCGGCCGCCACGCGAGACGCTTGCACCGGGCCGATCGCCGTACCCATCGCCTGCTGTAGCCGGCCGATGGTATCTCGGTAAATCGGGTTGTCAGGATTGATCGCGGCGTTAAGCACGCCGTAATGAACCGCTGTACGCCACTGCTGGCCGAGCGTGGCAACGGTGATACCCAGCGCGACGCCGGCCTGGGCCATCATGTTCTTGACCTGTTGGGCGTTGGAGTAAACCGATTCGTCACGCTCCAGTTCGCGGAACGTCTGCATCGCCGTCACCGGCAGCACGGTGAGCAGGAAAATGCTGTTGAATGCCAGCGCCGGCAGGATGTCGAACCAGAGATTCGCGCTGGTGTCGATGCGCGCCAGCAGCACCCCGAAGGCCGCCAGCGACAGAAAGCCGACCACCAGAAACTTGCGCGGTGACGGATAACGCGGCAACAGCCTCGACATCACGAGCCAGGTCAGCACTGCCACCACCAGCCCCAGCGCCTCGAACCGGCCGACAGTTTCCCAGCCGTAACCGAGCGTGCGTTGCAGCATCATCGGGATCACGTAGTTGTTGGCGCCCAGCATCATGTAGGCAAAGCCGAACAGCGCCAAGCCGGCCAGGTAACGCAGCTGCAGCAGCTGGCGCAAACGCAGCAACGGCTGCACGCCGTGTTGCTGGGCGCGCAGGTAGACCAGCAGCGCCAACAGTGCGGCGCCCAGGCCCAGCGAGGCAAAAGCAGCGTCGCCGTAAAAATCGTAGTAGAAGCGCTGCAGCGCGTAGAGCAATCCGAAGCTCCCGCCTACCAGCAGCAGTTGCTGCCAGGGATCAGCGGAGGAACGCGGTCCCACCACAGTCAGCGGCCCGAGCGGCAGACTCAGGCTGGCCAGCGCGAAACCCAGCACGCCGAGGATCGCCAGCAGCCAGTACATCACGCTCCAAGTTTCGTTGGATACGGCCAGTGAAGCCAGCCACGGCGCGGCGGCGAGACTCAGCGCCAGGCCGCTGGCCAGAGCCTTGATGCCGGTGAAGCGGCGCGGACCGGCCAGCAAGTGATGGGCGATCATCCGTGCGGACGTGAACAGTGCGCCGCCACCCAGTGCCATCACCGCGCGCCCGACCAGAAATGTGTCGAAGTCGTGACTGGTCGCACACAGGATCGAACCGGCCACTGAGATCGCGGTGCACCCCTGGATGAAGCGACGACCGCCGATGCGCTCGACAAACCAGCGCTGCATCGAGATCGACAGGATCGCGACGCTGGCATAGACCGCAGCGATAAAGCCAAAATCCTCCGGGCTGATGCTGACCTCACCCATGATCGGCGCGGCGGCAAAAGCCGTCATGCCCAACTGCAGAAACTCTATAGAGGCGAGCACAAAAATAGTGGCGTAGAGCGACAGGTTTCGCGTTTGCATGGCGGGGCTCCCGGATACGGTCGACAATTACTGGTTGGCCTTGATGATCTTGCGCACCCGGTCGTCAGCGCTGGCCAGTTCGTGGGAAAACACGTCGGTGGCGTAACCGTGATCGTGGCCGCCAACGGAGACCAACCGGCGACCACCGCGCTGGGAGATGTCAACACTGACGTGCATCGACAGCCCCAACTGCAGCGGATGGGCGGCCACCTGTTTCGGCTCCAGCGCAATGCGCACCGGCACCCGCTGCACCACCTTGATCCAGTTACCGGTGGCGTTCTGCGCAGGCAATAGCGAAAACGCGCTGCCGGTGCCGGCGTCCTGGCCGACCACGGTGCCGTCGTAAACCACGGCGCTGCCGTAGACATCGGAAACCAGGCGCACCGGCTGGCCAATATGGATATGCCGCAGTTGCGACTCCTTGAAGTTGGCGTTTACCCACAGGTGATCCAGCGGCACCACCGACATCAGGGCGACACCGGGAGTGATCTTCTGGCCCAGCTGCACGTTGCGCTTGGTGACCACGCCGGACACCGGCGCCGGCACCGCGGTGCGGTATACAGCGACGTAGGCGCCACGCAACTGCGCGGCTGCCTCAAGGACCTGCGGATTGCTTTCGATGGTGCTGCGATCAACCAGCGCACTGCTGGCGGCCAACTGCTGGCGGGCCATATTCATCGCGGCGGCAGCGGCGTGGGCTGCGTCGCGCGCATGCTTGACCTCTTCACCGGAGATGGCGCCGCTGGCCTGCAGCCGCAGACGTCGCGCCAGATCGGCGCGCGCCTTGCCCAGGTCGATCTGACGCAGTTCCAGATTCGCACGCCCCTGCCCGACTGCGGCGTACTGCGCGCGCACCTGGCGCACAGCCTTGGCCAGCGTGGCCTCGGCATGCGACAGCGCCAGCCTGGCATCGACATCATCGAGTTGGACCATGCGACTGCCAGCGCTGACATAGTCGGTGTTATCGGCGCCGATGGCGGTGACCACGCCACCCACCTGGGCGGTGACTGCCACCACGTTGCCATCGACGAAAGCGTCTTCGGTGGTCTCGTGATTGCGGCTCGTCAACCCCCAGAACAGCAGCAGGGCGACGGCTGCGATGGACAACGCGACAACGCCGAGCATCTTCCAGCGCCGTGCACTGTGTTTGCCGCTGGTCTTGGACACAATCTCGTTAGTAGTTTCGTTACTATCCATGTCGATACTCCCGTGTTTGGCTCGATTCAGGATTCGAACGGCTGGCCGGCCGCGGGCAGCGGCACATAGCCACCACCCAGAGCACGGATCAGGTTCAAGCGCAGCTCGCGCTGCTCGGTTTGTGAAGTGATGGCCCGCTGTTGTTGCGCCAAAACCTGACCTTCGGCAGACAGCACCTGCAGGTAATTGGCCAAGCCATTGCGATAACGATCCAGCGCCAGGCCGTAGGCCTGCTGGCTCAGACGCAGGGCGTCGTTCTGCTGCTGTACCTGTTGCGCCAACCACTGCAGCGACACCAGTTGATCCACCACGTCGTGCAGCGCGGCGATCACGGTGGCGTTGTACTGCTCCACCGCGGCGTCGTAACCGGCCTGGTTGATGGCCAGATTGCTGCGCAAGCGGCCACCGTTGAAGATCGGCAGCGTTACCGCCGGACCGAACCCCAGTATCCGGCTACCTGGGTTGAGGAAATCACTCAGACCCAGGCTCTGACTGCCGACAAAGGCGTTTAGCGTGATGTTGGGATAAAAGCGCGTGGTGGCAAACTTCACGTCCTTACCCGCCGCCTCCACACGCCAACGCTGCGCGACCACGTCCGGACGGCGTCCCAACAATTGCGCCGGCACAGCGCTGGGCAGACTCACCGCAGCCACTGCCGCCAGCTTGGGACGCGTGATTGACAGACCGGCATCCGGGCCCTGCCCGGTCAGCGCGGCCAGCTGATTATTCAGCAGCGCGATGGCCTGATTGATGGCGGCGATACGCTCGCGCACCGCTGGCAGTGCCGCCTCGGCCTGGGTCAGTTCCAGCTGCGAATCCAGTTCTGCGGCGACGCGTTGGCGGGTCAGGTCGAGGATGTGCTCACGCTGTTTGAGCGTGGCTTCGGCCAAATCGCGCTGGGCATAGGCCGAATCCAAGCGGATGTAGCTGCGCGCGACCGCAGTGGTCAACATCAGCCGTGCGGCCTGCAGCCCCACCTCGGCCGCGTGGCTGCGATCCAGAGCGGCATCTACCGCCGCCTGGTTTTTGCCCCAGAAATCCAGCTCGTAGCTGACGCCGAGCGTGCCCTGGTTGATCGAGTTCCAGCTACCGGCGATCTGCGGCGGCACCGTGCTGTGCTCACTGAACCGCTGGCGCGTGCTGCTGAAACTGGCACCAAGCTGCGGATACAGCGAGGAGTTGACGCCATTGGCCGCCGCCTGCGCCTGGCGCACCCGCGCTTCCGCGATGTGCAGATCAGGCTGATCGCGCAACGCACGCTCTATCAGCCGATTGAGCTGCGGATCGGCCAGCGATGTCCACCAGGCCTCCGTCGGCCAGGCCGCTGCCGACAACGCAGTCACCGACAGGCTCTGCCGGCTGGCCAGCGCGTTCGGGTCAATCAGCCTGGATTGCGTCTGCAGTCCGCCGGTGCTGGCGCAAGCCGCCAGCAGTGTGGACATCAAGAGCATTACCGATGCGTGCGTCTTCATCGCCGTACTCCGCGCTGCGTCAGGACGGCAGCTTGCGAAATGCAATCGCAAACCGATTCCAGGTGTTGATGGTCGTCACCAGCAAGGTCAGGTCGACCAGTTCATCCGGCGTGAAATGCGGCTTCACCCGATTCCACACCTCGTCCGGCACATGGGTTTCGGCAACGCGGGTGACGGCCTCTGTCCACTCCAGTGCCGCACGTTCGCGATCAGAAAAGAACGGCACCTCCTGCCAAACCACCACCGCCGCTAGCCGCCGCTCGGTCTCACCCGCCTTGCGGGCATCCGTGCTGTGCGTATCCACGCAGTAAGCACAGCCGTTGATCTGCGAGGCGCGGAGTCGCACCAGTTCCACCAGCGGCTTTTCCAGACCGGACTTGCCGATGCGCTGCTCCAGCCCCATCAGTGCTTTCATCGCTTCCGGGCCGGTCTTGTAGAAGTTCAAACGCTGTTCCATGTCGATTCTCCTGATTGCCTGCCGCCCGAAATCCGTGCGGCTTCCGATGGCACTAATGTAGAATTCGAGACAATGCTTGATAAGATGGCAATTCAGAGAAATATTGTTCTACAAATAGGACGATCGAAATGGACTTAAACGACCTGCGTTACTTTGCTCTGATCGTTGAACACGGAGGCTTCTCCGCCGCCGAACGTCATGCTCACATCACCAAGTCCAAGCTCAGCCGCCGTGTCGCCCTGCTCGAAGACCGCCTCGGGGTGCGCCTGCTCCAGCGCAGCACACGACGTCTGGCGCTGACCGAAGCCGGTCGCGCCTACTACGAACACTGCGCCGCCATGGTGGTCGAGGCCGACGCCGCCCGACAGGCCATCGAACAACTGCGCAGCGAACCCGCCGGCCGCGTCCGCATGACCTGCCCCTCCGCCATGGCGCAGTTCTATCTCATGCGATTGGTGGCGGACTTCATGCGCCGCTATCCCAAGGTCAGCATCGAGCTGGACTCCTCCGACCGCGTCCTCAACCTGATCGAAGAACGCATCGACATCGCCCTGCGCACCTTCGACTTAGGCCTGCGCGACCCCGGCCTGATCGCCCGCCGCATCGCCTCCGGCCGCACGATCCTGGTCGCCAGCCCGGACTACGTGGCCAACTGCCCGCCAATCGAAGATCCCGAACCGCTGGCTCAGCTCGACACCATTGGCTCCGTGCGTGCCGGCGTCGAACAGACCTGGATCCTTACCTCCACCGACGGTCGCAGCATGAAAGTGTCGCACCGCCCACGGCTGCTCTGCTCCGATTTCACCGTGCAATACCAAGCCGCTGTCGGCGGCGTCGGCATCGCCCTGCTGCCCCAGCGTGTCGCCTGGCGGGGATTGAAAGAAGGGACGCTAGTGAGGGTCGCCAGCCAGTGGGGCACGCCGGAGCAGGACATCCATCTGGTCTTTGCCAGTCGCCGCGGCATGCTGCCGTCAGTGCGCGCGTTGATTGATTTTCTGGTAGAGCAGGTGCCGATGGCGTTGGCCGAGTAACTCAGGCCCGACAACCCTGTCAGGCCTGAACCAGAGAAACTAGCGGCAATACGTCGCGCCGTTGGGATAGATCGTGCAAACCGGCGGCGCGTAGCCGTAGACCGGCGGTGGTGGGTAGCCATAAGGGGCTGGCGCAGGTGCATAGTTGTAAACCGGTGGCGAACTGTAATACACCGGTGCGGGTGCACCGACATAACGCGGCGTGGCAACCGCATCTGCCACCGCACCAAGCACCGCCACACCTGCAATCAACGGCAAGGCCAGCCCAAAGCCGAAGCCACCGCCGTGGTAGTAATGCCCCCCGCCACGGTAATAACCGCCGTGGGAGTAGCCGCCACCGCGATGATAGCCGCCGCCATGTCTGTAGTGGTCGCGTGCGAAGGCGGTCATCGGCATCGCTGCCAGAGCGACGCTCAATGCTGCGCAGATGATGGTGCGTTTCATTTTGAAACCCTCCTGCGCCGAAGTCTGGCGCTATTGACTACCCTACGCGTCGCAAGCTGAACTGCAAGTGAACACGATCACGCTAACGTATTGATATCCCGTAATTTGATGCGTAGGCGGAGTAAAGTTTGGTTGCGCTGGTAGATTTGATGTTAATGGGCTGGCTCAACTGCCGCGCACCGCACGTCGGGCGACGCGGCCGATCGTCAATCCCTGCCCCAGAATCGAGGCCACCACCACACAGTAGGTCAGCGCCAGCAGCGGCACCCGCTCCGGCCCCGGCGGCAAAGACAACGCCAGCGCCACCGAGATGCCGCCGCGCAAGCCACCCCAGGTCAGCACTTTCCAGGCACCGGTAGGCAAGCGGAAGGCGCGGTGCAGTAGCGCTACCGGCAACCCCACCGTCAACAGTCGCGCCAGCAGGGTGACGGCAATAGCGACCGCCGCGGCCGGCGCGATGCCGGCGGGAAAGCGGATCACGATCACTTCCATGCCGATCAGCACGAATAGCACCGCGTTAAGGATTTCGTCAATCATCTCCCAGAACAGATCGACGTGATGCCGCGTGGTGTCGGACATGGCATGCGCGCGGCCGTGATTGCCGATCACCACGCCGGCCACCACCATCGCCAACGGTCCAGACACCTCCAGCTGCTGCGCTAGCGCGTAGCCGCCCACCACCGCCGCCAACGTGATCAGCACCTCGACTTGATACTGATCGATGCTGCGCAGCAAACGGAACGTGATATACCCCAGCATCAGGCCGAACGCCAGCCCGCCGCCGGCTTCGCGCAGCAGCAACTCGGCGCCGTGGCCAAAGCTGGGGATATGCCCTTCCGCGGCGATGCCCAGCAGCAGAGAGAAGATCACCACGCCGACACCGTCGTTGAACAGCGATTCGCCGGCGATCACCAGACCGAGGTTTTTCGGCATGCCGGCGGATTTCAGAATGCCCATTACCGCAATCGGATCGGTCGGCGAAATCAACGCGCCAAACACCAGGCAATACAACAACGGCAGCGGCACACCAATCCACTGCAACGCCTGCCACAGCACCAAGCCCACCACGATGGTCGACAACACCGTAGCAAACACCGCCAGCGCGCCGATCTGCCAGCGATAGGCGCGCAATTCGCGCAAATCCACGTGTAGCGCACCGGCAAACAGCAGCAGCGACAACATCCCCTGCATCAACAGCTCGGAAAAATCGATGGAATGTAGCAGCGTCGTCTCGCGCGTGTGCAAACCGACGAGCAGGCCCAGAGCATCGAGCCCAACCAGCAGCAGTGACAGCGACAGCGCCGCCACCATCACCCCGATTGACGTCGGCAACCGCAAAAAACGATGGTTCAGATAAGCGAGCAGCGCGGTGACGACCAGACAGGTTGCGGCGACATCCAGCATGGGCAAAAAATCTCAGTGGGAATACAAGCTTAACCGCGTCTGAGATGGCGCGGAGCAAGCGTCCCCATCTGCGTCGATGGCACACCCGACGGAAACACGCAGCGATCAGGAATTCAACAGCAACGGGGCCATCGCGTCCAGACGATCCTTGACCTCATGCCACTGCGGCATCTCTCGTCCAAGCAGCGCATAGAATTTCCGGCTGTGGTTATGCACTTTCAGATGACAGAGTTCGTGCAGCAGCACGTAGTCGATGCAGGTGCCCGGCGCCTTGATCAGATGCGGATTCAAAATCAGCACACCCTTGGATGAGCAACTGCCCCACTGTCTGCGCATCGTCAGCAGTCGCCACGCCGGCTTCTGCCCAAGCCATGAAAGGCGGTCGCACACCCGTTGCAGCCGGTCTTCAAACACCGTGCGTGCGTGCATGCGGTACCAGACCCACAACAGCGACCGGACGTCGGCATTCTCCGGGTGGATGGATATCTCAAAACGTCCGCGCCACAGCTTGACCACCGGCATTTCAATCCTGCTGCGCCGAATTTTCAATTGATAGCGTCGACCCAGATAGTAGTGCCCCTCGCCGCTCACGTATTCCCGCGACAGCACATGCAGGTTGTGCGCACGGATGCGCGCCAGATTGGCACTGAGCCAGCTTGCGCGTCGCGCCACGGCCTGCTTGATCTCGCCCAACCGGGTGCCGTCCGGCACATGCACCTGAACCCGGCCATCGGGATGCACCTGAATTTTCAGCCGGCGCAGCGGCTCCGGCCTGAAAACCACCCGATAGGGAATGGTTTGATCACCGTATTGGAGCGTTTGAGTCGTCACCGGCCGTGACGGCGATTGAGGCCGACGCGGGTGATCTGGATCACCATCTCGATCACCTCCTTCGACTTGTCCATGCCCATCAGCTTGAACAGCGACGGCAGCAGCCCTTTGCGAATCCCGGCCTCGATGTCGGGCAGGCTCAAGGAATGTTCTGCCACCGCCTGGTCAACGACTTTCTCGACGCTGAGCGCAGCATCCACAAACTCAGCGGCCTGATCCTGCGGCAGGGCCGAGAAATATGCCTCGCCCAGCGCCAGGCGAAACGCGCCGTAATAGGCTCGTGCGTGAGCGCTGTCACCCAGCCGTCCCGGCAGATCGTTCACGGTGCGCCGGTCGAGTTTGTCCTCGAATGCCTTGAACAGGGCGTATTGCTTGGCAGGATGATCGAACAGGGCGTCGGCCTCGGCGATGGCGCGCTTGAGCAATTCCGAGAACACCTGCTGCGCGTAAGGGTCATCGTTCAGATCCTGCTCGATGGCCTTGGTCACGCGGGTGCGGATCAGATCGGTTTCGTTACGGGTCTTTTCCGCCGACCAGTCTTCCGCCACGGGTTCCATGCCCAACTCGCCGACGACATAGACGCCATCAGACTCGCGAATCGCATTGCCGACGATGTGCTTGTCGACCAGCCGCCGGATCTGCCGTTCGTACTGGCTGTAGTCGATGGCTTCCTGCGCATCCTGCCGCGCCATCATGCGTAGCGCCGTGAAAAACCGCAGATCCTTTTTGTAGTCGAGAATGGTGGCCTCAGTAAAGCTGCCGTCCTCAAAGAACGAACGCGACGACAAAGCCACCTTCAGGCATAACCCGAACTCGGTCAGCGCGCGATAGAACTCATCGCGAACCTTCTGCCTGCGGTCGGTTCGATGCCCGTCCGCGTCTTCCGCGTAGTCCGGCATCAAGACCTGCCGGAACTGTTCGCGATCCTGTCGATTCTTCACCTTCGAGAAAATGGCCCACAAGCGCTCATGCAACATCGGCAGGCGTTTGTACTCGGTGCCAATCGACTGGTACAGCCCGTCGATGTCCTCAATGTCATAGCCACTCTGGGTGCGGCTGGCCAGATCCTGATACTGGCGGATGGACGTATCCAGTTCTTCCAGAATACCGCGATAGTCGATCAGCAGGCCGTACTGCTTTTCCTCGTGCAGCCGGTTCACCCGCGCAATCGCCTGGATCAGGTTGTGCTCTTTCAACGGCTTGTCGATGTAGAGCACCGCGTTGCGCGGCTCGTCGAAACCAGTGAGCAGCTTGTCCACCACGATCAACAGATCGGGCGGGCCTTTCGTGCCGAAATCCTCAATCGCCTTGCGTTCGTAGCTTTCCGTATTCGCGCCAACCTGATCCTTCCACCACTGCTGCACTTCAGGCACGGCGGACTCGTCCACATCCTCGTGCCCTTCGCGGGCGTCGGGCGGCGACATCACCACCACCGCGCTTACCAGCCCGGTCGCCAGCAGATGTTTCTGATAGCGGATCGCCGACAGTTTGCTGTCCGCCGCCACCTGCCCCTTCAGCCCCATGTCCAGCGTCTTGATGTTGTCGTGGAAATGCGTGGCGATGTCCCAGGCGATCAGCTCGATGCGGTTGTCCGAGCCGTAGGCCGCGCCTTTCTTCGCATACTTCTTCTTCAGATCCGATTTCTGCTGTTCGGACAGCGTACTGGTCAGCCGCTCGAACCAGTTGTCGATGGCCTGCGCGTTCACCGCCAACTCTGGTCGCCGCTCCTCATATAGCAGCGGCGTCACCGTGCCGTCCTCCACCGCGCGCTGCATGGTGTAGGCGTGCACGATGGGCCCGAACTTGTTGGTGGTCTTGTCCTGCTTCAGCAGCGGCGTGCCGGTGAAGGCGATATAGGCCGCGTTCGGCAGCGCCTTGCGCATCCGCTCGTGGTTTTCACCCCCCTGACTGCGGTGCCCCTCATCGATCAGCACGATCAACTGATCGGACGGGTTGTAACACTCCGGCAGCTTCGAGGCCGTGTTGAACTTGTTCAGAATGGTGAACAGGATGCGCTCGTTGCCCTGGCCGATGCGCAGCGCCAGATCCTTGCCGGACCGCGCCTTGGCACGCTCGCCGTCCTTGCGGGTGGCGATGGCCGAGCCGAATGCGCCGCTGGTGATAAAGGTGCCGGCCAACTGCTTTTCCAGATCCACGCGGTCGGTCACCACCACCACCCGGCACGCCTTCAGTGACGGATGCAGCAGCAGCGCCTTGCACAGATACACCATGCTCAGTGACTTGCCCGAGCCGGTGGTGTGCCACAACACGCCGCCGTTGCGGCCACCATCCGGCCGCCGCTGGTTGATGCGCTCGATCAGCGCCTTGATGCCGAACACCTGCGGATAGCGCGCCGCGATCTTGCCCAGCTTGCGGTCATAAAGAATGAAATAACGCACGAACTCCAGCAAGCGCTGCGGCGTCAGCAGCCCGATCAGCAGCCGATCCTGATCCGTACATAACTCCGGCTGCGACCACAGCATCTCGAAATACGCCCGCAGCGCGCGCGGCTTGCCCGCGAACAGCGCATCGCGCTGTGCCGAAGACAGCGCCGCCGATTTGATGCCGCTGAAATGCGCCTCGCCGAACAACTCCTCGCGCCAGCGCGCCCAGAATTTCTTGGGTGTCCGCGTCGTCGCATAGCGGCCGTCGCTACCGCTGATTGCCAGCAGCAACTGAGAGTACGCAAACAGCAGCGGAATCTCGTCGTTCTTCTGATTGCGAATCTGCTGGCTGACGCCCTCGTCCAGCGGATTCTTGCCGGGGTTGCTCGCATCCGGCCGCTTCGCTTCAATTACCACCAGTGGCAGGCCGTTCACATAGCCCACCAGATCCGGCCGGCGCGTGTGCGTGCCGTCGCTGCTGGCGACTTCCAGCTCTTCGGTAATGTAAAAGCGGTTCTGCGTCCCCGTATCGTCCTGCCAGTCGATCACCGCGATGGTCGGCGCATGCCGCTTGCCGTCAATGAACTCGGTCACGGTAATGCCCAGACACAGTCTGTCGTAGAGCTTCTCGCTGGCCGTCAGCAGCCCCTCGTTCAAGCCCGGCGCCGACAGCTCGCGCACGATCTGGTCGATGGCATTGGCCGACAGCGAGCGCCACTCGCCACGATATTCGTAGCGCCGCTGCTGCAGCACAGCAATCAGCTCGTCCTTGAGAATCACCTCGCGCGTACTGCCGCGCTTGGCCAGGCAGTCCGCGGCGGACAGATAGTCCCAGCCCAGCGCCATCAACGTTTTCAGCGCCGGGATGTGGCTGCTGTATTGCTCGCGGATTTCGGGGGTCATGGGGGAGACCTCAAAGCTTCACGCGGCGTTTGCCGGTGAGGAGTTGTTGCATGAGGGCCAATCTCTCATTCGTCAATAGCCTCAGAACATTTCTCTGAGAGGCAATCTGAGCCGCAGAGCCATCTAGTATCGTTGAGATTCTCCGTTGCTCCGCTAGATTTGGCGATCTAATTGAGACTTCTTCAACTGTTGATCTCGACAGGCTAGGCACGCCCGATGCTTCGCTGTACTGCTCAAGCCGAGCGTATTTTATTGCGTAGAAAAACCAACGAATGTCGCAGGAGTTTTTAGGCACACAATAGAACGTCGTATCGATGGGCCAGAAGGGCACTGCAATAAGCTGCGGCTTGCTAATCGTTCCTTTTCTCCCAATTACAACTGCTGGTCCTTCTGCCATAGCTGAGTTCGTATAGCCAGTTATTCCGCCGGTTCCAACTACCGGGTGTTGGCCGCGGGCATTAAATATTTCCTTTGGGGACTTTCCATAGCGTATTTCGACCAGATCGCTAACTTTTTTGCTTTGCCTTCCTTGCCTACGAGTTCTTCCAGAAACCATCAGCAGTCGAATCAAGGCGCGGTGCTCAGATTCGGCATTTTTAATGAGGCTCTCAGTCGTCGCGATCGCCACATCCCAAGTGGAGAGAATTTCTACTACTTTCTCTTGTTCGTATATCTGCGGCATCGAAAATGCCAAGACTAAAAATTCCTTTTGTCCAAGTGTTTTGTTTCTGCCAGCGCCACCGGGTGAAGCAAGCTCAAGGCTCTTATGCAGAAGCATGAGGTATTTATCTCGCTTTCGGGAAGAGCTGAAGGGGTAGTTCAGGGACGGCAGTCTGCCGGATTTTGAGTTTGAAGTCGTCCTG
>Ga0307374_10009189_pt1 | contig 14618 bp, 14 predicted proteins | sample OX3MG_FD_202532 | JGI IMG/M metagenome (GOLD analysis project Ga0307374, IMG submission 202532) | Soil microbial communities from Risofladan, Vaasa, Finland - OX-3 | ecosystem: Environmental > Terrestrial > Soil > Coastal area > Acid sulfate soil | place: Finland: Risofladan, Vaasa | collected... | reverse complement strand
GCTCGCTGCCGATGGTCTGACCGTGACGCAGTGGCGCGCAAGCGCCGACGGCGCCAGCGGCGAGCCCACGAATTCGCAGATCACCGCGACGCCGCCGCCCCCGGACTACTACATCTGGTCGGCGGACCCGGTCTCGCCGACACAGGTGAGGATCTGGACCGAGTCGGCGTCGCCATCCGCGAACCCCGCGCTCGCGGCCCAGGACGCAAGGCTGAACCAGGGATGCTGACCCGGGCACCTCGATCCCTCATAGGCCAGAGGGGCCAGGTGAGCCGTCTACGCCCGCACCTCGGCGCCGCGAATGTGCTTCTACACGACATCCGCGCTGGCGCAGCGCGCGTATGGTCTCGACGCCGAAAATCGGCGCGTATTGCTCTGTGTTTGCCAGCGGCTGTGGCGTTGGCGGCGTGCGGCGCGGCTCACGAGGACGCATCGCGGGCGGCGTCCCTCGGGCCTTATCGCCCGATTACGACGGCGGAGTTCAACGTGATCGCCAACGGGGGCATCGCGCCGCAGGAGGAGCAGTTCCTGTATGCGGCGCAGCAGGACTTCGTCAAGCGCTGCATGCAGGCGCACGGATTCAAGTACTACATCGGTGAGCCACCGGCACCTCTCGCTGCGCTGGCTGACACGTACCTGGACACGCCAACAGGCCAGCCGCCGCCCGAAGCGCAGAATCTCGCCGCTCGCGCACAGTACGGATACGGGTTCTATTACGCGCATACCACTTCGCCGGTCGCGCGCAATGGCGGTGTCGGGGTCGAGGAGCAAGAGAAGTATCTGCATTCGCTTTCTCATGCTGAGAGTGTTCGCTGGAGCGTCGCGATGGGCGAATACTCCCGCGTCGTCACGTTGCAAGTGGGCGACGGGAGGGTCGTGCAGTTCACGACAGGAGGCTGCCACGGTCGCGCCCAAACATTGGTGTACGGCAGCCCGCGTGCCGCGGAACTCGTGATCGCGGTACCCGAGACCATCGCGAGCACTCTGCTCACGGCGGTGACGGCCGCCCCCAGTGTGGTGCGAACGACCGCTGCATGGTCGCGATGTATCGACAAGACTGTCGGACGGGTCTTTGCGACGCCAGCCGCGATGAGCCAGTGGGTCGGCGACCAATACTCGGGCGGCACGACGCTTACGCTGCGCAGCCTGGAGATCCGCTACGCCGTAGCGGACGGCCGCTGCCAGTACAGCAGCGGACTGGCAGCGGCCTACTCGGCGACCTACAGAACGCTGGCTAACCATCTGCCAGCGAGCGAGGCAGGAGCATTGCTAGCCGTCACCGCGGACGCCCAGGCCGCGGCGGCGCGAGCGAAGCAACTCGTGCTGCGGCCTTCGAGCTGAGCGCCCGGACGCGTGCGGTACCTCCGCGATCATGTGATGGGCGTCGAGAACAGGGCGCGTCCGTCGGCCCTCCCAGGTACCTCGCCGGCAACGAAGAGGCGCTGGGAGAGGGCCAGTTCAACGTCGTTCGTCGATTCCCGGGCAGGCGCGCTACGGGTTTGTGCCCGTCGCCGTCGCGGAGGCGGTCGTGGTGGCTGAGGATCCGATCGGCGTTTTGCGGGCTCGAACGCGGCGACGTACGCTGATCCTCGGGCTCGCAGGCAGCGTGGCCGTGGCTGGCGGCATGTTCTGGGCCGGGACGACGGTGCACGGCAACGCTGGTGTGTTGCCCTCTCACGTCGTCGAGCCGACCCCGACCGTAGCGATCTCCAGGCGGGTGCTGACGGACTCCTTGGAGCTGTCAGGAACGGTCGAGGCGCCCAGCGGAGTCGCGGTGGTGCCATTGGCGCCGATGCTGCCGGCGGGCGCGACCGCGTTGATCCTGCAGCTTCCGCTAGGCGTCGGCTCGCGCGTTGCCGAGGGCTCGGTGCTCGCAAATGTTGCGGCAACGCCGATCTTCGCGCTCCAGGGCTCCATCCCGATGTATCGGTCGCTTTCATACGCCGAGAGCGGTGCTGATGTGGCGCAGTTTCAACGGGCGCTCGTCCGGCTCGGTTACGCGATCGGCGCCCCGGACGGCAAGTTCGGTGCCTCGACCGCTGCGGCGGCGGCAGCAATGTTCGCCGCACGCGGCTTCGCGGCGCCCACCCAAACCACGAAGATAACGCTCCCAGGTAAGGGTCTCCACGCCCGAAAGAAGACAGCGTCGCTCGTGACGGCGGTTGTGCCGGCGTCCGACGTATTCTATCTGTCGCGGCTGCCGGGGTACGTCGCGAGCGTGTCTGCGCGCGTCGACCAGGAGTTGGGGCCGACGCTGTTGACGGTCGCAAGCGGCGCCCCGGTCGTGACCGTCTCGATCGACCCGTCCCAGGTGCAGACCGTGCGCGACGGCATGCACGCCGTCGTACAGTCCGCGCACGATATTCCCGGAGTGGTCTCGAGCGTCGAGGCGACCGGATCGCAGCCGACCGTCACCGTCTCGTTCGCCGCGCACCCCAAGCTCCCGACCATCGGCTCGCAAGTCGCGGTAACCGTGGTGCGCGCCACCTCGCACCACGCGGTATGGGTAGCGCCGTTCTCAGCCGTCGGAACCGCGAGCGACGGCACCAACTACATCATGGTGCGCGATAAAGGTCGCACGCGGCGGGTCACGGTCTCGCTGGGGATGAGCATTGGCGGCGTTGTGGCCATCACTCCCCAGGGCGGCGCCCAGTTGAGCGTGGGCGAGCGCGTGATCGTCAATGACTAACGCACCCAAAGCACCGACTCCGGCAATCGAGCTGCGTGCAGCGGAGCGCTCCTACGGCAGCGGCGCGCAGGCGGTGCATGCACTGCGACCCGTCGACTTGCGGGTTCACCACGGCGACTACCTCGCGATCATGGGCCGGTCCGGCTCGGGAAAGTCGACGCTGCTGAACGTGTTGGGGCTGCTCGTTCGCCCGTCGGCAGGCACCGTCCTCGTCGACGGGCGAGATACCGCCGAGCTGGGCGACGAAGAGCTCAGCGCGATCCGCGGCTCGTCGATCGGGTTCGTCTTTCAGAGCTTCCATCTCCTGCCCGCCCTCACCGCCCTCGAAAACGTCGAGCTACCACTCGTCTACGGCCGCGTCCCGCCAGCCCAACGTCATTCCGCAGCGGCGGCGGCAATCGAACGCGTGGGAGTTGCGCGGCGCGCCCACGCGCTGCCGAGGGAGCTTTCGGGCGGCGAACGCCAGCGTGTCGCGGTCGCGCGAGCGGTCGTACGACGGCCACCGCTCCTGTTGTGCGACGAACCGACCGGAAACCTGGACTCCGAATCCGCGACACAGCTCATGGCACTCCTCGGCGAACTCAACGGCGAGGGCATCGCCGTCGCCCTCGTCACCCACGACCCCGAGATCGCCGCACACGCGGGCCAGCTGCTACGACTCGTCGACGGTGCCCCAGCAGAGCCAGGCGAGGTCGCTGCGTGACCGGGCGCCGGTGGCCCGGTACCAGGCGAGAGCGTCAACACGACGTGCCGATCAGACATCGGGAACGCAGACGAGTGCGAATGCTGCCGCGGGACGTGCTCGCGCAGGCGCTGACCGCGCCCCTGAACCGCCCCGGACGCAGCCTCCTGACAATCCTCGGCACCGTGCTCGGCGTCGGCATGCTCGTCACGACACTCGGCCTGACGAGCTCCGCACACGCCCAAATCAACACGCGATTCGACGCGCTCGACTCAACGGAAGTCGACGCCCAGGGCGCGTCAGCGACGACGACCGCTCCGGTTATCACCGACGCGGAACGCACGCAGGCTCTGGGTCTCCTTGGCGTGCGTGCTGCCGGCGTGATCCGGTCTGAACTGACGCCGCAACCGACGGTAACGCTGGGCCCTGGTCCCGGCGCCGTTGCGGCCGCGCAGGAGAGCGGATCGAGCCCCAACGTGATGTCTGCGAGCGTGGGTGCGCTGGCCGTGATCGCCCCCACGCTGTCCGAGGGGACGCTCTACACGACCACCGAACAAGACCATGCTGCGCACGTCGCTCTGCTCGGCGTCGCAGCAGCTCGCCAATTGGGCCTGAACCATGTCCCGGCGACGATCTACATCGACGGCACACTGTTCCTCGCGCAAGGAATCATCTCAAACACCGAACGTGAGAACCAAGCACTCCTCGACGTCGTCATCCCCGACACGACCGAACAGCAACTCCTGCCCAACAACACCGCCAACGCCGCGCCGACCCTGATCGTCGCCACACGGCTCGGCTACGCAACCGCGATCGGCCAAGCGCTCGCTACAGCGATCTACCCCACCGACCCCGCAGCCGTAACCGTCACGACCCCACCCAACCCCCAAGCGCTCGGCGCCGCCGTCTCAAGCGACATCACCGGCCTCTTCGTGGTACTCGCACTCGTCGGGCTCATCGTCGGAATCGTTGGGATCGCCAACACAACCCTCGTGTCAGTACTCGAACGCGTCCCCGAGATCGGACTGCGCCGCGCAATCGGCGCCCGCAAGACACAGATCGCAACGCAAATGCTCCTCGAAAGCCTCACTCTCGGCACCCTCGGCGGACTCTTCGGAGACGCCCTCGGCCTCACCGCCGTCGCCGCCATCGCACTACTCAAAGGCTGGGCACCCGTCGCCCCACTCTGGATCATCATCCTCGCACCACTCGTCGGCACAATTACCGGCCTACTCGCCGGCGCCTACCCCGCGATCAGAGCCGCAAGCGTCGACCCCGCGATAGCACTCGCCCGCTGATCCACACCGTCGCCGCAGAGGGCGCCCGCGCACGAGGCGCCACGCGACGTGAACGGCATCCGCAAGACGCCCTCCAAGGCGCCTGAGGGCTGATCACGCCCGCCCCGACCGGGCGATGCGGAAGAGCTCATCTCGCCGGGAGTGGGCTTCCTATTCGTCCTTTGCGGTAGCGCTGGGCGTCGTGTTCAGCCGCTCGCTAACACGCCCATGGAAGAAGCGTGAGGTTGGCGGGTGGCCCTTTACTTCGGCGTGGCGTTCTTTTCCTGCCAGAGCCGGCTGATACGTGAGTTGTGGACCGACACGAGCTGTTGATGGAGTTCGTCTCCGATGTTGCCCGGTATGTCGTCTGCGTAGAGCGTGCCGTTGGGGCTGAACGCGAAGTAGGTCAGTGGGAAGTAACGGCCGGGCCGCTCGTTGACGGTGGAGAGCGGCATGTTGAAGCTGGAGATCGGCACGAGCTTGTGGGGCTCGATACGGATGAGGCCAGACGCGGCAGCGTAGATCGCGCCTTCCGGTCCGGGCTGGAGGATTGGGTCGCTGCCGCCGCTCCCTCGGCCGTAGCCGACGTAGTGTGCGACGCCGTTCGGTGCGACCTGCCAGATCGACCAGCCGCTGGGGCCGCCGCCGACATCGATGTTGCCGTGCGCGTCGACCGCGATCGGATACCAGCCGCCGACCGGACCCTTCCAGGGCCCCGATGTGACGACCGCGCGGACGGTGTCGAGCTTGCCAGCAGCGGTCATTCGCAGTATTTGCGAGCGGCCGGTCGCGACGTACAGCTGGCGGGCCGGGCTCAGAGCGATCTGCAGCGGATTCGGATTACCCGAGCCGAGCGCGGCTGAGAGTGCAGGGGTGCCGTTAGCGATCGTTCGCAGCGGCTCTCCGTTACCCACGATCGTGCGGATCACGCCGTCGCGGCTGGTGGTTCGTACGCGTCCGCCGTCAGCGATGTAGAGGGTGCCGTCGGGCGCGAACACGAGATCAGACACGCTTGAGAGCTCCGCACGCACCGCCGGGCCACCGTCGCCCGGGAAGCCGACCTTGCTGTCGCCGGCGATCGCGCGGAAGCGGCCGTCGGGCAATCGCACCAGCACGCGGTCGCCGCCGGGCTCAAAGCCACTGCCGATCACATCGGTGACGTAGAGCGCGCCGTCCGGGGCGACCGCCAGCGGACCCGCCACATGGAGCATGGCCACCGGACCGTTCGGCAGGACCCCCGCAGTGCCAGCACTCATGGCGGTCGTGTTCGCACCGCCGACCGAGGTCACGACGGCGACGATCGCAGCGGTGCCGCCGAGCACGATCGCAGTGATTAGCAGTCCGATCGTCCAGCGTCGCCGACGCAGGCGGCGCGCCTCACGAAAGAGCGCCTCCTCGTCATGGGGCGGCCCATTCTCGATCTCGACCGGACTCGTGATCACCGCGACCTCCAAACCCGCTCGTCGCCAATGGTGCTAGATTACCTCCTACCATGTTGAATGGCAAGGTCGATCCCTCAGAGCAGACGCCCCTCTATCTCCAGGCCGCGGCCGAGATCCGCCGCGCAATCGCTGACGGCGAAGCCGCCCCAGGCGACCGACTGCCGCTCGCCAAAGACCTCGCAACCATCCTCGGCGTCAACACCAACACCGTCCTGCGCGCGCTCCACACGCTCCGCGACGAAGGGCTGCTCGAATTTCGCCGCGGTCGCGGCATCACCGTCGCCGGCACACCACAACGCGGAGCAGTACTCCGCCGCGTCAACGAACTCGTCGAATACGCACGCGCCCAGGGCTACCGACGCGACGAGCTGATCGGCATGATCGAACACGCACCCTGGCCCCGAGCCGGAAGCAGCTAAAACCAGCCCTCGCTGTCGCAACGCGAGGAGCAGAACTCTCATGCTCACTAAGGACGACGAATGAGTCCGATGCGCGGGCGACGAGGGCTCCGGCTTGGCCCATCGCGAGCGAGCGCGCACGATCGTCAGCCGACGCGTTCGGAAGTCGTCCTGAGCGGGCACGCTGCCAACCAAGACTTGGGCGCTCGTATCTGGGCGCGAGAAGGTGTGCTGCCCTCGGTGGGTCTCCTTGGGGAGCCGGGTCCAGTTCGCGTCGGGCAGCGCGTCGTCGGGCTTGCTTGCCACAGCTGCGGGTCACATGGCGAGCCGCCGCATTCCGGGCGGTCTCGGGCGTCGGGTTGTAGACCCCGTGTCTTGGCGTGCGTCGATCAGCAGCCCCGGTTGGACTGCTGATCGCAGGTGGCGAGCGCCGGATCAGAGGACAGTGGTATCGGCTTGGTGTCGACTTGGGTTGCCTTGGCGCTTCGGGGTAGACGGATTGGCGGCGACGCGGTCCTCGCGCCGCCGCCGTTGATAGTCGCTCAGTTCGATGGCGTCGTTCCGGTCGCGCCGGAGACGCCCGACGCGCCAGTACCCAGCGACTGCGTCATGGTGCCACTCGTCGTCGTGATCTCGGCCGCCGTCTGGGCAGACGGATTTCCAGGCCACCAGGCGGCGTACCAGCCGTTGGTCACTGTGGCCTCGACGCGTGTGCCGTCCGCGAGCATGAGTGTGACGCCCGTCACGTCCGTGCCCACTCGTCCAACGCTGAGAATGAGTTGCACCGTGAGTTGCTCCGTTGCTGTTGGCGCGTACGGTCCGGCGAATGCAAGCACTCCGGTCAACGGAACGATCGCGTCGGGCGCGACCGCAGTCGCGTTAGTCAGGTCGCCGAGGGGAAAATCAGGGTTCTGATGCAAGCCTTGCGCGGACGGGGTCATGACGCACCCGGCACCGCCGGGACCGCTTGCGCCGTACACCAGCACCGTGTACGGCCCGCGTGTATCCACGAGGGTGGGTGTGGCCGACGCGAGCTGCGGGTTGCTCTTGAGACAGTGGGACTCCGCAGCTTGGACTTGCCCGCTCGTCGGCGTCGTCGGATCGGCGCTCCAGCCCGCGAACGCACTCGGCGCACCGGCACCGGCGAGACTTAGCACGAGCGCTGCGGTAACCGCGCCGAGCGCGCCGACGGCACCGATGCCGCTCAAAGCGAGCCGGCGTGAGGGCTGCGGACGATGTGGCGCAGCGATCTCAGCGACTAGATGCTCGCGGCGTGCGGTGATCCAGTCGCTGCTCAACTCAGGCACGGGAGGTGTAGTGAGATCGATCATGAGGACTCCTTCGTGGTGGCTGGCAGAGGGGCGGCCAGCGACGCGCTGAGCGTGGCGCGAGCGCGCCCGATGCGCGAGCGCACCGTCCCGACGGGCACACCGAGTGCTTGCGCCGCGTCCTCGTAGGAGAGGCCGCTCCAGAGCACCAGGTTGACCGCGTCCTGCTGTTCCTGCGGAAGACCGTCGATCGCCCGCAGCGCTGCGGAGAGCTGCCGCTGCGCGTCCACGCGCGCGATCACTTCCTCCTCCTCGTTCGGGGCGGCCTCGTTCACGGACAGCCGTCGCAGCGCGGTGCGATGCCGCCGCAATGACCGCCGCTGGTTTCGCATGACGTTGTTCGCCGTACCCAGTAGCCATGGCAGGGCGCTCGTGCCGTGGAGGTGGACCGACCGTCGCTTGCGCCACGCCTCCAGGAACACGACACTCGTCAGATCCTCCGCGAGGGCAAGCTCGCCGGTTCGCCGAGCGCAGAACCCGAACACGGACCGGACATGTCGCTCGTAGAGCTCGCCAAACGCCGCCGGGTCCGCGTCAGCCGCGCGCCACAGCTCGGCATCGTCACGGGCAGAATGAGCTTCCATACCTATAAGTGTCCGTAGGCGACTATCGAGTTCCCATCGATTCGTTCGCCGAGCTACCTCCGCGTGATAGGGGCCGTCTCTGATAGGGGTTGGAGTCGTTACATCCCCGCGCGGTGCCTGCTCAGGACAAGCACCAGGTCTGGCGCGCGCCGGCGCGAACGCTTCCGCATCGCTTGGCGCAGGCGAGGATGATCTGACGGCCAGGTCGCGCGCCTCGGAAATCGTCCCAGGCGACAAGCGGCGCGCGTCGCTTCGAGACACTCGCTGACAGTGACCGCGCTCTGGGAAGATCGAGGCGTTCGGCGTAGGCTGTCGGTTCGTGGCGACCGTTGAGCGGCGTTCAGGCTTGGCCTTTCTCGTATTGGCCCTTCTCGCTTTCGGTTGCGGTACTGCGCTGCCCGCGGCTTCCGCAGTTCGTCCGGGTGCTGGCTCGTCAGCGGTGGCGCGCTTCGCGTCCAGTGCGGGCGGCGCGTGCTCGACCGCTGTAGCTCGCGGGCGTCAACTTGCTGGCGTCAAGACGGCGTTCGTCTCGACGGCCGGAGGTCCCAACGCCGTCGTCAGCACGCCCGACGGCAAGTTCTCGTTCCTGTGGCTTTCCAGCGATCACGAAGCGGTCTTTTCAGACCGCACGTTCGCACCCGCGTCCGCTCGCCTGATTCCCATGCCTCCTGGTCTGGGCGTGATGGGGCAGACATTGACGACCGACGGACGGTATCTGCTCGCCGCCAGCGGGGAGGGAGCCGTTGTCGTCAGCGTCCAACGCGCCGAAGATGGCAGTCGCAACCCGGTTCTGGGCACGCTCTCTGCTGGAAGCGGAAGCCCCGGTCTTGGTGGCTTCGCGATCAACGTCGCGACTTCGCTTGACGGCGCGTATGCGTTCGTGACTGTCGAGTTCTCTCACGAGATAGCCGTATTCGATCTACGCGCAGCGATTGCGAGCGGCTTTCATGGCTCGCACCTCGTCGGCACCATCCCGATACCTGGCTTGTCCGTGGGCCTCGCGCTGTCGCCTGACGGCAAGTGGCTCTACGCAACAAGTGAGGCTGGCGGCGGCCAGACCGATCCCGGGGCGGTCAGTGTGATTGATGTCGGACGCGCCAAGCAGGACCCGTCGAAGGCCGTGGTCGCGACAGCGGCAGCTGGCGCGTGCGGCACGGTACGTGATGTCGTCTCCGCCGATGGGCAGACTCTCTGGGTCACGGCGCGCGACAGCAACGAGCTGCTTGCCTTTTCGACGGCGAAGCTCCGAAGCGATCCGAGTCACGCCCGGATTGCGGCGCTCGCGGTGGGGGGCTCACCAGAGGGACTCGCGCTGGTCAACCGCGGGCAGCGTCTTATCGTCGCCGACCAGGCGTCGAACGGACTCACCGTCGTCAACACGACGGCAGCGCTCGCGGGCAAGCCAGCCGTGCTCGGCACGATCAAGACTGGAGAAACCCCACGGGACATCTCCGTAGAGCCCAACGGCACGACAGCGCTCGTTACCAACCGCCAATCCCGGCAACTGGAAGCGGTCAACCTCACGCAGCTCCCATAGCGTAGAGGGCGGAGCGCGTTGTTCCTTTTCCCCGATTAGCGAGCGTGTGCTGAACGTCGCGTCAGACGCTCGCCCCGGACGACGACCAGGTCTGATCGGCGCCGGCGAAGGCGCTCGCGCATCGCCTGGCGCGAGCGAGCGCGACCCGACGCTTGAGCGACGCGCTCGGTGCTCGTCCGTTTCGAGCGCCAGGCCGGGTGTGGTCGCGCCGCTCGCATCCGGCGGAAGTAGGCGGCCGGGTCCGAGGTGGTTCAAGAACCCAGACGCAGCGCAGATAGATGGATGGCCGGCCCGGTGTCACGGCGTGCACGTGGCGCAGAACCCTGTAATCTGCAACCATATGGTTGTATATATGCTCACCGATGTCGCCGCTGATCGCATCTTTCAGGCGCTGGGAGCTGCGACTCGGCGCGACATTCTCGCGCGCGCGATCCGCGAGGAGCAGTCGGTGTCGGCGCTGGCGCGCCACTACGAGATGAGCTTCGCCGCGGTGCAGAAGCACGTGGCGGTGCTCGAGCGTGCCGCACTCGTGACCAAGGAGCGACGCGGCCGCGAGCAGATCGTGCGCGGTCACGCCCCGACGCTACACGAGGCCGCCGCGCTGCTCGACGCCTACGAGCAGATGTGGATCGAGCGCACCACGCGGATCGCCGACATCCTCGCCGGCGAGGAAGGGAGCACGACATGACGGTTATCAGCACGACCAAGGACGCGGCCACGCTGACCCTGACGTTGGTCGCGCAGTTCGACGTGAGCCCGGACCGGGTCTGGGAGGTCTGGGAGGACCCGCGCAAGCTCGAGCGCTGGTGGGGTCCGCCGACGTTCCCGGCGACGTTCACCCGCCACGAGTTCATCGTCGGCGGACAGTCGCGGTACTTCATGACCGGGCCCGCAGGTGAGATGCCGCGGGGTTGGTGGCGCATCGACGCGATCGACAAGCCACGCAGGCTTGAGTTCGCGAACGGGCTCGCCGGAGATGACGGAGAGCCGCTGCCCGGCGTCGAGCCGATGTCCGGCCATGTCACCTTCGAGGCCGTCGACGGCGGCACCCGGATGACCGTCGTGACCCGCTTCGCAGACGCCGAGCAGATGCAGACGATGCTCGCCATGGGCATGCAGGAGGGCATGACACAGGCGATCGGCCAGATCGACGCCGTGCTCGCACCGGCCCCGGTATGACGACCTCGCTCTGCGGGCGCCGGCAAGGTGGCGGTATGCCTGCTACGCGCGGCCTCCCCCTTCGATGGCAAGCGGGCGCCGCACGACCCAAGTCCGATACATCAAGAGCGCGACCATCACCGACGGCTCAAACGCCGCGCGACCCCGCCCATCGCCGGTTTGCGTAGCCTTGTCCTGCTTCAGCGCCCACGCACGGGCATTTCCGCGGCAGCCCGACAGGCGCCGCGCCCGCAGCACTCCCAAGCGGTCCCGCTACGTCTTGCCCGGATGCGGCTTCTCCGGCTGGACGAAGGGGCGGACGGGTTCGGGTCAGTGAGCGGGTCGGCGGTTGTAGAGGTATCTGGCCCAGAGGTAGGCGGCTGCGGTGATGGCAAGACACCAGGCGATGGCTGTCGTCCCCGTGCTGCCGACGTGGTGGTGGCGCAGCAGGCTGCGCAGGGTGTCGGTGATCGGGGTGAAGGGTTGGTTTTCGGCGAACCAGCGCAGGCCGGCGGGCATTGATTTGACGGGCACGAAGCCGCTGCCGAGGAAGGGCAGCAGGATCAGGATCATTGGCGTGTTGCTGGCGGTTTCGACGCTTTTGGCGGTGAGGCCGAGGGCGACCGAGAGCCAGATGAGCGCGATGGCCAGCAGCAGGAGCAGCCCGATGGCGGCAAGCCAGTCAACCGGCGCGGCGGTGGGGTGGAAGCCGATGAGCAGTGCGACTGCGATGACGACGGCGAGGCTGATCAGGGTCAGCAGGAGGCTGCCGAGGACGTGTCCGGCGAGCACTGATGGCTGCCAGATGCGCATCGTCTTGAAGCGGGCGATGATGCCCTCGGTCATGTCTTTGGCGACGGAGATTGCGGTGCCTTGCGCGGCGGTGGCGACGGTGAACAGCAGCATTCCGGGTGTGAGGAAGTTGACGTAGGCGCCTCGCCCGCCTCCACCGGCGAGTCCGTTGCCGAGCGTGCCGCCGAAGACATAGACGAACAGGAGCAGGAACACGACGGGCATGAGGATCGGGAACAGCGACAGTGCCGGGTAGCGCTGCAGGTGGCGCAGATTGCGACGTAGCATCGTGGTCGAGTCGCGCAACGCGTAGGCAGCGGTCATCGGGACGCCTCCTCGTGCTCGCGGTCGGGTTCGCTCGCGGCTGGGCGGCCGGTGAGCGCGAAGAACACGTCGTCGAGGTCAGGGGTGTGGATCGAGAGGCTGTCGACGTCGACGTCGGCGTCATCGAGTTCGCGCAGTACGCGCCGCAGCGTCGCGACGTTGCCATCGGTCGCAACCTGCAAGGTCAGCGCGTCTTCGGCACGCGCGGGGGCGTGCAGGATGCCCGTGGCCGCACGATACGCGGCGGGGTCAGCGAACGTGAGCTCGATGTGGCCGCCAGGAACGCGCGCCTTGAGCTCGGCGGGCGTACCCTGCGCGACGAGGCGTCCGCCGTCGAGGATTGCTACGTGGTCGGCGAGTTGGTCGGCTTCCTCCAGGTACTGGGTGGTGAGGAACACGGTCGTTCCGTCGCTCACCAGGCCGCGGATGATCTCCCACATTGTGCGGCGGCTGCGCGGGTCTAGGCCGGTCGTCGGCTCGTCGAGAAACATGATCCGGGGCGCGCCGATCAGCGTCATGGCGAGGTCCAGGCGGCGGCGCATCCCGCCCGAGTACGTGGCGGCCGTGCGGTCGGCGGCGTCGAGGAGATCGAAGCGCTCGAGCAGCTCGTCGGTCCGCCGCTGTGCGTCGATGCGCGCGAGATGGTGCAGATCCGCCATCAACGCCAGGTTCTCGCGACCGGTGAGCAGCTCGTCGATCGCCGAGAACTGGCCGGTCAGACCGATCACGTCGCGCACCGCATCGGCGTCGCGTGCGACGTCGTGGCCGTCGACGCGCACCTCCCCGGCGTCCGGCGAAAGCAGCGTCGCGAGGATGTTGACGGTGGTCGTCTTGCCCGAGCCGTTCGGGCCGAGCAGCGCAAACACGGTGGCCGGCGCCACAGCGAAGTCGATGCCGTTCAGCACGACGTGCTCGCCAAAGCTCTTGCGCAGACCGCTCACGGCGATCGCTGGGTTGCTGAAACCAGAGTGCGACAACGGATCTCGCTTTCGATCAGGACCGATCACGGAGCACGCTGCAGGCGCGCGGCGCGGCGCGGCGCTCTAACCGCCGTCGCGCTGTCAGGCACCGTGCTCGCCCCGCAGCCTGGTCTTCTTGTATTGCTGCCATTCGTCGTAGAGCTCGGTCATCCGAGCCTGATACCAGGCGTAGAACGCGTCGAGCTCCTCCAAACGCGCCCGCCGCACCGGCGTCTCGCCCGCCAGCGCCTCAAGCCCCAACGCCAGCACTGCCCGCACCTCATCGACACGCTGATCGCGGACCTGGTCATCCCACGCCTCCGGCCGGATCCGAAACCGGTCAGCGCGCTCCCCGCGAACGTGCAGCCGCTCGACCAGCCGCAAACGCACCAGCATGCTCGTCGCTCCGCTGATCGATCCCTTGCTCGCCTCCAGCACCTCGGCCAACTGCACCGCGGTCTGCTCAGCCGGATCGCACACCAACAGCCAGCCCAACACACGTCCCGTCATCTGCGGCAGCCCGTACGACTGCGCCGCCCACGCCGCGGCCGCATCGACAAAACGCCACAATCCCTCATCCATGAAGTTCAGAGACTACTGAACTTACAGGGAGAAGACAAACCTACGGACCTGCCGAAGTCCGGAATGTCCGCCGGCGGCCGCCACGCGGAGCTCGCGCAACGCGAGGCTCGGCGTGCGCCAGAATCCTGCTGCTCTCTGCCGCCGCACCCACGAAAGCATTCGCACCGCGCCCTATTCCGGGTAGGGGGCAGCCGAGCTTCAGGGGCTGGGACCCGCTTTCGCGTTGCCACAGCCAGCCCGCCCGCGCGAGCCGCAGACTTCCTTTGCGCGGCAACGAGGCGTCCCCCTGCGGAGCCAACGAGACGCCCGAGTTGGACGACGAGGAGCCGGCGGCGATTCTGGGCGAGCCACGGTCGCTCCGCTCGGCGCGTGCGGAAGCAATGTCGCCGACACCGCCGACGACCGAACGCCGTCCGATCTGGGCGTGTCGGGCCGCGACGGTGGCGCTCCCGTATTGATAGGGCTGCGGCGGGGCGGGTGCTGTTGGGGACTAGCGAGTCGCGGCGATCGTTGTGGCGGGTTCTGACGGTCTGCCGGCGAGGCGCTTGTCGAGGGCCGTTGCGGCTGCGGCGAGAGCGACGAACAGGAGGCCGATCCAGATGGCGTTGGTGATGACTGCGAGGTATCCGAGTTTGACGGGGTTGGCGAACGGGTAGGGGTAGAAGTCGGAAGCAAGCGGTCCGCGGATCAGCGTGAAAGTCATGTAGCCCACGGGGAAGAGGGTTGTCAGCTTCGCGATTCGCGTCGAGGTGAGGCGGTGAGGCCCGAACGTCCACCATCCGGTGACGGCGAGCGCGGGGACGACGGTGTGGAGGAGTTGGTTGGCGGCCTGGGCCCAGGTGTCGAGGTCGAGGAGGTGGCTGAGC
>Ga0307374_10009187_pt1 | contig 14619 bp, 12 predicted proteins | sample OX3MG_FD_202532 | JGI IMG/M metagenome (GOLD analysis project Ga0307374, IMG submission 202532) | Soil microbial communities from Risofladan, Vaasa, Finland - OX-3 | ecosystem: Environmental > Terrestrial > Soil > Coastal area > Acid sulfate soil | place: Finland: Risofladan, Vaasa | collected... | reverse complement strand
AGGCTCCGAAGATTTTTCTGGGTGGTACTCAGTCCGCCGCCGGATGCCTCGTCTCCGCCGGCCTCGAGTAACATTCCGTGCGAATCTTCCAGCAGTTGCCGTCGACGCGAGTTCAGCAACAGGCGGAGCTCGTAGCTGGGAATCCGCGACGTTACCGGACTCCGCGTGGACGGTTCGCTCCCGATTTCACTCGACGCCGTTTGGGGCCCCGCGGAATGACCCTGCGTTCGATTCATGGCAATCCTCCTGTCGCGGCACCGTGCGCGGTTCACTAGATAGCTTGGGCGTTAGCTGATGAACGAACTGTTCTCTATCGAACATAAGCATGCGGCGATTGATCGTTGACAGCCTCGGATAAGTAGTTGACTACGGAAACCATCTACCCTGAGAGCCAATAACGGAAAGGTGTTCAGACCATGTTACCTCTCGAAGGCCTGGTAATCCTCGACCTCGCGCGCGTGCTTGCGTGCCCGTTCGCGAGCATGATCCTGGCCGGGCTGGGGTTTTCTTCCCTCGGGCGATCCGAGAGGCACGTGCGCGATACGTTCTTGCGCCTGGAGGGGCGGCTCGAGACGCGGCGTGCGGGTGCGCCTCACCATTTTGCAACTGAACCCGTTCCATCTGACGCAGGATAACGCTGCGCTTCGCGGCGGCGCACGACACTTTCAGAAAAGGCCATGGCGCAGGACCCAAGCAAATCGGTTCCCTGCCCGCGCTGCAGCGCTCTCGCACCGTTCGCGCCGGAGAACCCGTGGCGGCCGTTCTGCAGCGAACGCTGCAAGCTGATCGATCTGGGCAACTGGGCAAGCGAAAGCTATCGCGTGCCCGATCCGGGCACGCCCCCCGAGCGAACCCGAGCCGCACGACGCTTAGCGGCCGCAGGCATTGCGCCGGTACAGCCCACTCAGGCCGACCAGGCACCAGAGATCATCGCCAAGCCGTGCGCGCCCGCCCGCCAGGCCTGATCCAGATCGGCCGCCCGCAGGCCGCCGATGGCATATACCGGAATCGCGGCGCCGCGCGCAACGCGCGCGAATCCCGCCCAGCCGAGCGGCACCGCTCCGGGGTGCGACGCCGTGTCCTTGACTGTGCCGAGCACGGCGAAATCCAGGCCGAGGTGGACCGCCAGCGCAAGCTCGGCAACAGTGTGGCACGAAGCGGCCGCCAGCAGGCCGTGCGGCCGCTGGGCGAGGCGGGCGAGGTCGCGCGCGCTGTAGTGCACGCCATCGGCACCGAGCGAGCGCGCCAATGCGCAATCGGCATGGATCAGCACTTTCGCGTCACTGCAATGTGCGAGCTCGACGACCCGCCGGGCGAAAGCGGCGCGCACCTCCGGCGCCATGACCTTTTCGCGCACTTGTACAAGCCGCAAGCCCGCCTCGAGCCGCTGCGCGAGGCGGCCGAGCATGGGCTCGATGCCGTAGGTCTCCGCCGCGGTGATGGCGTACTCATGCGGCAGCGCGAGCGACGCCAGAACCGGGGCGTTCGCCGGCAGCATCGGCTCGGGAAGCGGCGCGTCCATGCGCTGCCAGACCAGTTGCTGGTCCTCGTGCGGATGCGGGTCGCCGGCCCATTCCAGCACGCGAAAGAAATTCAGGCGCACGGTCGCGTGCGGATAGGCGTACACGCGCGTGATCCACGGATACGCTCGCCGCACGTCGATACCGAGCTCTTCGTTCAGCTCGCGCGCGAGCGCCCGCTCCGCGGGCTCGTCCGGCTCGATCTTGCCCCCGGGAAACTCCCAGTAACCGGCGTAGACCTTGCCGGAAGGGCGCCGCGCAAGCAGGAAAGCGCCATCTGCGCGCACGATCACGGCCGCCGCGACCTCGACCACCCCGGCCGGCACTGCGGCCGCCGTCACCGTCAGCCCCGCGCTCCCTTCCGCTTGGCGCGTGAGGCGCCGGCGTGCTGGCCGGCCCAGTCGCGCGCGAACTGGTATCCAACCCGGCCGCTGCGCGAGCCGCGCGACAGTCCCCACTGCAGCGCCTCCTCGCGCGCGGCTTCGACTTCCTTGGCCGAGCATCCGAATGTCTGCAGCCAGTGCGCGACGATGTCCAGATACTCGTCCTGGTCGAAAGGATAGAACGACACCCAGATTCCGAAACGCTCCGAGAGCGAGATCTTCTCCTCGACGCTCTCGCCCGGATGGATCTCGTCGCCGACGTACTTGGTCTCGAGGTTCTCCTGCATGTACTCGGGCATCAGGTGCCGGCGGTTGGAGGTCGCGTAAATCAGCAAGTTGTCCGAGGTGGTCGAGATCGAGCCGTCGAGCGCCACCTTGAGCGCCTTGTAGCCCGGCTCGGCGGCCTCGAACGACAGGTCGTCGCAGAACAGGATGAAGCGCTCGCGGCGCCCGGCCACCAGATCCGTGATCGCCGGCAGGTCGACAAGCTCGCGCTTGTCCACCTCGATCAGGCGCAGGCCCTGGCGCGCGTACTTGTCGAGCAGCCCCTTGATCATCGAGGACTTGCCGGTGCCGCGTGCACCGGTGAGGAGCACGTTGTTGGCCGGCTCGCCCGCCACGAACTGGCGCGTGTTCTGCTCGACGCGCGCAATCTGCGCGCCTATGCCCCGCAGGTCCGCCAACCGGATGCGGTGGATATGGCGCACCGGCTGCAGCCATCCATGGCCGTTCAGCGGGCCGCTCTTGTGCCAGCGGAAGGCGACGCTCGCGGACCAGTCGGCGGGCGGCGGCGCGGGGGGCAGCAGCGCCTCGAAGCGCGCCAGCACCTGCTCGACGCGCGCCAGTAATTTCTCCATCTCGCTCTTCATGCGCATTTCCCAGCGTTTCGCGCTGCGCACGCGACTCCCGGCGTTGCGTGCTTAGCTTTTCCCAACGTTTTGCGCTTCAGTGCGCAACTCCGTGCCGCACTGAAGCGCATCGTAGTTCTTCAGGTTCTTCAGGTACGGTATTCGGCGTTGATCTTCACGTAATCGAACGACAGATCGCAGGTCCACAGGCGCGCCGCAGCAGCTCCGCGGTTCAACACTACGCGCACCGCGAACTCGTCCTTGCGCATCGCCGCGATACCCTGTTCTTCCCTGTAATCGGGATGCCGCCCACCCCCGGCGGCCACCGGCACGTCGTCGATATACAGTTCCACCGCGGCGGTGTCCAGATCCGCGATGCCGGCGTACCCGATCGCGGCGAGGATGCGCCCCAGGTTGGGATCGGAGGCAAAGAACGCCGTTTTCACTAGCGGTGAGTGCGCGATGGCATACGCCACCCGGCGGCACTCCTCGCGACTGCGCCCGGCCTCGACCTGCACAGTCACGAACTTGGTTGCGCCTTCGCCGTCGCGCACGATGGCCTGCGCAAGCCAGATGGCCACCTCGCGCAACGCGTTCCTGAGCCGGGCGTAGTCCGGATCTGAGACGTGCGCCACGCGCACGCCGCAAGCGCCCGTGGCGGCGAGAACCAGCGCGTCGTTGGTCGAAGTGTCGCCGTCCACGGTGATGCAGTTGAACGACTCGTCCGCCACCTCGGCCAGCAGCGCCTGCAGCACGGGCTGCGGTAAGGCAGCATCGCAGCACAGGAAGCCGAGCATCGTCGCCATGTCGGGGTGGATCATGCCCGCGCCCTTGGCGATTCCGGTAATGGTGACCGTGCCGGCCGCGAGCGGAACCTGCGCGGAGCGCGCCTTCGGCACGGTATCCGTGGTCATGATCGCCGCGGCCGCCTGCGCCCAGTTGCTCGCGCCCAAGTCGGCAAGCGCCGCCGGCAGGGCGGCGACGATGCGCTCCGCAGGCAGCGGCTCCATGATCACGCCGGTGGAAAAAGGCAGTACCTGCTCGCGCTCGCAGCCCAGCGCCTCGGCGAGGGCCTGGCACACCAGGCGCGCCCGGCGCAAACCGTCGTCGCCGGTTCCGGCATTGGCGTTGCCGGTGTTCACGACCAGAGCACGCACGCCGCGCCCGGCTGCGAGGTGCTCGCGCGCCAGCACCACGGGCGCAGCGCAAAAGCGGTTGCGCGTGAACACGCCCGCCACGCTGCCACCCGGCGCGAGTCGCATTACCAGCAGGTCGGTGCGATTCTGCTTGCGCACGCCCGCCATCGCCACGCCGAGCTCGACCCCGGCCACGGGATGCAGCGACAGCGGCTCCGGAGGCAAAAGGTTCACTGCCATGGCATGCGGTCGCGTCGATGGGGCGGAACGAGGTGCCGCGAAATCAGGCGGCAGGCGACTCCCGCCGCGTGCATCATCAGGTCAGCTTGCCGTGACAATGCTTGTACTTCTTGCCCGAGCCGCATGGACATGGGTCGTTGCGGCCGACCTTTTGCGCCGGGCGCGCCTTCGGCTGCGCCTTCTTGGGCTCCGCGGCCGCCGCGAGCGCCTGCTCGTAGTCCGCGTGCTGCATGCGCACGTTCTCCACGTGCTGGGCGTCGTCCACCTGCGGCATCTCGGTGGTGGTGATCTGGACCGCGGTGAGCGTCTTGGTAACCTCGAGCTTCACCGACTCAAGCATCGCACCGAACAGCTCGTAAGCCTCGAGCTTGTATTCCTGCTTCGGATCCTTCTGCGCGTAGCCGCGCAGATGAATGCCCTGCCGCAAGTGGTCGAGCGCAGCCAGGTGCTCGCGCCAGTGACCATCGAGAATCTGCAGCATCACGTAGCGCTCGTACTGGCGAAACGAAGTCTCGGCGCCAGCCGGGATCTTGGCGCTGTAGGCGTCGTGCGCCCGCGCCATGAGGCGCTCCAGCATCTTTTCGTCGTCGAGCTCCGGTTCCTTTTCGAGCCATTCGCGCAGCTCGACGTCGAGGTTGAGCTCGGCCTTGAACGCGGCCACGAGTGCGGGAATGTCCCATTGCTCCTCGACGCTCTGCTCGGGCACGTATTGGCGGAAGATGTCGCTCACCACCCCAGCGCGCAGGTCGGCGATGAGCTGCGTGACGTCTTCCGTGTCGAGCAGCTCGTTGCGCAGCATGTAAATTGTTTTGCGCTGCTCGTTGGCCACGTCGTCGTACTCGAGCAGCTGCTTGCGCATGTCGAAGTTGCGCGCCTCGACCTTGCGCTGCGCGCTCTCGATAGAGCGCGTCACCATCGAGTGCTCGATCGCCTCGCCCTCGGGCATCTTGAGCATGACCATGATGCGGTTGATGCGCTCGCCGGCGAAGATCCTGAGCAGCGGATCCTCGAGCGACATGTAGAAGCGTGACGCTCCCGGGTCGCCCTGGCGCCCCGCACGGCCGCGCAGCTGGTTGTCCACGCGCCGCGACTCGTTGCGCTCGGTGCCGACGATGTACAGGCCTCCCGCAGCGACCACCTGGTCGTGCAGCTGCTGCCACTCGCCGCGCAGCGTATCGCTCCTGGGCTTCTTGTCCCCGGCCGGGATGCTTTCGTCGGTCTCGATCAGCTCGCACTGCTTCTCGACGTTGCCGCCGAGCACGATGTCCGTGCCGCGACCCGCCATGTTAGTGGCGATGGTGACCATCTTCGGCCGCCCCGCCTGCGCCACGATCTGCGCCTCGCGCTCGTGCTGCTTGGCGTTGAGCACCTGGTGCGACAGCTTCTCCTTGGTGAGCATCGCCGACAGCAGCTCCGAATTCTCGATCGACGTCGTGCCGACGAGCACCGGCTGGCCGCGCCGGTAGCAATCCTTGATGTCATCAATGATCGCCTTGTACTTTTCCTTCGCGGTGCGGTACACCAGGTCGAGGCGGTCATCGCGCACCATCGGCTTGTGCGTCGGGATCACCACCGTCTCGAGGCCGTAGATCTCCTGGAACTCGTAGGCCTCGGTGTCCGCGGTTCCGGTCATCCCCGCGAGCTTCTTGTAAAGGCGAAAGAAGTTCTGGAATGTGATCGAAGCGAGCGTCTGGTTCTCGTTCTGGATCGCCACGCCCTCCTTTGCCTCGACCGCTTGATGCAACCCGTCCGACCAGCGGCGTCCTTGCATCAGGCGGCCGGTGAACTCATCGACGATGATTACCTCGCCTTCCTGCACCACGTAGTGCTGGTCACGGTAGAACAGGTGGTGCGCGCGCAGCGCCGCGTGCAGGTGGTGGATGAGATTGATGTAAGCCGGCTCGTAGAGGCTCGCGCCGGCCGGCAGCATCTCGAGGCGCACGAGGATTTCCTCGGCCTTGGCGTGGCCCGACTCGGAGAGGAGGACTTGGTGGCCCTTCTCGTCAACCCAGAAATCTCCCGGACCCTCTTCTTCCTTCTGGCGCGTGAGCAAGGGGGGCACCTCGTTCATCCGCTTGTAGATCTCGGTGCGATCCTCCGCCTGGCCGGAAATGATCAGCGGCGTGCGCGCTTCGTCGATCAGGATCGAGTCCACTTCGTCGACGATCGCGTAGCTCAGGCGGCGCTGAAAGCGCTCTTCCACCCGCATGGCCATGTTGTCGCGCAAGTAGTCGAAGCCGAACTCGTTGTTGGTTCCGTAGGTGATGTCCGCGGCGTAGGCCTTGCGCTTATCGTCGGGCTCCATCTGCGGCACGTTCACGCCGACCGTGAGACCGAGGAAACCGTAGATCCTGCCCATCCACTCGGCGTCGCGGTGCGCGAGGTAGTCGTTGACGGTGACGATGTGCACGCCCTTGCCGGTAAGGGCGTTCAGGTACGCGGGCAGGGTGGCCACCAGGGTCTTGCCCTCGCCGGTGCGCATCTCGGCGATCTTGCCGTCGTGCAGCACCATGCCGCCGACCAGCTGCATGTCGAAGTGCCGCATGCGCAGCGTGCGCTTGCCCGCTTCGCGCACTACCGCGAAGGCCTCCGGCAGCAGCTCCTCGAGCACGACTCGTTCAGCGTCCGCGCGTGCCTCCTCGGGCTCGGCGGCAACCCGCTCGGCGAGACGTCGCTTGAATTCGTCGGTCTTGGCGCGCAGCTGCGCGTCGGAAAGCGCCGCGATCTCGGCTTCGAGGGCGTTGATGCGAGCGACGCTTCGGTAGTACTGCTTGAGCAGCCGCTCGTTGCGGCTGCCGAAAATCTTCGTGAGGACGTTCTGGATCATGAAAGGAGTGGTGCGGCCCACGCGGGGGTCCGCTTGCGGGGCTGCGGCGCCACCGCCAGAGTCACACGGAAAATCAAAATTTTAGCATGCCGACGCGGCGCCCCGGGCGGGTGCTGCGCTACTCACTTCTTGGAGATCTTGGAGCGGGCGCGCGCGAGCAGCGCGCGCGCCGATGCCGCCGTCGGAATCGTCGGATTGGACGCTGCCAGGAAACGATTGGGGTCCAGCGGCACGCCCTTGTAGCGCACCTCGAAGTGCAAGTGGGGACCGGTCGCGCGCCCCGTGGAGCCGCTCAGCGCGATCTTCTCGCCTCGCTGCACGATGTCGCCCACCTTGATCAGCAGCTTGGACAGGTGCGCATAGCGCGTCGTCAGGTCGTTGCCATCATCGATGTCGATCATGTAGCCGTACTCGGGATGGTAGCCCGCGAAGTCGACGATGCCTCCTGCCGCCGCGTGCACCGGGGTCCCGGTTTCGACCTCGAAGTCGATGCCCTCGTGCATCGCCATCTGGCCGGTGAAGGGGTCGATGCGCACGCCAAAGCCGGAGCCTTCCGGGCCGTCCACGGGCGGGATGGTGGGCATCAGCTTCTTGTGCACCGCCTGCTCGAACAGCCGCGCCTCGACTACGCTGAGCATGTCGGTGTGGTTGTCCATCTGGTGCGACACGGCGGCCACCTTCTTCGTCAGCTGCGCGAACGACAAATCCTGCGGCGGGATAAGCGTAGACTGCGCCCCGCCTAGGCCCGGCCGCTCGCTGAGGTGGAATTCCTGCGGCTTGATACCCGCCAGTGTCGAGACCCGCTCGCCCAAGGCGTCGAGGCGCGTGAGCTGCGCCTGCATCTCGCCGAGCTTCACTGCCATGGCGTTCAGGTTCTCCTGCATGAATGCGCTTGCCTTGGCGCTCTGCGCGCTCTCCGCCGCACGCACCATCCTCTCAATGAGAGGGGTCCTCACCTGCCCGGCGAAGCGCAGGGTCACCCAGTACATCGCGCACGTCAGCCCGGCCAGCAGGACGCCGAGGCTCAACACCGAGGCGATCAGGTGCCTGGACGACAAGGTGAGCGATTTCGCCTTGGCCAGCCGGTCAGGGATGACGATAATCTGCACGTTACGCTCCTTCGACCGCGGTCCCCTGTGCGACCTTCAAAAATCGACCGTTACCTTTGCGCCGACGCCAGCCTGCAGCCGGTCGTCGAGAAAGCGCGGGCGATCGCCGCGCTTTCGAAGCTTTGCGACGGGATCCTCCCGCCCGAGCTCGCCCGCCAAGTACGCGCGGCGAACCTCAAGGACGGGACTCTTGTGCTGCTCGCGCCCAACGCCGCGGCAGCGGCCAAGCTCAAATTACTTTCCGAATCCTTGTGCAGCTTGTTGTTGTTACAGGGCAAGGAGATTAAGTTAGTTTCAGTGAGGGTGCAACCAACTGTATCACGCTACCGGCCGGATCCTGCACCGCACAAACAGGCCCGGCTATCGCCCTCCGCCCTCGCCGACCTGAGTGGCTTATACCAGCAGCTCGCGGACTCCCCAGCCCGTCAGGCGCTGAAGTCACTGCTCGCGCGCCACGGGGAATCGGGCGCTTTGGCGCCGCCACCAGCGGGCGCTCCAAAAAAGTCCGCACCACGATCAGGACGGCGACGCGCAGCTCGCAGCTGAAAAACCGCTCGCCACGGCGCAGATGCAGACCCCACCGAGCGCGCCTTGAGACCGGTCATCGGCGTGGCTGTACCACGCTGCTTAGGCCGCCAGCTGCGGCGTCAATCCTGAGACTCCGGCCGGCGCGTCGTCGGCGCGCTCGAACGTAGCCACTTCCCACGCCGAGGGCTCGGCGAGCAGCGCGCGCAGCAGGCGGTTGTTGAGCGCATGCCCCGACTTGTGCGCCGAAAATGCTCCGAGCAGAGGCTTGCCCAGCAGGTAGATGTCGCCGATCGCGTCGAGCACCTTGTGCCGGATGAATTCGTCAGCGAAACGCAGGCCTTCCGCGTTGAGCACGCGGTATTCGTCCAGTACCACGGCGTTGTCCAGACCACCGCCCAGCGCGAGCCCAGAATCGCGCAGCGATTCGACGTCGTGCATGAAGCCGAACGTGCGCGCGCGCGCGATCTCCTTCAGATACGAGGTGTGGGCGAAGTCGACCGTGACCGACTGGCTGCTCTTGTCGATGACCGGGTGGTTGAACACGATCGAAAACGACAGCTTCAGTCCCTCGTAGGGGTCGAAGCGTGCCCACTTGTCGGCGTCCTTCACCTCGACGCGCTTCTTGACGCGCAGGAAGCGCTTCGGCGCGCTCTGCTCCTGCAACCCGGCCTGCTGCACCAACAGCACGAACGGTGCCGCGCTGCCGTCCATGATCGGCACTTCGGGACCGTCCAGGTCCACGTACACGTTGTCCACGCCCAGACCCGCGAGCGCCGACATCAGGTGCTCGACCGTGTACACCTTGGCAGCGCCCTGCACCAGGCAGGACGAAAGTCGCGTCTCGCCGACGAGGTCCGCGCGCGCCGGAATGTCGACCGGTGAAGGCAGGTCGACGCGGCGGAACACTACGCCCGCGTCGGCGTGCGCCGGGCGCAGCGTCAAGGTGACTTTCTGGCCGGTATGCAGGCCGACGCCGGTAGCGCGGACGAGGGACTTGAGGGTGCGCTGGCGAAGCATTGTCGTTGAAGGATGATTGGCTGAATTCTAGCAGAGTGCCGCCCGTTTGCTGCGGCGCGGAAACGAGGGCGACGCGGTTGGGGCACCGGCAAGGAGGTTCGGTGCCCCGACCGCCGCGCTCGCGCGCAGTCGCATCAGACCCAGTGCAGCGCGCCGCGCTCAGTCCGCCTGTTTGCGCAGAAAAGCGGGAATGTCGTACTTGTCCACCCCGCTCTGCTGCAAAGCCTCGATGGTCGAGGCACGGTTGCGGCGAATGACCGCCGGCACCGCGTCGAGCTGACCGTAGTCGACCGCGGTGCTGACCGGCTGGTTGTCGGTCCCGGTCTTCTGCGCCACCACCAGCTGCGGCTTGGGCTGGCGCTGGGCCGCGGGAGCGCCGAGTCCGGTCGCCACGACGGTGACGCGCAGGTCATCGCCCATGCTCTCCTCGTACACCGCGCCGAAGATGATGGTCGCATCGTCCGCGGCGAAGCTGCGGATGGTGTTCATCACCGCCTTCACCTCGCCGTGCTTGAGGCTGTCGCGCGTGGCCGTGATGTTCACGAGAACGCCGCGGGCGCCAGCCAGCGTCACGCCCTCGAGCAGCGGGCTGGCGATGGCCTCTTCCGCCGCGATGCGCGCCCGATCGATGCCGTTCGCCAGCGCCGAGCCCATCATCGCCATGCCCTGTTCGGACATCACGGTGCGCACGTCCTGGAAGTCCACGTTGATCAGCCCGGGAGAGTTGATGATCTCCGCGATACCGGCCACGGCGTTGTTCAGCACGTCGTCCGCGGCGTGGAACGCTTCGTCCATGGTCACGTCCTCGCCGAGCACTTCCTCGAGCTTGTCGTTGAGGATCACGATCAGCGAATCGACGTGCTGGCCGAGTTCCTCGATGCCCTGCTCCGCGATGCGCATGCGCCGCGTGCCCTCGAAGGCGAAGGGCTTGGTCACCACCGCCACCGTGAGCACGCCGAGCGCGCGCGCCACTTCCGCCACCACGGGCGCGGCGCCCGTGCCCGTGCCCCCGCCCATGCCGGCGGTGATGAACACCATGTGCGCGCCGGCAAGCGTTTCTTCCAGCCGCTCGCGCTCGCCTTGGGCGACGGCGCGCGCCTCTTCGGGCTTGGCGCCCGCGCCCAGCCCGCTGACGCCGAGCTGGATCTGGCTGCGCGCCATGTTGCGCGCCAGCACCTGGGCATCGGTGTTGACGGCGATGAACTCGACGCCTTCGACCCCCTTCTGGATCATGTGATTGACGGCGTTGCCGCCGGCGCCACCCACGCCGACCACCTTGATGACGGGCCCTGCACCCTGCTTGTCTATGATTTCGAACATTGCGATTGCCTCCTTGCGCTAAAGAACAACACTGCGTTGCAGTGCGGCACACAGTGCCGCGCTGCAACGCGAAACCTTCGGGAAAAGCGCTTTCCGTCCCATCAGAAGTTCCTCTGGAACCACTCGCGCATCCTCGCCAGCACGGCGCGGAACGAGCCGCTCTGGCGCGACATCTGACCCTGCCGCATCTGCGACACGCCCTCGAGCAGCAGTCCGACCGCGGTCGCGTAGCGCGGATTGCGCACCACCTCGGCGAGCCCGCCGGAATACTTGGGCACGCCGACACGCACCGGCATGTGAAAAATCTCCTCGCCGAGCTCGACCATGCCCCGCATCACGGACGAGCCGCCGGTCAGCACCACGCCGGAGGACAGCAGCTCCTCGAAGCCGGACTCGCGCAGCACCTGCTGCACCAGGGAAAACAACTCCTCGACGCGCGGCTCGATCACCTCGGCGAGCGTCTGGCGCGACATCACGCGCGGTGCGCGCTCGCCGATGCCCGGCACCTCGATCATCTCGTTCGGGTCGGCGAGCTGGCGCAGCGCCACCCCGTGGCGCACCTTGATGCTCTCGGCATCGGCGGTCGGGGTCCTCAGCGCCATGGCGATGTCGCTGGTGATCTGGTCGCCGGCGATCGGGATCACCGCCGTGTGCCGAATCGCGCCGTGCGTGAACACCGCGATGTCGGTCGTTCCGCCGCCGATGTCGATCAGGCACACGCCGAGATCCTTCTCGTCGTCCGAGAGCACCGCTCGCGAGGAGGCGAGCGGTTGCAGGATCAGGTCGTTCACCTCCAGCCCGCAGCGGCGCACGCACTTGACGATGTTCTGCGCCGACGACACCGCGCCGGTGACGATGTGCACCTTGACCTCCAGGCGCACGCCCGACATGCCGATCGGCTCGCGCACGTCCTCCTGGCCGTCGATGATGAATTCCTGGCGTAGCACGTGCAGGATCTGCTGGTCGGTGGGGATGTTCACCGCCTTGGCGGTCTCGATCACGCGCTCCACGTCGATCGCGCTCACTTCGCGGTCCTTGATCGCGACCATGCCGGTCGAGTTGAAGCTGCGAATGTGGCTGCCGGCAATGCCCGTGAACACCGACTGGATCTTGCAGTCGGCCATCAGCTCGGCTTCCTCCAGGGCGCGCTGGATCGCGCTCACCGTGGCCTCGATGTTCACCACCACGCCCTTCTTGAGGCCCTTGGACTCGTGGCTGCCCATGCCGAGGATCTCGAGCGCGCCGTCGGCGCCCGGCTCCGCCACCAGTGCCGCCACCTTGGAAGTGCCGATGTCCAGTCCGATGATCAGGTTCTTGCTGTCTTTCGCCATCGCCACTCAGCCCTTTGCGCTCGCCGCCGCCTTGCCGTCACGCCCGGAATCGGGCAGCCGCAGTGCGAAGCCGTTCGGATATCGCAGGTCCACGTATTGGGCGCGCTGCGCCATGTCGCTTCGCAGCGCGGGATACACGGCGACGAAGCGCGCCAGGCGCGCGTCCACCGGATCGGTCGCCAGATCGCGCCCCAGCTCGATGTCGAGGCCGTTGGCGAGCCGCAGCTGCCAGGCGTAGCGCGGCGACAGGATCACCCGCTCGAGCGGCGTGGCGAGCGGGGCGAGCAGCTGCGCGAACAGCCGGTAGCGGGCCGTGACCTCGTGCTCGGTGCCCGGCGGTCCGGCGAGCAGCGGCAGCTTGGCGTCGCTACTCCCTGCGAACAGGTCGCCATGGGTGTCGACCAGGGCCGCGTCGCCCCAGCGTGCCAGCGCAACGTGTTCCTCGATGCTCACCTGCAGCCGGTCCGGCCAGATGCGCCGCACGTCGACGCTTCGCACCCAGGGAAGCTGCTGCAGCGCGGCGCGCAGCGCGCCGAGGTTGGCGGCGAAGAAATTGCCGTGCACGCTGCCCCGGCTCGCCTTTTCGATGTCCGCGCGGCCGATGTGCGCCAGCGTACCGCGCACGTCGATCTCGCGCAGCGGAAACAGCGGCGACACGAACAGCAGCCGCAGCGCCCCGGCCAGGAACAACAGCAGCGCCAGCCCGGTGAGCGTGCCGGCCGCCGCATTCAGCACCCTGGGGTTATCCCACACGGGCGCCCTCCAGGATGCGCATGCACAGCTCGTCGTAGGCAATGCCGACGTGGCGCGCAGCCATCGGCACCAGGGAGTGGTCGGTCATCCCCGGTGCGGTGTTCACTTCGAGCAAGTAAGGATTGCCGGCGCGGTCGAGCATGAGGTCGACCCGCCCCCAGCCGCGGCAGCCGAGCGCGCGGAAGCCCTTCAGGCAAAGCTCCTGCAGCGCGCGCTCCTGCCGGGCCGGCAGGCCGCAGGGCAGGATGTAGCGCGTGTCGTCGCTGACGTACTTCGCCTGGTAGTCGTAGAACTCGCGCGGCGTCTCTAGACGGATGAGCGGCAGCGCCTCGTCGTTGAGGATGCCTGCGGTGAGCTCGATGCCCTCGATGAACTTCTCGGCCATCACGCTGCGGTCGTAGTTCACCGCCAGTGCGTAAGCCTCGTCGAGCGCCGCGGCCTCGCGTACCTTGCTCATGCCGAGCGAGGAGCCCTCGTTCACCGGCTTGACCATCAGCGGCGTGCCGAGCCGCGCGGCGACCGCGGCGAAGTCACCGCCCGCATCGAGGACTTCGTGCGGCGGCGTCGGAATGCCGCTCGCCTGCCACAACAGCTTGGCGCGCAGCTTGTCCATCGCGAGCGCGGAGGCGAGCACGCCGCTTCCGGTATAGGGGATGGCGAGCCACTCGAGGATGCCCTGCACGGTGCCGTCCTCGCCGAAGCGGCCGTGCAGCGCGATGAACACGCGCGCGAAGCGCTCGGCGATCAGCGCGTCAAGGCCGCGCTCGGCCGGATCGAACGGGTGCGCGTCGACGCCGCGGCCGCGCAGCGCGTTCAGCACCATCGCCCCGCTCTTCAGCGACACTGCGCGCTCGGCCGACTTGCCACCGAGCAGCACCGCGACGTTGCCATACTGTTTTGGCGTCACGCCGGGTCTCCCACGATGCGCACCTCGGGCTGCAGCTCTATGCCGGTCTTCTCGAGCACCGTCGCGCGCACCGTTCCGATCAGCCATTCGATGTCCGTAGCCGTGCCGGCGCCCTTCGGATTGACGATGAAATTGGCGTGCTTCTCCGACACGCGCGCGCCGCCGCGAACCAGGCCCTTCAGGCCGCAGGATTCGATCAGGCGCGCGGCGTGCTCGCCGATCGGATTGCGGAACACACTGCCGGCGTTCGGCAGCTGCAGCGGCTGCTCCGCGGTGCGCCGCGCGAGGAACGCCTTCATCTTGCGACGCGCGGCCTCGCCATCGCCCTCGCGCAGCTTGAAGTAGGCGGCGACGAACCATTCGTCCTCGCCGAGCCGGCCGTCCTCGCGCAGTCCGCAGTGCCGGTAGCCGATTTCGAACTCGGCCCTCTCGCGGCTGCGCAGCTCGCCCCTGCGGTCGATGGTGAGCGCGCGCTCTACGATGTCCCAGGTCTCGCCGCCGTAGCAGCCGGCGTTCATCGCCAGGGCCCCGCCGATCGAGCCCGGCACGCCGGCGAGGAACTCCGCGCCGACGAGGTTATGCAGCGCCGCGAAGCGCGCGAGCTTCGGGCTCGCCACCCCCGCCTCGGCATAGACGCGCCCGAGCAGAAGCTCCGGGCGCTTGGCCGACGCGTGCGTCAGCACCACGGTGCCGCGGAAGC
>Ga0307374_10009186_pt1 | contig 14620 bp, 15 predicted proteins | sample OX3MG_FD_202532 | JGI IMG/M metagenome (GOLD analysis project Ga0307374, IMG submission 202532) | Soil microbial communities from Risofladan, Vaasa, Finland - OX-3 | ecosystem: Environmental > Terrestrial > Soil > Coastal area > Acid sulfate soil | place: Finland: Risofladan, Vaasa | collected... | reverse complement strand
GCGGAGCTGGGAGTTGCCCTTCGAGACGTTCTTCTCGATCGCGGCGACGGTGGCTTTGGTGTTAGTGATCTCGGCGTTGTAGGCGTGCAACTTGATCAGCGCTTGGTCGTACTTCTGGCCGAGTCGACCCACTTGGGCGTCAGTCCGATTGATCTGGTTCAACAAGATCGTGGCCTTGGCGCGGTCGTTCGTGAGACTCGAGGCGCCGGCCGGTCGCGACGACACCGTCACGGCGCTCAGGCATACTGCCACGACAGCCAAGATGGGGAAAAGCCACCGGTAGTAGCGTCGATCCCTCACTGGCTGCAGTGTCGAGAGCACCCAGTGCTCGACGTCAGTCACTCGACAAGGTTAGTTGGTGAGCACTTGTCGTGTCGGCTCGATGGGGGAGGACCCCTTCATACTTCCTCGTCAACGAGGTTTTCGTGCGCCAAGTCGCTGGTAACGCCACGACGAAAGTCCGCTCGCGACTTGCCCCGCGCATAGGCTCGGCGGCATGTCGCAGCGCTCTCGCCACCTTCCTCGTCGCTCCTGCCTCTCAACGCCCGGATCCTCCGATCGCTTTCTCGCCAAGGCACCAACGGCGACCACGGACTTCTCGTTCCTCGACCTGGAGGACTCCGTCGCGCCCAAGGAGAAGGTGGCCGCACGCGCCAAGGTGGTGAGCGCCATTCGGACCCTCGACTGGGACGATCGGGTCTTATGCGTGAGGATCAACGCGTGGGACACGCCGTGGACCTACGGCGACGTCATCGACGTGGTTGGCAACGCGGGCGAACGCCTCGACGAGGTCATGCTGCCGAAGGTCCGACGGGCCTCGGACGTCGTCGCGCTCGATCTCTTGCTCAGTCAAGTCGAAGCGAACGCGGGCCTGCCCGCGGGCCAGATCGGCATCGAAGCCCAGATCGAGACGGCGGAGGGACTGATCAACGTTGAGGAGATCTGCGCGTCGTCGCCACGTCTCGAGTCCATCGTCTTCGGTCCCGCCGACTTCGCCGCGTCCATCGGGATGCCCGTCACGACCATCGACGAGACCATCCACCAAGGACCCTCAACGCCCTTCTCCTACGTCTTTTCGAAGATCCTGATGGCCGGTCGGGCGAACGGACTGCACGTCATCGACGGACCGTTCCTCAAGGTGCGCGACCTCGACGCACTTCGTTTCGCCGCGAACATCACGGCGTCGTACGGTTTCGACGGCAAGTGGGCCCTGACGCCCGATCAGGCGCTGGTTTTGAACGAGGTCTACTCACCCAGCCAAGAACTCTTCGACAAGTCCTTCGACATTCTCGACGCGTACAGGGTCGCCACCGACGACGAACACACGGGCGCCGTGATGTTCGGCGACGAGATGATCGACGAGGCGTCGGCGAAGATTGCGAACTCGTTCGTGGCGCGGGGCGCTCGATCAGGTATGACCCGCTCGCCAAAATAAGTCCCCTTACTAGGAGACTCTCCTATTAAGGTGTGCGCATGGCCACCTTAACCGACGTGCCAACTTCGAGACGAGCGCGCCTGCGGGCTTCGTTTAGCCCTTCGGAGTGGCGTCGACTGTACGGGATGTTCGGCTTCATCGTGTTCTTGCACGTTGCCGGTTGGGGCATCCTCATCTACGCCGCGAGCCGACACTTTGGCGCGGGCAGCGGCAAGTTGCTCGGCGTGGGCACGGGCGTGCTCGCCTACACCCTTGGTATGCGCCACGCCTTCGACGCCGACCACATCGCCGCCATCGACAACACGACCAGAAAGTTCATGACCGAGGGCAAGCGCCCGATGTCGGTCGGCTTCTTCTTCTCGCTCGGGCACTCCACCATCGTCTTCGCCCTCACGGTGTTGCTCGGGCTCGGCGCGCGGGCGCTCGGCGGACAGGTCCGCAACGCCCACTCGTCGCTGCACCACTACGGCACGTTGATCGGCACCAGTGTCTCGGGAGGGTTCCTCTACCTCATCGCGACGTTGAACTTGATCATCCTGGTGAGCATTGTTCGACTCTTTCTCCAGATGCGCCAGGGCCGTTTCAACGACGCCGAACTCGAAAAACACCTGAACGCTCGTGGCTTCATGATGCGCTTCTTCGGTCCTCTCGCGCGCTCGGTGGACGCGCCGTGGAAGATGTACCCCGTAGGCGTGCTCTTCGGGCTCGGCTTCGACACCGCGACCGAAGTGGCTTTCCTCGTCCTCGCGGGTTCCTCCGTCGCCGCCGGGATGCCGTTGTGGGCGATCCTCAGCTTGCCGCTCCTCTTCGCGGCCGGCATGAGCCTGCTCGACACGATTGACGGATCATTCATGAACTTCGCCTACGGCTGGGCCTTCTCCAAGCCCGTGCGCAAGGTGTACTACAACATCGCCATCACGGGGCTGAGCGTCCTCGTCGCCTTCTTCATCGGCACGCTCGAGCTGATGCAGGTCTTGACCCAAGAAGTCAAGCTCAAGGGCGGACTGTGGAACTACGCCGCCGCCTTCAACATCAACAAGGCCGGTTTCGTGATCGTGGGGATGTTCGTGGCCACGTGGGTCTTCGCGCTCACCTACTGGAAGTACGGCCGCGTCGAAGAGCGTTGGGAGCGCGCGGCCCTGAAGGCTCAAGAGGCGCGAGGCGAGTCGCCGGACCTGCACTCCGCCGGCATCACGCTGGGCGCGGTGCACAAGCCCTTCACCATCGACGAGACGTGACGTCTAGGAGACGTTCTCCAACAGACGCCGTGCGATCACCTTGAGGCAAAGGGTTTCGTCGGCACCTTCGAAGATCGACAGCACGCGGGCGTCGAGGAAGTAACGACTCACCGGGTACTCCTCGGCGTACCCCATTCCGCCGTGGATCTGCATGGCCTCACGCGTCACCCACTCCGCGGCGCGACAGACGTAGGCCTTGGCCATCGAGGCCTCGAGCGTGCCGCTCCCTCGACCCATCTGGCGCGCGACGTCGAGCGAGAACTGACGAGCGCACTGGATCACCGCAGCCATCGTGGCGAGTTTGGTTCGCGTGAGTTCGAAGTCCACGATCGCTTCGCCAAAGACCACGCGCGTGCGCGCGTAGTCGAGTGCCGCGTCGTACGCCGCTTGCATCACGCCGACGGCACGCGCCGCGGTCTGCAATCGACCGTTCTCGAAGCCGGCCATCTGGTAGTAGAAGCCCTTTCCAAGACCGGCCTCGCCGCCGACGAGGCTGTCGTCGGACACGAACCAGTTGTCGAAACTGAGTTCGTAGGAGTGCATCCCTCGATAGCCGATCGTGTCGATGGGCCGGCCTTCGAAGCGCCCGTTGGCGTCCTCGCGACCCTCACCCTTCGCGTCTTGGTCGAAGAGGAAACCATGACTGTCGCCGCGAGGTTTTTCGACGAGGAAGAGGGAGAGGCCCCTATGGGCCAACGTTCGATCGGGGTCCGTTCGCGCGAGCAACAGCAGCACTTCGGCCCGGGCCGCGAACGTACACCAGGTCTTGGCGCCGCTGATGAGCCATCCACCGGCTGTCTTCGTGGCGCTCGTCGTCAGTCCCGCCACGTCCGAGCCGAAGTCTGGCTCGGTGACGGCGATGGCGCAAAGGGTCTCCGCACTCGCGAGGCGCGGTAGCCAGTGCGCCTGCTGCTCCTTCGTGCCGCCGTGGAGCAGGGCGCGGGTGAGGATTTCCGGGCGCGTGATAAGTGAACCGCCGACGCCGAGACTTCCCCAGGAGAGCTCTTCGGTGGCGACGAGCATGCCGACGTACTCCGATTCGCCACCGGTCGAGAAACCGCCGAAAGCCTCAGGGATGGAGAGGCCGAAGCCACCAATCTCGCTCAAACCGGCGATGATCGACTCCGGGATATCGCCGTTCGTGCGGTGCACGTGTTCCGCGTGCGGACGCACCTGCTCGTCGGCAAAACGGTGGAAGAGATCGGCCACCATCGCGAAGTCCTCACCCAAGTGGCGCGGCCCCGGCGACTCGGCGAGGGTCGAAAGAAACGACGGGTCGCGGTAGGTCGCGACGAACGATTGAAAGGGCGTGAACCACGTCGCCTCCACGCCCCAGGACGCTTCGCGACCGAGGGCGCGCGTCGCGAGGTCCGTCAGCACGAGCGCCAAGAACGCCGCGACGAGTTGGGCTTCGAGCTCGCCCTTTTTCGCGTAGGTGAGACAGGAGCGGACGGTCGCGAGAGCGCTCGCGGCGTGCGCGAGGTCGTAGGCGAGCGTCTCGTTGGCGTCGACGCCACCGCGCTTCGCGAGTTCTCGAAGTGCGCCCGCCAGTACGTCGTCGGCTCGGTCGACAAGAGCCGTGGCGACGTCAAGATCAAGCACGGGCGTAGGCATACCTGAAATTTACAGGTTCTTCTTATGGGCGTCGGCGTAGGCTGGCTTGGTGAATATAACAATGATCCTCGCCGACTCCGCGCAAGTGGCCGACGGCAAGTTGTACATCCTGGGCGGTGGCTGGTCCATTACGGGACCCGACCCGACGCCGTCGGCGGTCGCAATCAAGGTGGCGGTCGACTCGCACGAGTTCAACGCGTCGCACCACTGGGAGCTCTTCCTCGAAGACGCCGACGGCAAGCAAGTTCGCTTCGAGACACCCGAAGGCTCTCAGATCATCGAAGTGCGCGGCGATTTCTCCGCCTCGGCGCCCGACGACGTACCCGTCGGCACGCCGGTCGACGTGCCCATAGCCGTCAACTTCGGACCGATTCCTCTGGCCCCCGGCGGACGTTTCACCTGGCGCATGGTCATCGACGGTGAGACGTTGCCCGGGGGCCTGGTGTCGTTCACCACGCGACCCGCGCGTGAGCTCGCCGTCGAAGAGTAAGTCCGAGTCACGCGTCGACAAGCCAGGGAGAGTCATGACCACGTACGATCGCCCCTTTGGTCGCCACCTCGAGGACTTCGAGGTGGGCGACGTCTACAAGCACTGGCCCGGCAAGACCATCACCGAGGCCGACGATCACCTCTTCTGTATGATCACGATGAATCACCACCCGCTGCACACCAACGCGTGGTTCGCGGAACACGAGACCGTGCACAAGCGGAACGTCGTCGTCGGCAATCTGGTGTACTCGCTCGTCCTCGGGATGAGCGTGCCCGACGTCTCGGGTGCGGCGATCGCGAATCTGGAGGTGGAGTCCCTGATTCACCGCAGCCCGACGTTTCACGGCGACACCGTCTACGCCGAGACGCGCGTACTCGACGTGACACCCTCGAAGTCGAAGGACGATCGCGGCGTCGTGCTCGTCGAGACGAAGGGCTTCAATCAGGACGGCTTCGAGGTCTGCTACTTCCGTCGAAAGGTGATGGTGTGGAAGCGAGCGTTCGCTCCGGCGCGTCGGCGTCCCTACGGTGACGACGTCTGGGCGTAGCGACTACGCCGCGTTTCGACGCGAGCTTCGTCGTGCCGCGCCCCAGATAGCGAGGCCACTGCCGTGGATCGGGCACGAGAGTGCGTGGGCCATCCTCGTGAGTGAGGTCATGCTCCAACAGACCCAGACGTCGAGGGTTGTCGAACCGTGGACGAAGTTCATCGAGCGCTTTCCCACGTCCCGTTCGTGCGCGGACGCCTCGTTGGCCGAGGTCCTCACGGCGTGGCGTGGGCTCGGCTACCACCGTCGAGCGAAGGCGCTGCACGATACTGCGCGCGTGCTGCGTGACGAGTTCGGTGACGTCGTGCCGAGCAGCCTCCAGGAGTTGAGGACGCTCCCCGGCGTGGGCGAGTACACCGCGGCCGCGGTGGCGTCCTTCGCGTACGGTGAACCCGTCGCGGTCCTCGACACCAACGTCGGGCGCGTGCTCGCGCGCGCGATCTCCAATCGCCGGCTCCGACCGAGTGAGGCGAGAGCGCTGGCCGCGGACGTTCTCCCGCGGACCCATGCGGCCGCGTTCAATCAGGCGATGCTCGACCTCGGCGCGCAGTTCTGTCGATCGACGCCGCGGTGCGAACCGTGCCCAGTCGCGCAGCACTGCGCGTGGCGACAACGTGGTGGCGACGATCCCGCGCCGCTCAGTGCCGGCGTCTCGCGCACGCAACCGCGCTTCGAGGGTTCGCTTCGACAGCTTCGCGGGCGCGTACTCAACGCGCTGCGCGAGGGACCGCACTCTCGAAGAGAACTGACCAAGACCCTCGCCGGCGTCGAGGGGGTTCGTAGCGACGAAGTTCTCGACGGTCTCGTACGCGACGGGCTGGTGACACGAACGGCGCGAACGTACGCCCTGGCGGGTGGCTAGCGGCCAAGGAATCTCTGTGACGCGACTCCTCGAGCCACTCGCATCGCGGCGACGAAGCTCCAATGAGGGGAAGTAACCTGGCGCGGTGAACTCCTACGACCACGCGCACCGAAGGGACGTCTTCGGTCACTACGCCACCGGTGTCGTCGTGATCACGGGCGTGTCACCCGACGGACCGCGGGGTTTCACGTGCCAGACCTTTGGCTCGCTCTCGATCGATTTAGGACTGATGTTCTTCGCGGCGTCGACGGCGTCCACCTCATGGCAGCGCATCCGAGAAGTGGGCGTGCTCGGCGTCAATATCTTGAAGGACGATCAAGAGCCACTGGCCCGCGTCTTCGCCGTCAGCGGCACGGACAAGTTCGCTGAGGTGTCGTGGTTTCGTGCGCCCAACGGCTCTCCATTCCTCGAAGGTTCACTCTCGTTCCTCGAGGGAACGATCCGCGAAGTGACGAATCACGGCGATCACGACATCGTGGTAGTCGAACTCGACTTCGCGTCGACGGAACCGGGTAATCCGCTGGTCTACTACCGCGGCGGTTATCGACTTCTCGCCTAGTCGCAGTGTGCCCACTACCCTTCGTGGTGTGGCCTGCGCGAGCGAGGTGAACGACATCGACGAACGGCGAGCATGACACTCGCTCTGAAAATCGCGGCCCTCGTCATCGTTCTCTTGGTCGTGATCGTGGCCGCCCTTCGCTTTCGAAAGCTTCGACGCGATGAGTCGCGCGAGTTCTCGAAACCCCTGGATCGTCGCCTCGTCGCCCCGCCGCCGTCGCCGTACGCGCCGTCGAAGGGCTTTCGACTACTCGACGCCGAGGGTGAACCCCTCGTCCGACCACCGGTCGAACGACCGCACCTCGATCCGGAGCGTCGCTACGTGTTCAACGATTCCCCCTCGAATGATGAAGAGTTCGTGTCGTCGCGCGTACGACACAACGACGACTGGTTCCTCTCACGCTCGTCACATCGATCGACGAGTTCGATCGTCTCGCGGCGTCTAGGCGTCGCGCTCCTCGTCATCATCGTTGCGGCGTTGGTCGCGTACTACGTCAGCCACCACGCGAAGGTGCCACCAAAGGGTTCGGCGACCATTACGTCGACGACGCTCGCCACGACGCCACCTCCCACGACCACTACCACCGTCGTCGCGTTTCCTCCGTCATTCGTGGCGACATCCACCAGCGGTGACGACGCGATCTACAGTGTCCCCGCAGCGAAGTATCGCGTGACGGTGACCGGTGCGCTTGGCGCGACGTGGGCGGTCTACAACATGGGACCATCGAACACGCTGGAGTGGCAGGGGACGGTGGCCAAAGGTCACAACGAGTTGTTGACGATGACGGGCAACTCGCGGATCACGATCGGCTCACCGTCGCACGCCACCGTGAACGTTGACGGTCGACCCGTGACCTTCCCGACACCGCTTCCGTCGACGCTGATTCTGGTCTTGAACGCGGCGCGGTCCAGCTCTACTTCGTAGGCGCGATCTCGTTGAGCAGCCACGCGAGCACCTGCGCCTCGTCACGCCAGGCGTCGTAGCGTCCCGACACGCCACTGTGGCCGGCGCCTAACTCCATCTTCAACACCGCGCGATTGGCGGCGTTGGCGTTGCGTAGCGCGAGGACCCACTTCGCCGGTTCCCAGAATCCGACGCGCGAGTCGTTGAGGCCCCCCGACGCGAAGAGGTGGGGATAGACGATCGCTTCGCCGTCGACGGTGGCGCGAACGTTGTCGTAGGGCGAGTAACTCTTCATCGTGCGATAACTCGTGGCGCTCGTGTCGGGGTTACCCCACTCTTCCCACTCACCAGCCGTGAGCGGGAGTGAGTCGTCGAGCATCGTCGTCACCACGTCGACGAACGGGACTTCGGCGACGACGGCGTGAAAGAGTCCGGGGTCGGCGTTCATCACTGCTCCCATGAGGAGTCCGCCGGCCGACCCGCCCCTCGCGGCGAGTTGCTCGTGCGTCGTCCATCTCTCACGAACCAGCCAACGCGCCACGGTCACGAAGTCGCTGAACGTCGTGGGCTTCTGGGCGAGTCGACCCATCTCGTACCAGGAGCGACCCATTTCGCCGCCCCCTCGTACGTGAGCGACGGCAAAGATCACGCCTCGATCAAGCAGCGAAAGGAGAATGGAGGAGAAGGCGGGGTCGATCGAGATCTCGTAGCTGCCGTAGCCGTAGAGCAGTAACGGCGACGGACGTCGTGCCTCGAGGGTGCCGTCGTCGCGCACGGTCACGACGTCGCGTCGCGCGACCACCGAGACGGGCACGTCAACATCGTCGCTGGCCCGAACCCAGAGACGACCGGTGACGTACTTCGACTCGTCGTAACCGCCGAGGATTCGTTGTTGCTTTCGCACCAGCACCTCGCCAGTCGCGACGACGACGTCGGCGATGAGCCGTGGCGTCGTGAGTGAAGTGATGAGGACGCGGATCTGGGTGGTGTCGTAGTTCGGGTTTGACGAGATCGCGACCGTGTTCGGAAAGACGCCACCATCGACCAGCGACGAGCGCTCGATCAACTCGGTGCCAAAGGGGTCGTCGTCGTTGAGCGTGGTGACGAGGCGAACGGCCGCGCAGCCGTTCTCTCGTTCGCTGAGTGCGAGGAATGATTGAAAGGCGTCGACACCGTCGAGGCGGCACCCCGCGCGTTCGGCCAGGATCTCGCGCCACTCGCCTCCGCCGTCGAGGCGCGCGACTAAGCGAAAGTCCGTGGCCCCTTCGTTGGTCATCTTGAGCCACCAGCCGCGACCCTGAGCGTCAGTGAAGTGTTCGACACCGTATTCGATGCCGTGACGACGTTCGTCGAGGATGACGAGGGGACCCTTGGGATCGTTGGCGTCGAGATAGCGCACTTCGCTCGTCATCGACGAGTTCATCATCACGACGATCATCGCGTCGTCGCGACTTCGCCCCACGCCCACCACGTACTGCACGTCGTCCTCTTGGTGCACGAGGACGTCGGTCTCGCCGTCAGTGTTGAGTTCATGTCGCCAGATCTGCCACGGGCGCATCGCCTCGTCGACGCGGGTGTAGAAGAAGTGGCGACTGTCGTTGGCCCAGGCGAAGCCGTAGGACACGTCGTCGAGCGCGTCGTCGACGGGGGCCTGGCCCGCGAGGGGACGAATGGTCACGTGGTGTCGCTCGTCGCCGTCCACGTCAGTGCCCACCGCGACCCAGCCGTCGTCGGGGCTGAGCGCGAGCACGCCGACCGAGAAGTACTCACTGCTTCCCGCCTCTGCGTTCTCGTCGAGGATGATCTGTTCTCCGACGAGGGTGGTGGCGGGATCGACCACCGGAGGCGTGAGGTCCTCACCGCTCGCCGGCACGCGGGCGCTGATCGGGTAGCTGAGCCCTTCACGCGTTCGCTCGAAGTACCACCAGGCACCCTTTCGCACCGGTACCGAGATGTCGGTCTCCTCAACTCGATCCTTGATCTCATTGAAGAGTTCGTCCTCGAGAGGCTTGAGGGGTGCGAGCTCTTGGGCGAGGTAGTCGTTCTCTGCTCGCAGGTGGCGGAGGACCTCCTCGCTCTCACGGTCCATAAGCCAGTAGTAGGGATCCACCCTCGTATCGCCGTGGCGGGTGATGGGGTGGGGTCGTTGGGGGACAGTGGGAGGGTTCAGCACCTCACCACTTTGCCAGTATTTGAGGTCAAAGCGGTCTGGTGAGTAAGTACTATGGACGTAGGGATTATCCCAAAGGAGCGCAATGGCTATCGACAACTTGGACTTCAGCCGTTACCAATTGGGCTGGTCGGACGACCAGTTACCCGTCTTCAAACCCAAGAAGGGTCTCAACGAATCCATCGTCCGTGAGATGTCCGCGATGAAGAACGAAGAGCCGTGGATGTTGAAGTTCCGCTTGGACGCGTTGAAGCGCTTCGAGAAGAAGCCCATGCTGCCGTGGTTCGCCGATCGGATGCCGGACCTCGACTTTAACGACATCTACTACTACGTGAAGCCCACCGATCACCAGGTGAACTCGTGGGAAGACCTGCCCGACGCGATCAAGAACACCTACGAGAAGCTGGGCATCCCGGAGGCCGAGCGCAAGTACTTGGCCGGCGTCACCGCCCAGTACGAGTCGGAGGTCGTCTTTCACCGAAATCGTGAGGACCTTGAGCGTCTTGGCGTGCTCTTCTGTGACATGGACACCGCGGTGCGCGAGTACCCCGAACTCGTTCGCAAGTACTTCGGGACCATCATTCCACCCAACGACAATAAGTTCGCGGCCCTCAACTCCGCCGTGTGGAGCGGTGGCTCCTTCATCTACGTGCCGCCGGGCGTCAAGGTCGACCAGCCCCTTCAGGCCTACTTCAGAATCAACACCGAGAATATGGGCCAGTTCGAGCGGACCTTGATCATCGCGGACGTCGGCTCGCAAGTTCACTACGTCGAAGGCTGCTCTGCGCCGGTCTACTCGACGGACTCCTTGCACTCAGCCGTCGTCGAACTTGTCGCCCTCGAGGGCGCGCGCATCACGTACACGACGATTCAGAACTGGTCGAACAACGTCTATAACTTGGTCACCAAGCGGGCTCGTGCCGAGGCCGAGGCCCACGTCGAGTGGATTGATGGGAACATCGGTTCGCGACTGACTATGAAGTACCCCTCGGTCTACCTCATGGGTCCCAAGGCCTCGGGCGAAGTGCTTTCCGTGGCGTACGCTGGACCTGGTCAAGTGCAAGACGCGGGCGCGAAGATGGTGCACTGCGCACCCGAGACGACGTCGACGATCATCTCGAAGTCCATCTCCAAGGACGGCGGCTTGACCGCGTACCGCGGACTCGTCAAAGTCGAAGAGGGTGCCACGGGTGCCAAGAGCTTCGTTCGTTGTGACGCGCTCATCCTCGACGAGCAGTCGATTTCGGAGACGCGTCCCTACATGGAGGTCGGCGAGCAGGACGCGTCTATCGGCCACGAGGCCACGGTGTCGAAGATCGGTGACGATCAGCTCTTCTATCTCATGAGTCGCGGACTCACCGAGAGCCAGGCCATGGGCATGATCGTCAACGGCTTCATCGAACCGGTGACGCGCACGCTGCCAATGGAGTACGCCGTTGAGTGGTCGCGCTTGATTGAACTGCAGATGGAAGGCTCGATCGGCTAACGAGGTTGTCGCCACATGGTGAACAACGGCGGCCCGTCATCCACTGGTCGTAGAGTCGCACGGAGTCCGTAGTCATAGCGACGGTGGGCGCTGAGGTTGTCCTGGCTCTGTGTTTCTAAGTAGACCCCGACGCTCTCCGCGTCGACGCCGGCGAGTCCGTAGCCAGAGCGACAGACTGACGGCCGCGTCATCGCCGTGATGAGCCGTCACCAGTCGTGCTCCCTCGCCCGCGTGGGCAAGATTGGCACGGAAGAATGGTGTCAGGCCACGGTCGCGAAGCCGGTCGTCCGGCGAGAGAAAGCGGAAGAAGGGATCGTCGAAAAAGGCCCGACTGGCGACGAGAGCGGCGTTCGTAACGTCGTTCTTCGTGAGGGTTCGTTCGTCGAGACGACGTTCGTTCACGGGTGTGGAGCAAACGGCGCGCCGTGACCTAAAATGGCTTTTCTATGGGTATGCGCGAGGAGTGCAAGCACTTCCAAAGCCGAACGTACAAGTCGGGCGAAGTGGCGCGTTTCTGCGTGCTCGGTAACGCGCCCGATCAACCGTGGTCGTGTCCCGAGAACTGCCTCACCTACGAGCGTCGTTTCGTGGACGTCGGTTGGTCGCACGGCACGCTCGTCGATCAGCCGGTTGAGCCGGCGCCGAGTTCCGACGTTCCCGTCGAGGATCGACGCGAGATCTTGGATTCGGCGAGTGACATCGTGAACGCCGTCGCGGCGGAACTGCTCGAAGAACGTCGCCAGCAACTCGAAAAGCAAGCGGAGAAGGATCGTCGCAAGAAGAAGCGTCGGCGCCGCTAATCGCCGTTGAAGACCGGTGGCCGGCGCTCGATGAAGGCGGTCATCGCCTCTTTGAGATCGTTGCTGTGCAAGTACATCGTGTTCCAGCGTGCGACGAAATCGAGACCCTCCTCCACGCTGTGACCATCGTTCGCCGCCAAGACCGCTTTCGTTCCACGAACGGCGACGGGGGAGTTAGCCGCGATCTCACCGGCCAGTTGGTGCGCGGCATTCACCACGTCGCTACTCGACTCGCCGTGCACCGAGTTGACGAGGCCGATGGCCAGCGCTCGTTGGGCGTCGATGTCCTTGCCGGTGAACGCCAGTTCGGCGACGTGGCCGGCGTTCACGATGCGCGGCAGTCGTTGCAGGGTCCCGAGATCGGCGACGATGGCGACCTTCGTCTCACGTACCGAGAAGACGGCATCGCCCGACGCCAGCCGCACGTCGCACGCGGTGATGAGATCGACCCCTCCGCCAAGGCAGTAGCCGTGCACCGCCGCGATCACGGGAATAGGGAGGTCGGCAATGGACGTTACCGCCTGTTGGAGTCGGCGAATCGATTCGTAGGACCGTGCGTTCGCCGATGCCGTCGAGGACTGCGCACCTTCGGAGAGGAGACCCCCGCCAAACTCCTTGAGGTCGAGTCCAACCGTGAAGTGCGGACCCCTCGCCGCGATGACCAGCACGCGAACGTCGGAGTTGCTCGTGATCTCGTCGGCCGCGAGCGGGAGATCGTGCCAGAAGGCGCTGCCGAGCGCGTTACGCGCTTCTGGCCGATCGAGCCAGAGCGTCGCGACGTGTCCCATCACATCGAGCGTGACGACGGGCGAGGAAAACTCCACACGATCCTTTCGAACGATGGTTCAGCCTAGGTCGTGACGCGCCGGAGGCTCGGCGGAGCCCGGTACACTGCCTGGGTCCTCCTTCCTTATGACTACCTTCGCTGATTCAGCTTCCACGTTCATTGCCGACCAGCCCGACGCAGCCACTCGACGGCTGGCTTGGTCGCTCTTTGAGGCCACCGGCCTGCCCACGACCAGCGACGAGGTCTGGCGTTACGCGCCGCTCGGCGACCTCGATCTCGAGCACTTTGCCGTACCGAGCGCACCGAAGAGCACCCCGGACTCGGACTTCGCGGCGCAACTGGTCCAACGCGCGGGCCTCGTCATTCGCGTCGTCGACGGATTCTGTGTCAGTACGGGCGACGTCGTCGAGGGTGTCACCGTCGAGATAGACGAATCGAGTGCGTCGCTCTCGGGTGAGACGCTCCTGGCGCGCTACGAGGGTGACACGTTCGCGCTCTTGAACGCCGCGCTGGCGCCCGGCACGACAGTGATCCGTGTGGGCGCGGACGTGAACGTCGCCGAGCCGATTGTGGTGCTCAACGAGTCGACGGTCGGCGCGTCGTTTCCTCGCACGCAGATCGTCGTGGGACGCGGCGCGAGCGTCACGATCGTCGAGTACTTCGAAGGGGGCCGTGACGCGCTCGTGGTTCCCGTCAGCGAGTATCGAGTGGAGGACAACGCGTCGCTCCAGTTGATCACGTATCAGCGTCTCGACTCCAGCGCCTGGCACGTCGCGCGTACGACGGGACTCCTCGCTCGCGACGCCCGACTGCACCAGGCCGTCGTCGGCCTCGGCGCCCACTACGACCGATCACGCAACGACGCCGAGATGCTCGGCGCGGGCGCGGCCAACGAACTTCGTACGACGTTTCTTGGATCGGGCCACCAGGTTCACGACTTTCGCACGCGCCAATACCACGTGGCGCCGCGCACCACGTCGACGCTGCTGTCGAAGGGCGCCGTCGCGGATCACTCGCGGTCGATCTACACGGGATTGATAGAGATCGAGAAGGGTGCGAAGCGTACTGACGCGCGCCAGACCAATCACAACCTCCTCCTCGCGCCTAACGCCCACGCCGACAGCGTTCCGAACTTGGACATCCGAGAGAACGACGTGATGTGCGCGCACGCGTCGAGCGTGGGTCCACTCGACGAACTGCAACGGTGGTACCTGGAGTCACGCGGCGTCAGTCGAGACGACGCGCAAAGACTGCTGATCCAAGGTTTCTTCTACGAGATGCTCTCAGCGCTCCCGAACGAGTTGGCCGAGCTGGTCGAGAGCGACGTGGCGTCGGTGCTGGCCAGCGTGGCCGCGGTGGCGTCGTGACAATGATCGACATCGGGTCGCTCGACGACTTCGTCACCGGGACTCCTCGACAACTCCGCGTCGGGGGCCGGACGCTCGTCGCGGTACGGATCGACGAGACGGTCTACGTCTTGGACGACCGCTGCAGCCACGAGGAGTTCAGCTTGTCCGAAGGTGAGGTCGACGTCGAGACGGCGGAGATCGAGTGTGCCCGTCACGGGGCGATGTTCCGTCTGAGTGACGGCGCCGCCGTGACGCTGCCCGCGACGAAGCCTGTCGGGCACTACGACGTGCAGAACGTCAATGGTCGCCTCGAGGTGTCTCTACCGTGAGTTCGCAGCTGAAGATTGAGGGCCTGCGCGTCGAAGTAGCCGGTACTGAGG
>Ga0307374_10009185_pt1 | contig 14621 bp, 14 predicted proteins | sample OX3MG_FD_202532 | JGI IMG/M metagenome (GOLD analysis project Ga0307374, IMG submission 202532) | Soil microbial communities from Risofladan, Vaasa, Finland - OX-3 | ecosystem: Environmental > Terrestrial > Soil > Coastal area > Acid sulfate soil | place: Finland: Risofladan, Vaasa | collected... | reverse complement strand
GCCGGCCGCACCGCTCCCACCGCCGACCAGGTACGGACGTTCTGCGTCGGTCGACTCACCGGGTTCAAAGTGCCTCGCCGGGTAATCACCGTCGAGGTCATTCCCTACGACGGCCAACGGGTGGACTACGAGCGGGCCCGGGCCACCGCGACAGCCCGACTCGGATCGCCGGCAGCCCTATGACCGGAGGCCCGCTACCCGGTCTTCGAGGTCTGCGGGTCATCGACCTCTCCGAGGACGTGGCGGGCTCCTACTGCGCCAAGTTGTTGGCCGACGCCGGCGCGGACGTCACCAAGGTGGAGCGATCGGAGGGCCATCGCCTTCGCCATTGGTCGGCGTCGGGGTCGGTCGGTAACGACGGGGACGCGGACGGTGCACTCTTCCGGTTTCTGGCTTCGTCCCAACACAGCGTGATCCTCGATCTGAACACATCATCAGCCCACGACGCTCTCGACCGGCTCGCCGCAGCATCCGATGTCGTCCTCCTCTCGACGTTCGGGGATCGGGCGGGTGGTCGCTCTCCCGCCGTCGACGCCCGGGCCCTGGCTGACCGTCATCCCGAGCTTGTGGTGGTGAACCTGTCGGCCTTCGGCATGAGTGGGCCGCGGGGAGCCGAGGAGTCCTCGGACTTCCTCCTCCAGGCCCTGGCCGGTTCCTTGCACAGCCATGGGAGCGATGACCGCGTCCCGCTGGCCGTGGGCGGTGGGCTGGCCGGGTGGACCGTCGGGACCTACGGAGCCCTGGGGGCGGTCACCGCCCTGAGCACCCGCCGCCGGTCGGGACGAGGCGACCTCGTCGATGTGTCGGCCCTCGAGTGTCTCGCCGTCACCTTCATCTGCTATCCCTCCGTTGTGGCCAGCATGCCGGGGGGCCAACGCACGCGTGCCTCCTTCACCATGATCCCCGGCATCGAGCCGTGCCTCGACGGCTACGTGGGGATGGCCACGATCACCACCGCCCAGTGGCACACCTTCCTCGACATGATCGAGCGACCGGACCTGGCCACCGACGTCTCGTTGTACAACCAACTCAATCGCGACCGGTCCGATGTGCGGGAAGCCATCGAGCACTGGACGCGCCGCCACACCGTCGAGGAGGTCGTCCAGATCGGCTCCTTGTACCGGATCCCCACGGTCCCACTGGGCAATGGAGCGATCTTCCCTCGCATCGAGCACGTGATGACCCGTCGTCTCTATGACGACAACCCCCGGGGCGGGTTCCCCCATCCGCGAACGCCGTTCCGCTCGAGCGCCACCGATCATCGACCGCCCGGACCGGCGCCGATCATGGCGGAGCGTCTGGGCGACACCGGGGAGCTCTTCGAACCGGCACCCGGCCAACCGAGCCGACGACGACCGTTCTGGTCCGAGAACCGGCCACAGGATGGGGACGCGGACGGACTTCCGCTCGTAGGCGTGCGGGTGCTCGACTTCACCGCGTTCCTCGCCGGGCCGATGGCCACCCAGTACCTGGCATCCCTCGGGGCCGATGTCGTGAAGGTTGAGTCGATCCAGCGACCCGACCCCATGCGCTACACCGTCCGCGTCGACACCTCGGTCGACCAATGGTACGAACAGGGCGGGATCTTCCAATCCGCCAATCTGAACAAGCGCAGCGTGACGCTGGATCTCACGGACCCCCGAGGCCGAGACATCGCCCTCCGACTGGCCGCCGAGGCCGATGTGGTGGTGGAGAACTTCACCCCCCGGGTGATGGAGCATTTCGACCTGGCGTACGAAGACCTGGTGGCTGTCAATCCTCGGATCATCATGGTGCGCATGCCGGGCTTCGGCCTCGAGGGACCGTGGCGCGAGCACCCCGGATTCGCCGCGACCATGGAGCAGGTGTCCGGCCTGGCGTGGATCACCGGATACACCGATCGTTTGCCGACCATACCGGGCATCTGTGACCCCCTGGCCGGGATGCACGCCGCCTTCGCCACTCTCACTGCGCTCGAGTACCGGGCTCAGACCGGGGAGGGTCAGATGATCGAGCTGGCGATGATCGACCTGGCCGCCGGCCTGGTCGTCGAACAGGTGCTCGAGCAGTCCGTGTACGGCCACCTGATGGCTCGGCAGGGAAACCGCCAACCGGGCCTGGCCCATCAAGGGGTCTATGCCTGTCTGGAGGCCGACCAGTGGGTGGCTGTCCGCGTCGCCTCGGACGAGGAGTGGAGGTCGCTACGGGCCGCGTTGGGATCGCCGGTCTGGGCCCTCGACCACGGGCTCGACACGGTCGATGGGCGCTCGGAGCGAGGCGACGAGCTCGATACGGAGCTGGGATCGTGGTTCGCCGGGCAGAGCCAGAACGACGCCCTTTCGGTCGTGCGCGCCGCCGGTGTCGGCGCCGAACCGGTCGTCCACTCCTATGACGTGGACCTTGACGAGCAGATGAACGCCCGCGCCTACTGGGAGGAGGTGTCGCACCCCGTCGTGGGCCCGAAGCGCTTTCCAGGGTGGCCGATGCGCCACGCCGTTCGGACCGTCCCGTGGTTCCGGCGACCCGCACCACTGCTGGGCGAGCACAACGACGACGTGCTGGAGGGCGTGGGCGTCCGCCACGAGGAGCGGGAACGGCTGCGGGCCGACGGGGTCATCGGCACCCGACCGGCCACCCTCTGAGCCCGTGACCCAGCCCGGCACCATCGACTGGGTGCTCACCACCACCCGGGCCGTCCGCCGCCGACTCGACCTCGGCCGGACGGTCGACACGGCTCTCGTGCTCGACTGCCTCGATGTGGCCCTCCAGGCACCGACCGGTGGCGACGCGCAGGGTTGGCGATGGATTGTCATCACCGATCCGGCCATCAAAGCGGGAGTCCGAGACCTCTACGTCGACGCCTTGAGCGAGGCCTCGGGAGGCCGCCGACCAACGACCGCGGCCGGACCTGGCGATCGGATGCTCGAGGGGGCGTGGCACCTGGCCACCCACCTCGACAAGGTGCCCGTCCTGGTCGTGGCGTGCATCCGGGGGCGGCTCACCCCGACCAGCACTCCGGCCCAGGCCACCGCGCTGTACGGATCGATCTACCCGGCGGTGTGGAGCCTGCAACTGGCCCTGCGAAGCCGGGGGCTGGCCTCGGTAATGACCACCGTCCACCTCCGACGGCATGAAGCAATGGCCGCCCTCCTCGGCATCCCCGAGCATGTCACGCAGGCTGCGCTGGTCCCGATCGCTCACCTGATGGGCGACGATCTGCACGCCGCCACCCGGCGACCGGCGCGCGACGTGGCGTTCCCGAACCGGTGGGACGGTTCATGGGACGACAGCGGCACCACTCGATCCGGTGGACCGGTCTGAGCTCGAGCCTCGACCCGCCGGACGCGGGCGCCGATGGACTCCGTACCCTCACAGATCGGGAAGGGTGCCGGTGATGTCCGTCGTGGGGCCGGCGTCGGACACGAGGCCGGGGATGACATCGGTCAGCTCGGCCGGATCCCACCGGCCCTTCTTGTCGACACTCGGACCCGCCCTCCAACCCTCGGCAACGCTGATGTAGCCGCCATGCACATTGAAGATCCGTCCGGTCACCTCGGCGGCGGCACCGCTGCCCAACCACACCACGAGGGGGGAGATGTTCTCCGGTGCCAGCGGGGAGAGGCCGTCGGCGAACCGGGAGACCACCTCTCGACCGAAGGGAAGATCGGCGTTCATCCGGGTGAGGGCCATGGGCGCGATGGCGTTCACCGCTACGCCGTAGCGGCCGAGCTCCAGCGCGGCGATCACCGTGAAGGCCGCGATGCCCGCCTTGGCGGCCCCGTAGTTGATCTGTCCGGCGTTGCCGTAGAGACCGGTGGCCGAGCTGGTGTTCACCACACGGGCGTCGTTCCGCTCACCGGCCTTGGCCCGCTCCCGCCAGTGCACCGCCGCCCAGTGGGTGGGCGAGAACGTCCCCCGGAGGTGCACGCGCACGACCGCGTCCCAGTCGCCGTCGGTCATGTTCACGAGCATGCGGTCGCGGAGGATACCGGCGTTGTTCACCAAGGTGTCGATCCGACCGAAGGTGTCCACCGCGTGGGCGACGAGCAGTCGCGCCCCTTCCCAGTCGGACGCGTCGTCCTGGTTGGCCACCGCCTCCCCACCCATGGTCCTGATCTCCTCGACGACGTCGGTGGCCGGGCCGGAGGAACTTCCGCCACCGTCGACGGCGGCTCCGAGGTCGTTCACCACGACCCGAGCCCCCTGGCGGGCGAATTCGAGGGCATGGCTCCTGCCGATCCCACGCCCGGCCCCGGTGATCACCACGACCCGGCCATCGCAGATGCCGCTCACGAGCCCTCCCCCATCACGTCCGTTCCGATCCAACTACTCGAGGTACCCGAGGCGCCCCTGGTCGATCACCAGAGCACCCGAACCGGTCTCGACCCGAAACGCCGCATCGCCCGCTCCGACGCGCCACACGTGCACGGCCAGCTCGTCGCCGGGACGGACCGGCGCTGAGAACCGGCCGTGCATCGAGACGAACCGGGCCGGGTCTGATCCGCACAGGCTGTGCAGGAGGAGTCGACCGGCGAATCCATACGTGCACAGCCCGTGGAGAATCGGCCGATCGAATCCGGCCGCCTCGGCGAACGTCGGATCGGAGTGGAGCGGATTGCGATCACCGCTGAGCCGGTAGAGCAGGGCCTGGTCCGATCGAGTCTGCGCCCGCAGGATGAGGTCCGGCTCCTGCGCGGTGGGCGCAGGATCGATGGCTGCGGGCCCACGGTCGCCGCCGAATCCGCCCGCGCCCCGCACGAACACCGACGAGGTCGTCGTGAACCGAAGCTGGCCCGTCGTGGCATCGACCGATCGGCTCTCCGTGGTGACGAGTGCCCCCGAACCCTTGTCGTAGATCCCGGTGAGACGACTGGACGTCATCACCCGGCCCGCAGGCGGAAGCGACCCCGACAGCTCGATACCCTGCTCGCCGTGCACGGCCATGGTGGCATCGAAGGCACCGGCCAGGCCAAAGGCCGAGTTCTTGGCGATGATGACGCCGAAGGTCGGCAGCACACGCTGGGGCACCCCACGGCTGTTCTCGGTGGTGAGATCGAGCTCGGCCCCGACCGGATCGACCGCCCCGGCGCCGACACCGAGGGCGTAGAGCAACGCCTCGTCCGAGGTCCACGACTGCTCGGTGGCGGCAACCTCTGTGCCCACGGCATCGAGATTCCAGCTCACGACGCGTCCGATCCGGTCATTCAGGTGAATCCGCCGCCGTCGACCACCAGGCGCTGGCCGGTGATGTTCGACCCGCCGTCCCCGACAAGGAAACGCACGGCGTTGGCAACGTCCTCGGGCTCGCAGACTCGGCCGAGGGGAAACCGCCCGTCCAGATCGTGAATGTCATCGATCTTCATCGCCGCCTTGACCAGTCGGCGGCCCATGTCGGTGTTGGAGAGGCCAGGCACCACGACATTGACCCGGATTCCCGAGCGTGCCTCCTCCTTGGCCAAGGTGAAGGCCAATGACTCTTGCGCCGCCTTGGCCATGTTGTACGGGCCCCCGTAGGGGTCGGCCGTGATGGCCGACTGGCTGGAGATCATGACAATGTCACCTCTCGGCCGTTCCCGCATGCTCGGGAGCACCAGTTGGGACATGTGGTGAGACCCGAACGCCATGGTGCCGACCACCCGCTCGAGCTCCTCCACCGGAGTCTTGGCCACGGGCGTTCCCCGGTTGGTGATGCCGGCGTTGTTCACGAGGATGTCGACGTGCCCGAAGTCGACCAGCACCCGGTCGACCACGGCAGTGGCTTCGTCGTAGGAGGCGACCGACCCCTGGAACGCCGCCGCGGTGCCACCCTCGGCCTCGATGGCAGCGACGGTCTGCTTGGCCGCCTCCTCGTCCTTACGAAAGTTCACCGCCACCTTCGCACCATCGGCAGCCAGCCCCAGCGATATGGCGCGACCGATTCCTCGCCCTCCTCCGGTCACGATCGCCACCCGGCCCACAAGGCTCATCTGCACGGCTCCTTCTGTAGGGGCCAGAGACCGCGGTGGCACTCACACCCGCGCGCGGTAGACCTGACCGGTTCGTTGGCACCACCCCGATCGGCGGACCTGTCCGAGGCAACCATACGCCGGCGCCGCAGAACACGGCGGAGAGCGGTTACGAGATCAGCGTCTGGGCCCACAGACGGCAACTAGGCGGCAACAGCCCAGGGACCAATTGGATCCGTGCTCCGGCTGACATTGGCCGTTGCGTAATGCGTGTTGCGCAACAGCGATTGACAAATCCCTCAAGGTGGGCCTTTTCGAGGACGAAAGCCTAAGGATGCCGCATTCGGGTCGCGGGCCCAAAACGCGGACGCCATTTGCCTGATCTCTCGCACTCACCAGTCCATGCATAGCCATAGAGACTCATAGAGAAACGAGCATCCAATGAGTGAGCACCCCCACACCCCTAGCGAGACCAGACTTCATCGGCGGGCGGTGGCGGGTGGTGGCCGGCGTCTTCGCCGTGTCCATCGGCCTGCTCACGACGGCGGGGGTCTATGCCACCCTGTCCGGGGTGGCGACGGGGTCCGAGGCCGTGACCTCGGGCACCTTGAACCTGACCCTTTCCGCCGACGTCGGGGTGGGGTTCTCCAACTTCACCGGCAAGATGGCCCCCGGTGACACCGACAACGTCTATGTCAACCTGAACAACACCGGCACCCTGGCCACGGCGGCCGGCATGACCCTGTGGGTGGCCGGCAGCCCGGCCAACGCCCTGACCAACGGGACGGCCGCCGGCGAGGGGCTGACCGTCACCGCCACCAAGTGCTCGGTGGCCTGGACCCTGGCCACCGGGCTGTGCTCGGGCACCACCACCCCCATACTGGCCACGGCCCGGGTCAGCACGTTCGACACCTCGGGCACCGCCGTCAGCCTGTCGAACGTCCCGGCCCTCGCCGCCTCCACCGGGTAGGTGGCCCACGTCCGGGTCAGCCTGGGCCTCGTCGGGACCGAGACCTCCACCAACGGGGTAGCTCCGAGCCCGACCATCCAGGGGTTGTCGACCACCCTCACCTACACCTTCACCGAGCAGCAGCGCACCGGTATCGCCACCAACCGGTAAGCGATGAACCGTGACTGCTGTGACTTGCCCTCGGGGGACCCGCACCGCACACAGGACGGCCGCACTGGCGGCCGTCCTGTGTCTTGCGGTCCTGGCTGACCCGACGGCCGCCGGTGGGGCCGGGGTGGAGAAGGCCCAAGCCACCGGGGTGGAGACCCTGACCAGCGGGAAGTGGGCCGCCACCCTGTCCACCACGTCGATGACCTTCACCACCAACACCTACCAGACCTCCACGGTCACCAACACCGGCACCATCGCCCTCGTCGGCATCAGCTACAAGGTCACCGTCTCCAACCCGGTGTCGGGCACCCCCTCCTTCAAGCTCTTCGTGTGCACGGTGGCCTGGTCCGGTGGGCTGTGCAGCGGGGGCACCGGCACGGCCGTCGGGGGCACCTTCTTCAAGAACTCGACCACCACGGTCAGCTCGACGGTGGTGCCGGCCATCGCCGGCCACGTCTACCTCCAGGTCGAGCCGGCCACGGTCACCCCCTCCACCACCGTGACCCTCGGCACCTCGATCAAGTCGTCGACGCAGTTGCGGGCCGCCATCAAGACCAATCAGTAGGTCGTTGGCGCGACTGGAGCCGGCGGATGAGTCGGTCAGCTCTTGGGTGAAGGCACGGCCGGCATCATCGGTGCTGGTGTCGGCTCCGGAGGTACGGTGGCGCTCGTCGTGGTGGTGGTCGTGGTCGGGGGCATCGGACCACCAGGCTCTGTAGTCGTCGTCGTTGTCGTGGTCGACGAGGGATCGGTGGGCGGAACCGGGCAGCTCGTGGCATCCGGAACGACCACTTGGTCCGCCGGTGCGGTGGCCACGGATGCTCCACTCTGGTCGACACCCATGACCGTTGCCCCAGCCAAACCGGGGCTACCTCCTACCGTCAGTACGACGATGCCGGCGCTGGGTGCCATGGTGTCTACCGCACTACCACCCACCATCAACCGCACGTTCACTGCACCGCCGCCCACCCAGACCGCGACCCAGTCCACCGGCGCAGCCTCCGCAGAACCGAAGGTGCCGGATCCCAGAACCTCCAGCGTGGTCGGAGACGGTGGCGTCGTCGTCGGTAGTGGAACGGAACCGATACCGACCGCCTTGTCAGTCGACAACTCGACCACCAAATGATCGCAGCTCGACGTGGACGGTGGTGGCGCCGCGTTGATCGACGCCGACCCAGTGGAGCCCGAACCGGTGGGCTGGTTCGGCGAAGGTTGCACGATCGGCCGGGCGCACATGGCACGCTGCGGGCACGGCGTGCCACCGGGCAGGGATCCCGATGGTGCGCAGCTCACCCCTTGGGTGCATGCTCCGGTGGTCGAGAGTCCCCCAGAGTATGCACGGATGGTCACCGCTGATGAGCTCACGCGGGTGAAGAGAAAGCGATACGGATTCTGATTGGCGACGGAAGGGACACTTGGTCCCCCCGAGGGGTTGGGCGCCAACGATGCACCGACCCGGGCCGGGTCGGTCGTCGACGGTGCCGAGGCCTGGGGTCGGTCATTCGACCCCGCGCCCACCAGGTTGGCGCCGGTCACTACCCCGGCGCCGGCGACGACGATGATGAGGCCCACCGCCCATCCGGCCAGGGCGCCGCGTCGGTGGGAGCCACCGACCGAGTGATCGACGAACTGATCGGCGTCGGGTTCGACCTCCACCCGGCGCGCCCTTTCGGCAAGGTGGTCACGAAGACGGTTCTCGAAGGAGTCACTCATGGTTCAACGGTCTTTCTCAGATCGGCAAGGGCCCGGTGGATGAGGGAGCGGACCGTGCTGGGACGGCAACGAAGAGCGCTGGCGATGTCGGCATCCGGCAGGTCGCCGTAGAAGCGAAGCACGATGGCAGCACGCTGCCGGGTTGGGAGCTTGGCCAGCGCGTCCTCCAGTTCGTCCGCACCGAGTACCGAATCCCGAACCTCCGGCGGAGGCTGACTTCGGGCCCGGGCCACGCTCCGGTGATGTGATGCGCACGCGTGGACGACACTCCGACGCACATAGGGGAGTGGCTCCCGTACCGACGTCCAATGGCTGTGCAATCGGACGAAGCAGTCCTGCACCAGGTCGGGTGCAGCGTCAAGAGAGCCGCTGAGAAGCGCGGCCAGCCGAACTAGCTCCGCATAGTGGCCGGCGTAGAACTGGCCGAACGTCGTCGAGTCCGGTGAAGCCGGTCGGGCCGGTTGCGTCGAAACCGTGGAGGACCCCACCGCGACCACGGGCGTCGGTGCCGCCACCGCCGCGTCCTTGGCTGTGGCAGTGCCGTCCGGAGTGTCAGCGTCGACGATAGAACTCAGTTTACCCATCACCAATTAGACGCCCGAGGTCGTCGAAACGTTGCGCGAAGTTTCGCTCCGGGCCACTGGATCCATCGGAAGGTGCGACATCGTGCCTGGCCTTCAGATCGAGGCGACCCCGGCGATAGTGGTAATCATCGATACTGGTAGTCACCGAGACCGGACGGGTCCTCGGAGCCGAGTAGCAAAGGGGGGAACTGAGTTGCCGATAACGGCCACGCCTGACAAGGGAGCGCCACGAGCCGACCTGGATCCGGTAGGCCCACCCGAGGTCAACCGGAGACCTGTCACGTGGGTTCTCACCGGCTCGCTGATGGCTACCGTGCTCCTGTTGGGCGGTTGCAGCAGCTCGGCGGGGACCAAAGCGCCTCCGAGCAGCACGAGTACCTCGTCCGCACCGGCGTCCACGACCACCAGACCGAGCTCCAGTAGTACCTCGACGTCTGTTCCGGTGACTCGTTCGCTGCGCGTGGGCCTCTGTACCTTCACCGGGGCGATCCCCTACCCGCAGATCACCGCCGACGGCGCACCCGACGTCGCCACCCAACTCGGAATTCCGCTGGCCCCATCCGACAGCTCGCCGATGGTGGCGACGGCCTACCACCAGTTCAACACCATGCGATGCACCCACTACCAGCACCGTGACGCTCAGGATCCGATCGCCGCCACCTACTACTACGACTGCGTCGGATTCACGAGCTACACCCTTCGCGTCGCCGACCCTCAGGCGTGGGAATCGCTGGTGGCCGCTGTTCATCTGTCGGCGGGAAGGGTCCCTTCACCGAAGCTCTACGATGCGTTCTTCAATCGATTGACAGCGGTGCCCCAACCCGGGTGGAGCCCGGTGACGACTGCGGCGGCGCTGCTCCCGGGTGATCTGCTCGCCTGGTCCCCATCAGCCGAGGACACCAGCAGCGCCGGTCATTCAGTGATGGCTCTCTCCACCCCCCTGTCGCTCGGGGGTGGAAGGTTCGCGCTGGTGGCCATGGATTCGACGGCCACCGGCCACGGTCCAGACGACACCCGACGGGAAAGTAATCCGCTGAGCCAACGGAATGCACCGCACGGCTCGTCGAGCACTCATCGTGCGCGGTCCGGCGCCCTCTCGGGCCTCGGAATCGGTGTGATCGCGCTGGATACCGGCCCCAACGGCGCCGTCACCGGCGTGGAGTGGACGATCGGAACCCCGGTGGAGCAGGCGAGCTTCGCCTCGGCGAGGCCCCTCCCGGGCTGAAGGTGAGGGCGGCCGGCCGTGGGGTCAACCTCCGGCCGGCAGCGATCATCTGGTCAAGCGACCGGAAGGCTGTAAGGCTCCCCGCGGTGAAGTTATCCACCATTGCCTACCGGTTCCGCCCGACCGCACTGGTCACCGTCGTGGTTGCACTGGCACTCGCCGGTTGCACGGCGTCGTCGTCGCCCAGTAGTTCGACCGCGGTGATCCAACCCCTTCAGGCCGCGGTTGGCGTCAAGCACGAGACCTTTGTCGACCCGAGTCGGGCCACTCCGGCCAGCGGTTCCGTGCCCGGTCACCCCGGTCGTGTCCTGCAGACGACCATCTACTATCCCGCGAAGGGAACGGCGCGGGCGGCCGCGGTCGTCGATGCTCAGCCCGACACACGCGCCGCTCCATACCCCCTGATCGTCTTCGCCCATGGGTTCGGATCCAGTCTGAACGAGTACCAGGCCCTTCTCGTTCGGTGGGCGGTTGCCGGCTATGTGGTGGCGGTGCCTCTGTTCCCCTTGACCCGAAGCGATGCCCCGGGAGGCCCCGACCTCGCTGACTTTGCCAATCAACCGGCTGATCTCGGCTTTCTCATCACCCAGGTCGTGCAGGAGTCGTCTCGTTCCGGCGGCCTGCTCACTGGTTTGGTCGATCCCCGCCACATCGGAGCCGCTGGCCACTCCCTTGGTGGAGTCACCACCCTGGGCCTCGTGGCCAACACCTGCTGCCGGGACGCCCGGGTGGCAGCCGCCATCGTGATCTCCGGCGATCCCATCTCCTTTCCGACCGGCACCGTCGATCTTGCTTCGGCTCCACCCCTGCTGCTGGTGCACGGCAACGCCGATCCCGTGGTTCCCTATGTCTCGAGCATCGACGCCTTCAACAGTGCCCACCCGCCCAAGGGTCTCCTGACCGTCGTTGGCGGCGGCCACGATTCGCCCGTCGTGCCCACCGGACGGGCCTTTCCGAGCGTCGTCCGCACCACCATCGGGTTCTTCAACCATTACCTCAAGGGTGAGAACAACGGGGATGCCGACCTCGCAACCGATGTCACGAAGGGTGCGACCACGCTCACGTTTGTGTCCGATCCTGAGCAGGATGTCCACCTCTCCGCTCCTCCCACACCCTCCAGGCACCGACGGGCGACCGTCACGCCCACCCAACACCTGGCCAATGGAACGACCCTTCACGTGACCTGGAGCGGCTTCTCCCCGGGCGTTGCGATCAACATCCTGCAGTGCTCCACCAGTCCACCCACTCAGGCCAGCGACTGCGATCTGCACACCGCGAAACTGGGGCAACCCGATCCTCGAGGCTCGGGATCCCTGCGCTTTACGGTCCACACCGGGGCCGTCGGTTCCGGCATCTGTTCGGCAGGCCTCTCCAAGGACTGTGTCGTCGTCGTGAACGAGGGTGGCTCGTTGGCGGCGACGTCATCGGTCATCTCGCCCGTCTCGTTCGGCCCGTAGCGGATCGAATGTGGTACCGGCCACAAGGTCAAGCTGAAAGGCCGTTCAGTTTCGAGGCTCGTTGCTGAACAGACGTTCATCCTGCCGGCTGGACCATCGCCACACCCTGGATACCGTCGCTCACAGTGCGACGGGAAATCGAGCGTGGACCCTCCGGTGCACTGCCACGGCCATCGTCGACAACGCAGTCTTTCGGGACGCGTGGTCACCAGCACCCAGTCCAGAACGGAAGCGGAACCCGCGGACCGCCCGAGACCGATTCCCCTGGCTGGCAACGCTTCTCCTCCATACGCGCGCAGTACGGGGTTCGGGCAATCGCTGTGCTTGTCATTGTGGTCGTGGTGTTGGTGTGCGGGCCGCTGGGAAGTAGTGGGTCCACGACTTCGCTGACGAATTCGACGATCGTTGTCCTGGGAGACAGCATTGCAGCCTCCCTGGCGAGGGACATGACAGGCATTGGCTTCGGCGGTCCTCCCGACGCCCGCAACTGGACGATCGACGGTACGAGTGGTGCCGGTTGGGGTATGGGAACCAACGCCGGTGGCCAGTGGCCACTCGAAGTTGTACAGGGAGACTGGGCGGCCAAACATGTACAAGCACTTGGAATGACCCGACCGGCTGCGATCGTGATTGAGCTCGGCACCAATGATGCCCTGCGAGCCGACTTTGCCGCGGCCGCCTCGAACACGACCGCGCTGGCCAATCGGCAGAGTGGTACCGACAACAACATCAAAGGCGACGTTGCCCTGGCGCGCACGATGACGTCCTGCATCGTCCTCGTCACTCCCAGCACCTTTCCGACGACGCTCTACGGTCCCGGGACAATTCAAACCGAGGAGGTCTTTGCCCAACAGGCCGCCCGGGTGGATGCGGAGCTGAAGCAACAGGAATTAGTGAGTTCAGAAGGGTCGACACTGATAGCGGACTGGGCGACCATTTCGGCGACACATCATCTTCCCTCGGGGGCTTCTGGGAACTGGTTCAGCAGCGACGAGGTCCATCCCAACTTCGCAGGCGAGCAACAACTGGCCTCGCTTATCGACCGAACGGTGAACACATGTCCGAGCCCAGTGCGGACGACGGGAAGCTCGCTCGAGGCGCAGCCCTCCTGAAACAGAGCCCTATTCGCCGCCCACGATGCTCGCGGGCAACGTCACGAGGAACTGAGCTCCCCCGCCATCGACGTCGTTCACGACCACAAACCCACCGTACTTTGCGGCAATGTCCGAGACGATGGCCAGACCCAGGCCCGAGCCACCACTGGACCGTCCCCGGTCACCGTCCAAGCGGAGGAACCGCTCAAAGATCACCTCCTTCTTGCCCTCGGGAACCCCTGGCCCATCGTCTTCCACGCTGAGCTCAACCCAACCATTCCCTTCGGACACGGAGAACGAGACCTTGCTCTTCGCGTGGCGCACGGCGTTGGTCGCCAGATTCTCGATGACTCTGATGACATCCAGTTCCGTGGCACGCACCTGACCGCCGGAAACACCGGCCACGTCAATGTCGACTGCACTCGTCCGACGCATACGCTCAACGTGCAAGAGAACCAGCTCATCCATATCAACGAGCCCTACCACCCCGCCAACGTGACGTCGTCCGGCGCCATCCAGCACCAGTAGCTGATCGGCGAGATCCTGAAGACGCTGAAGGGCGCCAAGCGCAGCGAGGCGCGGCATTGCTGTATCGCTGACCGTGGACTCCTCTGATTCGAGGATGGCGCGAACCGCGGCGATCGGGCTCCGAACCTCGTGACTGGCATCGGCGACGAACTTCCGTTCCCGCTCGATGGCCCCCTGCAATCGATCGAGCAGGTCGTTCATCGTGACCACCAGACGTTCCAACTCATCGCCGGTCCTCGGATTCGATACGCGCTCACTGGGATCGTCGTCAGAGACACGGGTGACGGCGATGCGCACGGACTCCACCGTCCTCATCGCTCGGCCCACCACCAACCACATCAGAACTCCACCAGCCAGAACAAGAAGCGGGGCACCAATGGCCAGTCCGGCAGCGAGGGAATCAGTGGCCGCCGCAATCTGATTGATCTGGACCGCCTCGACCAGAATCGGCCTCGGGCCGACACCGAGTTGGGTCTCCAATACCCGCAGTTGGCCGTATCGAGGAGTGGCAATCGTCGTCAAGCGAGGCGTTGTCCCCTGCGCTCGCACCGCGATCAATGCCGGTGCGCCGCGAAGGTTCTGACTTGATCCGACCAATGTGCCGTTGGCGAGGAACAGTTGGCCATACTGCCCGTTGGGTGTCGACGAGGGAAGCAGATGGTGTTCTGCGAATTGACTGTCAACGTAGTGGGCCCCCTCGACGAGCTGTGTGTCGACCTGCGACAGGAGGTGACCGTGGACGGTGCGCACCAGTACGACGGACAGCCCGGCGACGACCACCGCAGCAACGAGCACCGATGGTGCCGTGATCCGGAATCGGATCGATCGCGAGAATTGTGGCCGTCTGATTGTCCTACCTCAATCGCTGGTGTGAAAGCGGTAACCGATGCCGCGCACGGTGTCGATGATCTTCCGGTTGAAGGGCCCTTCGAGCTTCCTCCGAAGATGCCGTACGTACACCTCGACGATGTTGGCA
>Ga0307374_10009183_pt1 | contig 14622 bp, 4 predicted proteins | sample OX3MG_FD_202532 | JGI IMG/M metagenome (GOLD analysis project Ga0307374, IMG submission 202532) | Soil microbial communities from Risofladan, Vaasa, Finland - OX-3 | ecosystem: Environmental > Terrestrial > Soil > Coastal area > Acid sulfate soil | place: Finland: Risofladan, Vaasa | collected... | reverse complement strand
ATCAGGCGAGCAATGGCGTCAGTCTTTGCTCCGCGGTGAGTGTACTCGACGATGCACTCCCGTGTGTCCAAGTCGATCGCGCCATGAGTCTTCGTTGCGACAACCTCGCCCGAGTCTAGTTGCTCAATCCGCTCTCCGGCGTTGAGCGTGTCGAAGATTAGTGGATACTGAGTCCGGTCCCCTTCGTAAGCTCGAAACCGCACGTGTCTGTCCTCGACCACGAGCACCGGCAGCGCTAGGGTACTTTCTCCAACGGTAAGGGTTCTCTCTCTAGCCGCTAGTGAAGCGAGGCTCCGGAAAAAGGTTTCGTACTCGATGGCCCCGTCGTCGGTGCGACCATGTACGCTGAAGACCTGCAACCTCCGAGTGCTGTATCCACGAGCCATGCTAGTCTCTCCCTATCTGGGATGCGATGAAGGCGGAGTTGGCCATCTCCCCAACTCCCACCATGACCGGGCGTCTCGATCACAGGCACAATGTAGTCGACCGGCGCAGCCTGGATGACAGCCCCACCAGGCTGCGTGTTGGCGTTCACCTGGCTGCCTCGGAAGTTCGGACACGGCTAATGTGTCACCGTCTCACTGCTCCTCGAACGCGAATGAGTCCAGCTTGAGCGTCTGCCCATTTTCGCTCACCGCTCGAACCACGTCGGATGGGAATCCCTCCGGCGTTCGCGCCTCGATCTCCACGGTGACACGGACGTCGGTATCGACCACGCCGGCGAGACGTTGGACGATCTCCTCGGCAATCTGGGCCGCGTCGCGGGAGATCCTCAACGGGTCGAGCTTGGCTGTAGCGTGGAAGCGGCGGAGTGCTGGCGGCTGGGTGGGAGCTGGCGACGGACTGTCGGGGCTGGTGCCCACCGACCTCAGAGCAGCTCCAGCCGTCGATGAGCCCGAGGTGGGAGCGGGTCGTTCCGCAGCATCGCGCTCCAGCTGAGCCTTGGCCGCCACGGGCTTGACGAGCAGGGTGCCGGCGGTCACGGCAAGCTGCTGAGGCGGCTGGAGGCCCGGGGCTCGGAGTCCACGGTAGCGCCGAGTCTGCTCGTCATAGCTCTCGGCGAGACCGAACCCCTCGTCGTCCCAGAGCAACTGGTGAGGTCCGGACTCCACCGCCCTGTACAGCACCTCCCAGGTGGTCAGGCGGGGAAGGTAGACGTAGCGGGCAAGGAGATCCCACAGCTCGCCGGCGGTCAGGTGGTCTCCCTTCCAGAGAGGGACCCGGTCGAGCGGAATGCGGAGAAGGACCGGGCTGTAGACCCGGTTGAGAAGCTGGCCGTCGATGAGCTTGCGGCTCGCTCGCTCCGCGAGAGTGCCGTCGCCCGTGACCCGGATCGGGTCGATTTTCACCTCGCCCTGCGGATCGGGCTGCTCCGGAACCAGAAGCCAGTGGTAGGTCTCCCGAAGACGCAGCCGGACGTCCTGATCTGAGCTCTTGAGCTTGGTCGTTATCTGGCCCTTATTGAAGGAGCCCAGGTTCATTTCATCCGCCTGAGCTTCCAGCGACCCCCAGGCCTTGTATTCGGCGACGGCGCTCATCAGCTCTTCATAGCGCGCTGCGTCTGCCGCCAGGAAGACGAGCAGATTGCGGTAGACGCGGGAGGCATTGCCACGGTGCTCCAGGATGTGATGCGCCTCCTGAAGCGCCCGTGACTCGGCACCTCTGGCTGTGTGGGGGATGTCGGGACCCAGGATCACCAGCCGCACCGACTCCGGCTCGTCCACAACCTCGCTGCTGCTGGACGTAACCACGTGGACCGCTCCGAAGTCGCCGCGCTGCTGCCTGCCTGTGCTGTCCTTCTGGAGCCGCTCCATGATCTCCACCACCAGCTCGTCGCGCTGCTGCTCCAGATATCGGCTCGCCCGATCGGCAGCGGTCCGGCTGATCGAGGGCTGGGTGTCGTACCAGTACCGATGGCTGTCGACGTAGAGGTAGGTGGACTGATTGGAGAGGCGGCGCAGGGCATCCGAGAAGACCTCCACGGGGTCGCCGGGATAGGCGCAGGCGAGACGGACCCTGACCTCGTCCAGGCCCCGGTTGGGGGTGCCCTGCAGTGGGGCCGACCCGAGGAAGACGGCCCGGGCGGCTCGCCGTGCTGCCGTGTACTGGCCGAGCCTGGGGTGCTCCTGGTCCAGACGGGCCGGGGTGGACGAGGGTCCGTCCACATCGCTGTCGATGATCGGCTTCCAGTTGTCCTCGAGCGGCCGGGTGAGCTCGGTGAGGCACTCAGTGTTGTCGAGAGGCAGGCTGCTGGAGAGGATCAGGGGCGACTGGTCGTTCTGAACCCACAGGGCATGGATGGCAATCGCCATCAGGCGCAGCACTCCGCGGGTTCTCTGAAAGCGCTCCAGGGTTGACCAGTCCTGGTACAGACGATCCAGGAGCTCGGGGTGGATCGGATACGCCGACTTGATCCTAGCGACGTACGACTCTTCCCGGCACTCGCTGGGGAAGTCCCGAGCCTGACGCCGGTACTGATCCCCGAAGGCCCGGGCGGTCGCGTCGCGGGCAGCGTACAGCTCCGGATCGGTGATGGGCTCAAAGAGCCGCCGACGGACGATCTCGAAGCTCTCCTCGGAGCTGGCCGGGCGCCACGCCGACTCCACCCTCCCGACGACTGTGCGCAACCGGGCCAGCGCCTCTCGTCCTCCAGGGCCACCCACCTCAATGCTCGGACCAGTCTCCGCCCCCATCCGGTCGGATTCGGGAATGGAGATGACAACCAGCGTGCCCGGAACCGCCTTCGCCGCCTCGGTCAGGGCCTGCGCGAACGAGAAGTGAGCATCGAAGCTACCAGCCGGCAGGTCCTGGCTGTGGTACAGCTGCCGAGCATAGGTGACCCACTCGTCGATGAGGATCAGCGACGGCCCGAAGCGCCGGAAGAGGTCATTGAGCGCCGCGCCGGGGCTGGTCCCGGTGCGATCGGCCTCCGCGACCACGGCGAATCCCTCGGCCCCACCGAGCTGCCAGGCGATCTCCCCCCACAGTGTGTTGACGACCGTCCCGTCGGGCTTGGTGGTGGGTTGTGCCGGCGGAATCGCGACGCCGACGATGACGGCTCGCCGGACCGCGGTGAGCTCACTGATCCCCGCCTTCTGGACCAGATCCTGCACCTCCTGCGGCAGCCGCCGAAGCGTGATGCCGGAGAAGAGGTGGTAGAGCGCGAGCAGAGCGTGAGTCTTGCCTCCCCCGAAGGTGGTCTGCAGGTCGACCACCGGAACCCCACCTTGGCCACCAAGACGCAGCAATGCTTGCCGCAGCAGTTGGCTGAGCCCTTCGGTGAGATAGGTCCGCGAGAAGAACTCACTCGGGTCGAGATACTCCGGGGATCCCTCCCCTTGAAAGACCTGCCAGAGATTGGCGGCGAACTCCGCCTCGACGAATGACCCGGAGGCCACATCGCGGTGCGGCAGGATTATCTCTCGCCAGGGCCGCAGCCCCGCGACGACCTTCGAGGTCGCGGGCGTTGGCTTGACCGCCTTGCGAGCCTCGTCGTCGAATCGCTGACGGAGCACCTCATCGCGGGACCGCTTGACCACCTGCGCCTGCTTCTCCGCGGAAACCGCCGCCAGCAGGGCCTGGATCGCATCCAGAGCGCGATAGGTCTCATCCGAGGTGAACGCCTCGTTGTGAGCCCACCGATCTCGCGCGTCACGGACGATGCTGACCAGGTTGCGATCGCTGCGCTGAAGCTCTTTGGAGAAGACGGGGTTCCAGAAGTCCCACAGCACCCTCAGCTGGAACTGGGGATCGGTCAGCGAGACCTTGCGTCCCGGGCCGAGGACCGTAGCCGCGACAGCCTCCACCCAGGTGGCCCGCTCCGGCGCCTGCGCGCGCATCTGTTCATCGACGTAGGGGGCCAGACCTTCACCCAGGTGTTCCAGGGCCGTTTGGACCCGCTCTCGGTTGCTGGCAGTCACCGCACGTCTCCACTCACAAGAGGGTCTCCTGCCTTCCGTGCTGACGCAATTCCGCCGCCAGCCGGAGCATCTCCGGCCACGATGTGACCAGGTTGTTGAAGGCGAGGGCGTCCTGGCTCCAGCCGTGCCGCTCCGAGGTGACGTAGAGTCGATAGGCGAGGTCCCGGACTCCATCCGCCAAGTGGGAGTGTGGGCCGAGGGTCTCGGCAGCGGCTCGCTCACCGGAGCTTTCGAGCGCGTGGACCACGCCCTGGGTGAGCGCCCACACGCTGGGGGTGCCATCGCCCGAGCTGGCCGTCTCACGTAGCCGCTCCCGGGCCGCCAGCGTGACCTTTCCAGCCCCGGCCTCCACGACTCCTCGCTCCTGGAGATGTGACACCGAGGTTACCTTCGCCTTGGAAAGGGTCTCGGCATCCCCGTATGCCCCTGGCTCAAAGCCGTGCTCATCAAACCACGCGACAGCCCAGCGGGTGTCGGAATCGAACTCCCCCTCCTGCTCGGCGAGTACCTCGTCGAGCGCCTGGTTGACGAGCCCGAGCGCTGTCCCTACCCGCATCGAGGCGCCATCGGCCTCCAGGACCTTGGCATACTTGGAGAACACAGCCATGCCCGGACCAATCGCAGCCTGAGCAAGGTCGACGGGAGCAATCAGACCTTGCTGGAGATCGCGGAGAGCAGTAGGAAGGCGCGCTCTCAGCTCGGCGATGAGACCCTTGCGATCAGTGACTTCCGCGGTGACGGAGCGCGGCCGGCAGACGATCACCACGGACGATGCGAGCGCATTGCTTCCCTGGCCACGAGGTCGGTTGCTCAGTTCGGTGCGCAGTGGCCATGTTCCCGTGATCGCCAATCCTCCATTGAGGAGGCCCTGCAGCATCGTCTCCCAGCCAGTGGAGACAAGCCCATCGCCGCCCGCTGTGTCGGCCTGCTTGAAGGCGTAGAAGATGGTCATGGGGACGGCAGGATCCCCCACTCGCTGCAGCTGTTGGAATGCCTCGCCGAAGCCCAGTTCAAACTTGTGCTTGGCGTTGTCTTTACCCCCGGATCGGTAGGGGTCAGCGACCAGCTCAGCGGCCTTCGGGGTGAGAACGGTGGCGAATAGATCCGGGTACACGCGACCAATCGACCGGCGCAGCCAGACGTAGAAGAAGTCGGCGAGATCGGCGTAGCCAATGTTGTCGTAATACGGAGGGTCCGTAGAGACGACCACGGGGGCCGCCGTGTGGTGCAGCGCCGTCGCATCCACCTGTGACGCACTTCCGGCAGGCCCTGCTGGGACTCGTTGGATCACCTCGACTACCCAGTCGATCGCTCCCTGCACGTTGCCGCTGGAGCTGCTAAACGGGTTGACCTCAGCGTAGTCCCAGATCATGGGCAGCGCTTGACGCGCGAAGGTGTTTCGGATCTTTTGCCCCGTGACGTGCCAAGAGCACAGAGCGGACGAGTAGTCCGCCAGCCTATCCACTACGAACCCGAGGTACGTCGCCACCGCGTCTGCGTACTCAGGCTCTCCACCATCGGCCAGAACCTGTGCCCGAGCCTCCAGGACGAGATCAGAGAAGGTGGTGAGCGCGGTGAGCTGCCGGGGCGTGAACAGGTCCGCGTGGTGGGTTAGGCCGTAGTTTGGTGTTGTCAGATACCTCGGATTATTGGGGATTTCAGTCATGGGCACGTCGTCCGGTCGTGGTACTGCCGCTGCTCTGACGTGCTCCTCGCTGGCCGGTAGGTAGACGCGCTCCCGGCGGCCCTCCGCCACTACTGCCACCAGCTGAACTCCGAGTCGGCCAGCACGCCCCTCGCCTCGGACGTGACTCAGTGGGATCGGAGCGCCACACACAAGGCAGGTGGCGCCAGTCCGGGATACGGTGCCGGTCTCAGGGGCGCCCGTCCCGCGCACTACCTCGAACCTCACCTCCTTGCCCTCAGGTATGGGCCGCGCCCACACCTCCTTGCCGGACTTGGTTGATAGGGCGAAGGATCGGATCAGAGGAGCGGCGGCGCCGCAGGCTGGATTGGGGCAGGTGACGGTCCGTGACCAAATCCATGCGATGACAGAGGCTTTGTCTCCACTTGGGAGAGTGGCCTTGGGGTAGAGGTGGCCGATCCGCTTCTCGGCTTGCTCCAGCATCCACTCGCCATAGTGGCGGACATCCTGGGCCAAGCCATCAGCACGTGGCCACGCTTCGCCGCTCAGTCGCAGTCCTTCGGGGGGGTGCAGCGGCGGGCGGCCTGCAAACTTCGCGGGGAGCTCAACCAGTGCCTTGCAGATGAGGACCGCCACCGGGTTGAGGTCGCTGGCATGGGCCACGAGGCCCAGCCGCTGTGCCTCAAGGGGCATGGAGCCACCTCCAGCGAACGGGTCCAAGACCGCGGGGGGATCGTCGCCCATGGACTTGCGAATCTCCGCCCGGGCCGCTGCCAGCACCCGCTCGTTGCCGGAGTTCTCCCACTGCACCAGCTGCTCGATGATTCGGAAGAGCCGCTGTCGCTCGTCGGCCTGCAGTTCGGCGGTGGGGAACTGGTTAGGGTGTGCGGATGGGTCGTCCACCAGTTGGGCGAACAGGACGGCACGGCAGGCCGCGAGCGGTCGCCGAGCCCACCACAGGTGCAGGGTGGAGGGGTGGCCGTGACGGATCGACTTCTCCCGGGCCGACGCCACGTTGATCGCCTGGAGTGGGATCGCCACCTCGATCAGCTTGCGGGGCGCGGCCTCCGGGCTCGCGTCACCCATTGCGGCGACCAATCCACAGGACGATCGCCACGGCGGCTGCCACGACCAGTCCGGACTGCGCCGCCGTCGTCTGCCGATGCGACCGGCATCTGTCTCGGGCCAGGGTCACGGCGTCGGCGATCACCTCGATCGTCGGTCCCCACCCGTAGGAGCTGGAGAGTGGCAGGAGAATGTCGCGGACCTCTGACGCCGTGGGTCCGTTCCAGAAGCCGCAGAGGTCCAACGCCGCGAAGCGGGCGTCCCTCTCCAGGTCGTCGGCGAGGTGGTCGGCATCCCAGAGATTGCCTGGCGTCATCCGGGTCCACTCGGAGCGCTTCTCGGCGGTGTAGTCGCGCAGTGCCTGCTGCTGGTCGTCCCTCACGTCAGGATGCCCTCCGGCCCACTCCCGCTCACGCTGGATCTCCCGCGGCCTCCCAGAGCCGCCTCCAGTCGAAGCTGGTGCTCGTCTCGGCGAAGTGTAGCCGCGGCGACTTGCCCGAGAAGGGGTCGCGCAGGTAGCGGACCCGCTCGCCACCGTCGGGGACCACCTCCACAAGCGCCAGGACGTAGTTCCGATGGGTGTTCAGCCCGGTCAGGATCTCGGTCCGGGTGACGGTCACGCTCTCCGCTCCCTCGATCCTCCCTTTCACCTCGATGAAATGGAGATGCTGCTCGGAGTCAATGGAGCGGATGTCGTAGCCGGGGTTATTGGGGGGCATCTCGGCTGGGGTCCGTCTCAGCAGGCGCTCAACTGCTAGCACCGCCTCCACCGCCCGTCGTTCCACCTCCTTGGTCTCCCGCGACCGGGGGGGAGCTGCGTCGGCTGGGCCTCCCGCCTGGCCCACGAGCCCGGCGGGGACAATCAGCGCCGCCCCGACAACGAGAGGGGGCAGCGGCTGCAGCTTCAACTCTTGGTCCAGCTCCACCAGGCGTCGGTCCAGCCGGTGCTGAAGATCGTCCGCTCGGGCTCGGGCGCGCTCCGGATTGATTCGGGGCTGACGCCCCTGACGGGCCGCGTCCGCCAGCGTGATGGCGCGTGCGTCCCAGTGGGCGATCTCGGCGGTGAGTCGGGCCTGCACCGCCGCCTTCACCTTGCGCACCCTCGCCTCGGTGCGCTGCCGCACCTCGGTCAGGTGCTCCGGCACCAGCGTCGAGATGGCGTAGTCCACCCCGGCACCCTCCACTCCCGCGGTGAGCCAGGAGGCTACCTGGAGCTGCGACAGCGTGGAGAGCTGCTCCGGTGTCGCCGCCGCATAGTCGAGGTACGGCGCGGGACCCGCCAGCGCCGGCGCCGCCGTCGGTGACAGGGTTACGAACTGCGCGCGTCGGGACACGGCCCGGGGTGGACCGCCATCCGGACGCCGGGCATCCGCGATCTCGTGCTCTAGGAAGAGCAGGAGCGTGGGCTCCTGGCCGTCGTCCGCGGGGTCGACCAGGGTTGCCCCCTGGGTCAGCGCTCCTCCATCCCGGTCCCGGATTAGGTCGATCACGGCCTCCAGCAGCGGGTGGCCCGGGCAGATGAACTCCGCGAGCGGCTGGCCCGATACGGCGATCAGGTCCTTCTCGAAGGTCACCCGCTCGTACTGCCGCAGCAGGGGACCCCGGCCCGGGAGGGTGCGAATGGTGGCGGGGACGAAGGTCAGCTCGAACCGGTCCCGCTCCCGCTCCACTGCCCTGCCTCCCAGCCGCTCCAGGGCGCCGAGGAAGAAGTCCCGCACGAAGTGGGGCTGCAACTTCTGGGCAGCCGCCTCTTCCATCTGACGCCGGACGTCCTGCACGTCGACCACGCTCATGACGTCGCTGGCGAGCGCCTCGCGCTCCACCAACTCGGAGAGACCGTCCCCCACGGCGGCGTCCACCACCTGGTGAAGTCGGGCCCGGACGTCGGGCCGATCTCCATACCGGATGGCCTCGATCAGGAGCTCCCGGAGCTGGCGGCCCGGCAGGGCCTGACCCAGGACGTCGAACACCTGGCCGCCGAGAGCGATCCGCTGCTCCTCGAGCTTGGTGAGCAACACCTCATACACCTGCCCCTCCCGGGTGTTCTCGGCGAGCAGGTTCCACATGTGGCAGACCTCGGTCTGCCCGATGCGGTGGATGCGCCCGAAGCGCTGCTCGATCCGGTTGGGATTCCAGGGCAGGTCATAGTTGACCAGGAGATGGGCCCGTTGCAGGTTGATGCCCTCCCCGGCGGCGTCGGTGGCGACCATCACCATCACCTGGGGATCCTGGCTGAACAGCTCCTGGAGCCGGCGCCGCTCCTCCCGGCGCACGCCCCCATGGATGGCGACCACGGCCTCGGCGCGGCCAAAGTAGCTGGTGAGGCGGGCGACCAGGTAGTCGAGGGTGGCGCGGTACTCGGTGAAGATGATGAGCTTGCGGGGCCCAGGGCCTCCCATCTCACGATCCTCGGCGAGCATCCCCTGCAGCTCCCGCCACTTGCTGTCGGTGCCCCTCTGGCGGACCTGCTTCGCGAGCTCCTCAAGAGGGGCCAGGGACCGGATCTCCGCCTCCAGCTCCCCCTTGGTCTGTGCGGCGGAGGCGTGGTCCACCGCCTCGTCGTCCAGCCGCTCTGCCTCATCCGCGTCGAGGTCGTCGAGGTCGTCCCCTCCTGCCTCGCTGAGCAGCTGAGAGAGGCGGGTCAGGTCGCCCGCTGACGTCTCGGGTCCCTCGGCGACTCGCTTCTCCAATTTCTCCCGCCGCCGGCGTAGCGACTGGTAGATCGCCTCGGGCGAGGACGCCAGTCGCCGCTGCAGCCCGGTGAGGGCGAAGCCCACCACGGTGCGTTGGCCCCCCTCGAGCCGGTCGGCACGGTTCATCTCGTCCCGCACGTACTCGGTCACCGCGTCGTAGAGCTCCATCTCCAGCGGGGAGAGGGGGAAGGGGACCGTCGTGGCCCGGCGTTCGGGGAAGAGCGGCCGGCCATCAAAGCGGAGGATCTTCTCCTTGATCATCCGGCGCTGCAGATCGGAGACGTCTCCCGCCCGGCCTCTCCGCCGGCCGGCGAACCGGTCGGGGTCCAGCAGGGAGAGAAAGAGCTGAAAGTCCTCGTCCTTGCCCGAGTGGGGGGTGGCGGTGAGCAGCAGGAAGTGCCGGCAGATCCCACCCAGCAGTTTGCCCAGCCGGTACCGCTGCGTCTCCCGCACCTCGTCTCCCTGGTAATGGGCGCTCATCCGGTGGGCCTCGTCGACGACGACCAGATCCCACTCGCTCGTGCGGAGGCGGGATTGGAGCTCCTCGCTGCGAGACAGCTGATCCATCCGGGCGATGAGGAGGGGCTCCTCGGTGAAGGGGTTTCCGTGCAGGCTGGCTTCCACCGCGGCGCTCGTGAGGATCGAGAACGGGAGCGAGAACTTGGCGCTGAGCTCATCCTGCCACTGCGCCACCAGCCCCCCGGGGGCGACCACCAGGCAGCGCCGCAGGTCCCCGCGCAGCATCAGCTCCTTGATGAAGAGGCCCGCCATGATCGTCTTGCCGGCGCCGGGATCGTCGGCCAGCAGGAAGCGGAGCGGCTGGCGGGGGAGCATCTCGCCGTAGACGGCCCGGATCTGGTGGGGCAGGGGCTCGAGAAGCGACAGATGCACCGCCAGCATGGGATCGAAGAGGTAGGCGAGCCGGATCCGGCGGGCTTCAGCCGCAAGCCGGAAGGCCGCCCCGCCGCCGTCGAAGGACCAGCGCCGCCGGGCTCCGCCCAACCCGATGCTGGGCTCATCGGCTCGGAACAGCAGTCGCTGCGACACCGGGCCCGCTGTCTCCTGATAAGTGAGCGTCACCGCCTCCTGGCCGTGCCAGGAGATCGCGACCACGGTCACCTCCTCGCCGGGGACAATCCCCGTGACCAGCGCTCCCGCCGTGAGATCCTCGAGCTTGCCTATTGCCGCTCCTTCATACCCGGGGCGGAACGGGCGCGATCAGCGGGCACACGACCTCCCGAGGTTAGCGCGAAGAGACCGAGCTGCCCCCGGACGAGTGACCTTCGTAGCGTCGGGCGCGGATCGGCAAGTGTCCAGGGTCACGCGCCCCGGACCGCCCCGTCCGACCCCGAGGTGTCCACGCAGTCCACGAGCTCGACCCGCGCGACCACTTGTCAGACCGACACTGGATAGGTCCACCTCCCGCCACGGCATCGGCCCACTCGCGGACAGATGACTTGGACCCGCAGAGCGGGACAACGTCAGCAAGGTCACTCCACATAGTGTCGCGCGACCCTCTCTAAGTGAGCTCGCACGTTCTCGGTCAGACGAACCAGGCGGTATCTCGCCAACACCCGACGATACAACGCTTCACCGTGTGATCCGTGGTAGTCCGCTGCCAGCGACCGCATCACCGCACCGAGCTCCGCCGGTGGAATGTCATAGATCTCGCGGCTTCCGGCCTCGCGAACAACAACTTCAGGGGTCGACGGCAATCTCAGAACCGCCCAGGACGGATCTGCTTCGCCAAGTTCGAGGCGGGCGACCAGGCTACCCTGCGATACGGCAAGGCGCACCGCGCGGAGAAGGTCGTCACGGATCTGCGAACCCACCTTCAGTCCGCCGGCCGCCCGCACATAGAGTTGAAGTGCGCGCCGCGTCACGATGGGACCCTCTGCCCTCACGATCTCGATGAGCCCTGCCGCCACCCGCGCCGTCGCAGCCGTGGTGGGCGGGAAGTTCCGGTGGCTCCAGCTCTGGCCGGTGGCCGGTGGTGGATCTGTTGCCATGGGAGGCGTTGGCAGCGGCCCCGAAGCAAGCGACGTGATGTCAGAGCTTGCCTTGCCAGGCTCAGTTGCCGTAGGCGTGGCGGACCAAGTGGCCGGTTGGTCAATGACTTCGCTCGGCGCGGCCTCCGCCGCAGAAACCGGTGGATCCTTAGCGGGGCTCTTGTCCGGCCCCTCAGCCACCCCCGCCGGAAGCACGTGATGGCGTCGGAGCTCATCGATGACGGTGCGCATGGCGCCATCGGGATCGCGATGGAAGGTAACACCCGCTATGCGGATGAAGCGAAGTCCACAGCGTTCGAGCTCCCGCTGACGGGCACTATCTGCGTCGTAACGATCGGGGCCGTGCCATCGATCGCCATCGCACTCAACGGCGACGCGGCCATGCAGCCCCTCCACGACAAGGTCCACAAAATAGCCAGCGATATGATACTGCGGAATGACGCGGAAGCCGCTCCGGACGAGCCGGAGGAAAACATCCACCTCGAACCAGCTCTCGAAGGGCTGAGGCGCCGCCTCGCCGACGGCCCGCTCGCGGGCCCGGACTTCGAGATCATCAACCCTGACTCCGGCCACCGCGCCGGTTGGCTCGACTTGAGGTGCCTGGCAGTACGCGAGCAAACGATATCGCATGTCGTCGCTTGAATGAAAATCATGGAGGGTGAGGCTGTGGAACAGCCACATCTGATCGCGCGCACGACTCGCGGCGACGTTGAAGCGACGCTTCGTCCTCTCGTCGGCAAGAGTCGCCATGCGACGGGTCTCATCGCGCGCGGTGACCATACTCAGAAAGATGATGTCGCGCTCCGCGCCTTGAAATGCATACGCGTCACCACAGTCCAAGCGGCGCCTCTCCATCTCCTCTGGTCCGAGCTGCTGCGCCAAGTCTCGCTCGATCACCTTGGCTTGGGCATCGCCCACGAGGCTGATCACGCCCATCGACTTCCCATCGTAGGCTGGGTCGCGGCAGCAAGCTAGGATTGTGCGGACCAAAGCGTTGGCCTCAGGCGGGTTTTGATTTAGGCGGCCTGGGGTGAGATAGCCATCCGAAACGAAATGGGTTGTGACAACCGGCGCCAGACGACCGGCACCAAATTGTCGGACCGGAATGAGTGGCTCGCTCTGGTAGCAGAGATTGTTTGAGAACTGGATAATTTCGGGCATGCAGCGAAAGTGCTCTCGGAGCCGAATCCGTCCGCTGTAGCGAATCGCCGCTTGGTCAAAGTAGCTGTTCCCATAACCCAGCGCATCCGCGTGTGGAATCCCATCCAAATGTCGCCGGGCAAGGACGTCGACCTGACCGCGCTCAAGCCCAACATTCTCCGGGCTAATCTGCATGTCATCCCCAACAACGACAACCTTCCTCGCCAGGTACTGGAGAAAGAGGGCTTCGGGCCCGGACTGGCTGGCCTCGTCGACGATAGCGACGTCGAAGGCGTCTACCCCGGGACGCATCGTCTCCGCGACTCGATAGAGCGGCATGATCCACGCTGGAATCGCGTCGCGACACTCCGCCATGTGTTCGCGCGCCTGGGCGCGGTACGTCGGAGCGTGCTTGCCGGTCCCCTTCCCTATGCGTCGCATGGCCAAAGCCCAGGCTTGCAGGTGTTGCCGATGGGCAGGTGTCAGACGGCGGACGCAGTGTTGCCAGGCCCTTTCGACCGCCAGGTCGCCCGTGATTGTGTGTGACTCCTGTCGCAGGTCGCCAAGCTGGCGTATCCACTGTTGGTGGATGGTGGGATCCGCTAGCTGCTCAAGCCATCGATCGGTGACCCGCCACCACCAGGCGCTCTCAAAATTCTGAAGATGGCCGATCCACCCAGGCTCATCCGCCTCTTCCACAAGGTGGTCGGCGAAATCAGGGGCCGCGGTCCGCAGGCGCGCTAGCGCTTCCACCGCATGGGCAGCGCGGCGAGCTTTCACGTCGAGGCCCTGGAGATCGAGGTAGGCCCGTTGGTAGGCTTCGGCGTCACGCGAGTGGACCGCTTCCGTGAGACTGTGGACGCTTGGGTGGGCGTCTTGAGTGGCGGAGGAGGGGCGGCCGAGCCGTGCGATCTTGTTGAGGTCACCGGACGCGTCGGCGACCTCCTGCCGCTGGCGTTGCGCAATGAGCCAGGCCAACACCGTCTTGAGCGCGGTCGATTCGTTGAGATCCCGTGTCTCAAGAGAGGGGATGGCCTGAAGTGCGGTCGCCGCCTCGACGCGGTACTTCCGGACCGCAAGGACCTCATGAAGTCGGCGCGCTGCGTCACTGTAGTGCCCAAGCTTCGCAGACGCAGTCGCAGACGCAGACGATGCCGGGTCCAGTTCCCTCCACTCGACCTCAAGATTCTCCAAGTGGTCCGTGGCCCTGATCCACGCAACTAGCTGCCGGAGGGGCTCTGTGGTGACGCAGAGCCTGCCGTCGACTCGGACCGACTCCAAAATGCGCCGACCGTCCCGAATCGCGTGCGGTCGGAAAAACGGCAGTCCGCGACCCCTTCCTGACTCAAAGTGGGTGAGGAGGGCCTGGGCTGGTCCCAGGAGCGCTCGACGCTCGGCTGGGTCGACCCCTGCGACGTGGAGGTCCAGGGCGGGCGCCTCGGATGTGGTGAGGTCCGCGACTGTCCGGTCGGTACGTTGGCTGAGAGCCTGCCACGTTCCGTCTCGGTCCTGGAGTAGATCACCGACGGCGTTGGACACCCACTGTTCCTGTCGCCCCTCCAGGTGTTGGATGGCGTCTACGAGATGTGTGACCGCCTGCTCGGCCAATCGGAGGGTGATTGATGGAGCTTCCTCGATCGCTCGTGGGATGGGAGAAGCCAAGGCGGTGAGAGCGCGGTCGGCCCGCGCCCTGGCATCGCGCTCAGCATCGACTTGATGCCGGAACAGTTCGGGGCTTGGCAGTTGACTTGGGTCCACCAGCCGGCCACGATCCGCCTCCCGGTCGATCGATGGGAACTCCCTGAGGGCGTCGAGGAGGTGGAGAATCTCTTCATTCGTGAGGGGAGGAGCCCCCTCCAGCGGCATATCGGATAGCCAGGCAAACTGCTCGGATTCAGCTTGGATGCGCTCTGCGATGGCCTGACTAGTGCCAGAGTACCCGCCAGGCCGAATGGGGTGGGCGGCAGTGTCCGCCCGTCGCACTTCGCGAAGACGCGCACGCAGTTGTGCCTCGAGACGTCGGACGTCGTCGAGGCGGGCGATGAGCTGTCGGATATGCTCGCCGGAGGATGCGTCGTCCCACGTGTTAAAGCGACTCGCGATGCCCTGGACGGATGCTTCCATCGATTCGATGGACTTCTGATCCGCGC
>Ga0307374_10009181_pt1 | contig 14625 bp, 11 predicted proteins | sample OX3MG_FD_202532 | JGI IMG/M metagenome (GOLD analysis project Ga0307374, IMG submission 202532) | Soil microbial communities from Risofladan, Vaasa, Finland - OX-3 | ecosystem: Environmental > Terrestrial > Soil > Coastal area > Acid sulfate soil | place: Finland: Risofladan, Vaasa | collected... | reverse complement strand
CCGGCAAGCTGGTCGCCGAGTTGCTAGGCGACTTGCGTCCGTCCATCGACGTGACGCCGTATTCGGCTAGGCGATTTTAAACAACGACCCGCTCAAAGGCTATGATTGTCGCACCGGGTTCTGTAGGGAACGCCCTCTCCCGGCGCGCCGGGATTCCACGAACTGGTGCGAGATCAACTGGCACGACACCGAACGCCACGGAGGGCGTTCCCTACAGGACCTTTGCTCGAACCTTCGGATGACAGATCCATAATGACAGTTGACGCCAAGGGAAAGCTCTACGGCAAACTGTCGAGCCGTTCGACTCGTCCGAAGTGAAGCCACGCACACGGAACGGCGACGACCAGAACCAACAGCATCAGCCCCTTGAGGCTGTACTGCAACCACCGCCGCTTGGGCTTCAGCAGGGAAACGAGCCTTGTGGCGGTAGTGCTCATGCGAGCATTATACCCCCCTCGTCCGACACCTGGCAATCGAAGTCGGCGGTAACCTCGGCCGCCTGCCCGGACCCCGATGGCCAGCCCCGCGGCCAAAATCGATGAACGAGGCGGCTACTTGCCGATGATCGTAGCCCGGCACATCATCCTTGCCGGCGTTCTTCCTCCCGCGGCGACCGCGTCAGGTAGAACCACTTTGCCGTCACGCCGCCGATGAAGCCGAAGAGAAGGGCGAACAGGGCATGGCCGGTGCGGAGCACCAAGTTGACTCGCGGCGATGCCGATACCAAATTCGCATTCCGGGCGGCCGACAGCGTCATGCGGTCACCAAGACTTAGCAGTGAGGTTGCAGCGCTGCTGGCCGGCAAATCGAGACTGAGAGCAAGGCTGGCCTCCGTCACTTCCACCCGTCGCTTTTCGTTTGCGTACGTCAAGAGGTACGTTGTAGGCAGATGTTGCCCCAAGCCGGTCTCGAACCAGGGAGCCAGCACGAGCAGCAGGTAGCCCCAGCCGCAAACGGCCATGCCTGTCCAGAAGGCCCTGGCCTGGCCGAGACGAAACTGGGCCCCAAGGATGGCGGCAAAGAGCAGCGGCACTGTCACGGCCATGGTCAGGCCCGCCCAGAGTGGCGAGGCGAAGCGAATCGCTGCCGTGCCGAAGGCCGCAAACAAAACCATGCCGAGCAGGGCGGACAGCGAAAATCGAAAGACGTGAATGCCGGATGACATGGGATCGACTCCTGAACGTGTTTTCGACCGCCGCCACTCTGGTCCGAATCGGACGATGGCGGGCTGGCCGGGGCGACGAGCAGAACCGAGTTTACCGCTGTTGCGAGCCGGGCGGCAAGTCGCCGAACCAAGGCCAGTCCGCTGACCAAATCAACTTACGCGGGGAACACCCTGCCCGGCAGCACCAGCCGATCGACGAGGCTCCGGCCACGGGCTACCTGAGGGGGCCCTGTTCGGATCCGATTTGTCCACCCGCACTTTCTCACGACAACGAAGCCGGGGTAAAATGGCGGGATGTCCAAACCTGGCACCGTGTCCCGCTTCTCCCTACTCGCCTTGTTCGGGTTCGTCGCGGCTGCAGCGGTTGGCTGTGCGGCCGATGCAACTATCTCAGGCCCTGACCCGACTGGGATCCCTGCTCAAACCCCCGGCGGTGCTGGGGGTCGAGTAGGATCTTGAGGGAGCACACTGCCCAATTGTAGCGGGCGAGGGTTCACGTTTCCGATTCCTCCTCGGGCTCGAACGGATTGTCTTCCCGGTCATCGAACCATGCTTGTGGCGGCCGAAGGGCGTCCCTCGATCGGTCCCAATCAATTTGTGCCGCCAGAACCTCGACCTCCTTTTGGGCGAGGATTTCGCGGAACAGCTCCAGGTGCTCCAGCGGAATGACGGCCGCCAAGTCCTCACCATTGCGGCAAACTATCACCGGTCGGCCCGCCGTGGCAACCTGGCTGAGCACTGCGGCATACTCTTGGGCCACTTGTGGCTCATCCACGCGGCCTGGCTCATCGAGTAAAGATGAAACGCTCATGATCCGCTCCTCCAACCGAGTGGGCTGCCCATCGCGAATGCTCCCAGGAACCCACATAATGAATCTATGAGCCGATCACAAAACCGCCAGGCGTGCGGGACGCGCACGACTGGACGGATTTTTGGATGTGCTCTAAATGGATTGTACCACGCCTTATCCGCCGCGATACCGGCGATCCGCCGCCTGTTTCTGAAAAACGCAGCCGTTCGTCGGTCAATTGTGTGCCTTGCAAGTGGATATGAAGCAGGCTCGGGAGCTTGGCCAGATGAGGCAAACCATCGCCCGTGATGGGCGTGTCCTTCAGGATGAGGGACCACAAACCGGACAGGCGACCAATATCGGCCAATCCGGCGTCAGTGACGTTGGTGCCGCTCAGGTCCAAAGTACCAAGTTCTTTCCAACCGCCGATCGTAAGGAGGTCCTGGTCGCTGACGCGCTGTGCTCCGACCAAGCTCCCTACGCCAACGAAGCCGCGGTAGAGCCAACTCTCGTCAAAGGAGATAAGTCGAAGCTCCCAGTTGGTCCCCAGCGACCATACGCGCCGCAGCGTATCGGCCGAGAGACTCAGCCACTGGCCGGCCACGAACGCCAAGAGCAAGATCGTGCCGCCCGCGGCGCGGCGCAATGGGTGTAGGCGACCTCGCCGGACGTGCCAAACGAGCAACATGCCCACCCCACAGGCCAACGCTGACATGGGCCAAACGATTGCCGGGTGAAACCCGTCGCCCGGGTTTCCTGTGAATGCCAGTACGATTCCGCCGGCGACGACGCCTGCCATTGCAACAGAGCCAACAGTCAACGAGGCCAGCACGATGCGCCGCACGACGGCCCAGGCGACCAGTGAACCGATAAGCGTGCCGATCGCCACGCCGGGCATGGCGTTGTAATGCGCCATGATCAGCCCACCGACGACCGCGCTCGTCAAGACGGCCACGAACCGATTCACCCGCCGCTTGGTTACGATGGCCACGGCCAGCGAGGCGACCGACGCCAACACGACCAGAAGGGGCGGGATCTCAATCCGCAGACTTTGAGGCCCTCCGGTTGCCTCGATCACACGCAGAGCGACGATCAAAACCGCCACCATCAGCAGCAAAACGGCGGGCCGAACCGTTGGACGTGCAGGTTCCATGACGACAGTCTAACAAATGCCCGGCGAAGCTACATGACTGGGACTGGGAAAGCTCCGCCGTTTGCTCGTCAAAAAGGTGCAGCTCCATCAAAGCTTGGCGAGGCTCAAACCGAACAGGGAGGTCAGCGAAAAGCGGAAAACGTGGACGCCGGAGGACATGGGATCGTCTACTATTCGTGATTTGGCCGACGCCGCGCTGGTCCGAATCGGACGATGGCGGGCTGGCCGGGGCGACGAGCAAAACCGAGTTTACCGCTGTTGCGAGCCAGGCGGCAAGTCGCCGAACCAAGCCCAGCACGCTGACTGCATCTGTTTACGCCGCGAACGGCCTGCCCCCGGCGGCACCAGCCGAACCGACGAGGCTCCAGCCGCCGACTACCCGTCGGATCCGATCTGTTCATTCCTCGACCTTATCTGCCCTGAAGGGCCGGAAGTTCCGATATCGTACGAATACTTCGCCGGTGCGTCGAAGTGTCAATTGATCGATCTCAAACGTATCGAGGTCACGGGGGCTCGGACATTTTTCGGGGTCGATCCGTAGGCCATCGATATCGAACGCGCAGTTGTGGCAAGAGCACATGAAAACGTTTTTGGCCGGCACGAACTCGATCAAGCCGCCGGATGGACAAGCCGTGCTAAGGCATGCAACTCGGCCCAATGCTGTTTTCCGCAGGTAGACGGCGCCGAGCACTCGCTTGGGATACTTGTTCAAGGCGTCCCCATGATCGTCAATTACCTGGCAAAACCTCGGAGTCCCATCGTCGGCCAGGGCGTTGAGCTTCTGGCCGGGGCATGCGCGCTATTGGCCGCCGTGGTCGTCGCACCGGTTGTGGTTGGCCGGATGTTAGTGGTGGTCGGCCGCTTGCATGATCAACCGCAAACTCGACGGGCCTACCATGCGACGGTGAACTTCCATCTTCCCACCGATTTCTGGTAAGATCCCACTTCGGCCTGTCCCCTGCCATTTGCACGGAATTCTGCGGCACGATGACGATCCCGGTGCGGCTTGAAAGCTGAACTCGGCGGCACCGAGTTGGAGAAGCAAGGCTACGGGGTCAAGCGAGTCGCAGCTTTATGGTAAAGAAACCGGCGAACCTGGGTGTCGTGAGTGGTCGGCTGGCTCCGTGCCCCAACTCGCCGAACTGCGTTTCGACTCAAGCCACTGACGCCGACCATCGCATGGAGCCGATCGCCATCGACGATTCGCCGGACCAGGCCATCGGGCGGTTGAAAACGGTGATCGGTGCCCTGCCTCGGATGAAGATCGTCACGGAGACGGAAGACTACGTCCACGCCGAGGCCACGAGCCGCCTTTTTCGTTTTGTCGATGATGTCGAGTTCTTCGTGGACCGAGAGGCGAAGGTCATCCACTTTCGCTCGGCGTCACGAGTCGGCCATTCGGACTTTGGCGTGAACCGAGCGAGGATGGAACAGATTCGAGCAGCCTATCAAACCGCAAAGTGATTCAGAAAAGCCGATACCCGGAGTGCGAGGAAGCTGTCCTCGTGCTCCGGCCGCACATGAGCGCCGCCGTCATGTTCACCTGGGGCTACTACGGCTGGGGGAACGCCACGCCCCAACTGATCGAGGCCGTGGATGCCGTCGAGTTGAGCCGGGGCTTCGAACCGCCGATCTTCGTTGACATCCGAATTCGGCGCAATGTCCGGGCGAAGGGCTTCGTCGGGAACGTCTTCGAGAAACGGCTGGGGCCGAGCCGTCATCGTTGGATGAAATCGCTCGGCAACAGGTTTATCGTGACCCGCACCGGCCCTGAAATTCAGATTGCCGAACCGTCCGCGGTGGCTGAACTGCTCGATCTGGCGTTGGAATCCGCCGGTCACAACCAGCGGCTTCTCTTCTTTTGCAGTTGCCAGTGGCCCATCGCTTGCCACCGAGCCACGGTCGCCGGGCTGGTCCTGGCGGTGGCGAAGGAGCGTGCCGTGCCCGTCGAGATCGTGGAATGGCCGGGCGGGGAACCAAGGCAGATCGACCTCGACGTGACGCCCCAGGTCTTGGTGGCCGTCCGAAAGGGGCGCATGACGGTGCCGCTCGGCAAGCAGCCTGACCTGGCCCAGGTCGCTGGTTTGCCGTGGTGTTCCATTGCCAAGCTCCAGTCGAACGGTGAAAAGCTGCACCGGGTCGTTGGCCCAGCGATGCGACATCCTGACCAATGGGTACTGCCGATTCTGTGCCGGACTTGCGGTCCTGTTTCGAACTTGAGCGAGGCCGAGATCCTGCGGCGGGGCTTCGGCCTGGAGCCAGCCCGGACCTGATGATCCGGGCGAGCATTGTCAGCTTGATCGACGGCTCTCGTGCAGTAAAATGGGCGACGAACCTAGCTGACGGCAATGAGGGAGACCCAGCATGACTCAACTTGCGGTTCAATCCGGCGACTTCTCCGAGCGATCTTTCGGGGATTCTGCATTGAGGGCAAGAAAAGCGGTCGTCGCTCTTGAGGATCGGTGAACCCCCATGTTGCTTGAACCCCCGGATGTCGAACTGCTGCATCAACAAGCACGTGAGGATGTGACAATGAAACGGCTGGGTCAGGGACAAAGCATGTCCGATAGGGCCTTTCACGAGCTGGTCCGAGTTCTTGAGGAAGCCGTCCAGGCGGGTGTGACCTCGCTTGGCCTCGAACGCAAGGACCGGGAGTTGATGGTGTTTCACCAAACCGGCGATTTCGGCCTCGGTGTCACCCGCATTCCCGAGGATCTGCAACAAGCGGTCCTCGAAGAGCTCGCGAAGCGGGCTCGTCTTGCCCGCAGGTCCAAGGGAAAGATGCCGGTCACGCTTCTTGGCAAGGAATTCGAGGTCGTTGTGGAGGAGTTCGATAGCTTCGGCGAGTCGGCCTTCAACTTAAGCTTGCGGGAGCGGAAGGGGACCACAGTCCAATAAAGGATAGCGGACTCCTGAAGGCACGCGGCACTTTTGGGCGGCGGCATCGACGCTGACGTTGGGCAGTGTTTATGCTGACGCTGGCTGACGCTGGCTGACGCTGGCTGACGCTGGCCGTTCGATCGCGCTGCGATTGCGGCGACGTTCGCAAGCCCATTCGCAGCAGCATTTTGCGCCCGGTAAACAGGTCCGTGCTGACGCTGCTGACGCTGCTGACGCTGCTTTCGGTAACTTCACGACAGGGGGGGCCCCGGCATGACAGCTACTACGGCACAGCCAAAAGAATTGCTCCACGACGGTATCTCCAATTCGTCCGCGTTTTTTTCGTGACCTTTCTTGAACTTGGGAGCCCTTGCCCGCATGACTGGCCATGCGTATGATTAGGAATAGGGATGGTTGAGTCGGTTGCGGCCATGCGCCTGGCAGGCGAAACAACCGAAGTGGACAACTTGCGCGCCGTTCTTGGACGGCTTCGCCCATTCCGGCATGGCCTCTCGGAAAGTGCAGTGACCCACGGATAGCGTGGCAATACCACGGATGAAAGCGAATCGGAACCGTTGGCTTCCTGGGCAGTTCCTGGCCCCGTGACGATGCGTGACGATGGTGACGATGAAAAACACGCAAAGTTTTTCTGTTTCCCACGCAACTGCGTCACTTAGGGGGTATAGGCTGGGCATTTGGCGGCGACGTTTATTCCAGGATTCCACGTGGCCGAACATCAGACCATCTGTCATGAGCAGCAAGGTGGCTGGTGGCAGAGCCGGTTGCGAAGATGGCCAATTCGGCGGTCCACCCCGTCGGTCGGAATTCTCACGAATTCCGCTACGACAATCAACCTGCAGTCGTAGCGGAACTCGTAAGAGTTTCGATGGTCGCGCCCCAACGGTCGGAATTCTCACGAATTCCGCTACGCCTGCCATCCGCCGTCCACCCCGTCGGTCGCGGGGCGCTCGCCGAGACGGCAATTGCGAGCCGTTGGATGTGCATCGTTTTCGCGCAGTGGCAGCCAAACTACTGGGCACATGGGTGCGAGGGCCGATGAATCCGGTGATGCCAGGTGGGAATGAAATATATCAAAAACACCGATAGAAAACACTTTTTCAGCCTATATAATTTAATGAGAAATCGAACGTTCAAGGCGGCGTTTTCGATTGCCGAAGCGTGCTTAAGAATTAGGCAGACCTGATTGAGACGTAGGCACAGACACGTCGCCACGGCGACTGCGACTCTCGCCGTTCGCAGCCAGGGACCGAAACGAAAGCGGACGTGACGAGAAGGGCATCCACAGACTGCCTCGGCGGCGGATGCATCCCTTTGATCCAAACGATGCCTTTACGCCAGGCACTTTCTCGGCCACGATAGTGAACATGTCTGTCGACCCCGTGATCCGCTGCACTGGCTTCCGCTGCACTGGCTTCCAGCGCCGTTGGGTTCGTTGCTTCGTTGGTTGGCTGCTTGCTTGCCCGGCGCTGCTCGCGACGCACTCCATTCTCGCCGGTGAGCAAGACCACGGCCCCCTGTCGCCCCAGCGGGAGGCGGCGACATTTCAGTTGGCCGACGACGGCCTGATTGTCGAATTAGTCGCCGCCGAGCCCAACGTCAATAGCCCTGTGGCGGTCGCCTGGGATGCGGACGGCCGGATGTACGTGGCCGAGATGATCGACTACCCCCTTGGTCCGGCGGCCGGTCGTATTCGCTTGCTTGAAGACCGCGACCATGACGGCCGCTACGAGCAAGCCACCGTGTTCGCCGACGGGCTGAGTTTTCCCAACGGCGTGCTTTGCCTCTCGGACGGCGTGCTGGTGACCGCGGCCCCAGATATCTGGCGGCTGCGTGATCGCGACGGCGACGGTGTGGCCGACGAACGGGAGGTACTCTTTACCGGGTTTGGGCAGGGCAACCAGCAGCTCCGCGTCAACGGCCTGACGTGGGGTCTCGACAACTGGATCTACGGCGCCAACGGCCGTAGCGACGGGGAGATTCGCCGCCCTAACGATCCGCCCGAACAGACGATCTCGATTCGGACCCGCGATTTCCGTTTCAGGCCGGACGGCAGCCGATTCGAGGCCCTTGTCGGCCAAAGCCAATTCGGCCAGACCCGCGACGACTACGGCAACCGCTTCCTTTCCTGGAACACGGTCGCGATCCGCCAAGCGCTCTTCGACGACGCCGCGCTCGACCGCAACCCGCGGCTGGCCGCCGCGGCCGTCCATGACCTGGCCGCGAGAATCGATCAGTCGGAATTGGCCGACCGCGGCGAGGTCTTCCCGATCAGCCCACGCCCGCAGACTTTCAACCGCGAGCGGACCGACTTCTACAATGCCCTGTGCGGCTTGACGATCTATCGCGGCGACGCGCTGGGGGACGAATACGAAGGCAACGCCTTCGTGGGCGAGAGCCTGACGAACCTGGTCCATCGCCGCGTACTCAAACCCGACGGCCCCACGTTCGTATCGTTGCGTGGCGAACAAGGACGAGAATTTCTGGCATCGAGCGACCCCTGGTTCCATCCGGTTTATATGGCCACCGGACCCGATGGTACCCTGTACGTCGTCGACTTCTATCGTCGCTGGGTCGAGCACCCGCAGTTCGTGGCCGAAAAGCCGCGTGGTGAGGTTGATTGGCGTGAAGGGGCCGCGCATGGCCGGATTTGGCGCATCCGCCGGCGAGACGTGGCGCCGGCGCCGGCTCACCGTTTGTCTCGCGTGACGAGTACCGAGTTGGTGGAGCACCTTTCGGACTCCAACGGCTGGGTCCGCGACACGGCGCAGCGCCTGCTCGTCGAGCAACACCTGACGCGGGCCGTACCGCTGTTGCGCAAACTGCTCGCGGAAGGCGCCTCGCTCAAGGGCCGGCTGCACGCCCTCTGGACGCTCGACGGTCTCAACGCCCTCGACGACGACACGTTGGTCGCCGTCCTGCGTGACCCTTCCGTCGCGCTCCGCGAGCAAGCGCTGCGGCTCGTCCAGCCGAGATGCGCTGAATCAACACCACTTCGGGAAGCGCTCCTGGCCCTGGCGGACGACCCGAATGGGGCGATCCGCTTCCGCTTGGCTTTGGCCCTTGGTGCGAGAAATTCAGGTGCGAGTGATTCACGTGCGGCACATCGCTACGAACACCTGGCGGAGCTGGTCAAGCTGGCCAAGACGATCGACAAGGAACCTTGGACGGCGCTCGCCTTGAGCGGTAGCCTCGGCACCACAGCCGGTCCGTTGCTGGACGAATTGGTGAAGGACGACCCGGACTGGCTTGATCGGCCGACTCCCGGACAAATCGGCTTCCTCGTACAGGTAGGGCAGTCGCTCGGCGGCCGGACCGGCGATCGGGAGGCACTCGCGACGACGATGGAACTGGCCGTCTCCCAGGTTTCCAAGGGCACCAGACCCGGCGGCCTGGCCATCGTGGTGGGCGTGGCGCGCGGCATGACGGACGTGGGGCGATCGTTCACGGCCACGCTCCGCGAGGCGGCAAGCGACGGAAAGCCCGGTTGGCTCGACCTCGTGAGTGCTTTGGCGGCCGTTCGGACGTTGGCGCTCGATTCCGAACAGGCGGTCGAGCATCGCCTGGCCGCTATCGAGGTGCTTGGTGTTGCTGACACGGCGGAGCACGGGAAAGACCTGATACGCCTGCTCGAAGCGGGCGTGCCGCAGGCGCTCCAGTCGGCGGCGACGGCGGCCCTGGCCCAGTTGGCCGACGTGGAGCTGGCGGCGGAGATCTTCAGCGGCTGGAACGGCTTCATCAGGACCACGCGCCGCGCCTTGATCGACTCCGCACTGCGCTGGCCGTTGACTTCCGCCGCGCTCGTCGAATCGCTGGAACGGGGTGACATCCTGCCTGTCGAGCTCGAAGCGTTCCAGCGCGAGATGTTGACGAAGGTCCGCGACAAGGAGCTGGCCGAACGTGCTCGGCGTGTATTGGCCGCCGCGGTGCCCGCCAATCGTGAGGAGGTCATTGCCCGCTACCAAGCCAGTCTTCAGCTCACCGGTGACCGCCGCCGCGGCGCCGCGTTGTTCCATCAGCACTGCTCGGCTTGCCACGCGGTGCGGGGGATCGGCCACAGGGTCGGCCCCGATCTTTCCGGTGCCTCGGCGAAACCCAAGGAATCGTTGCTGATCGACCTGCTCGACCCGAGCCGCCAGGTTTCGCCCGACCAGATCGCCTACACGCTCGCGACCGAGGACGGCCAGGTGTTCGCGGGATTACTGGTGGCTGAAACTGCGACCAGCGTCACGCTCCGCCGGGCCGAGGGTCTGGAAATCACCGTGCTGCGGGGTCAGATCGACGAGTTGCAGGCCAGCGGCACGTCGCTGATGCCTGACGGGCTTGAGCAGCAGCTCACGGAGCGCGACGCGGCGGATCTGCTGGAGTTCCTGTCGGCGCCTGGGGATTGACGACGGCGATGACCTCCTTGACGCTGGCCTTACCCACGCGGACAATCTTGTTGCAAAGTCGTTTCTCATACCGCACTCGATCAGGATACCCCTCATGTCGCGAAGGAAGAGTTGGCTGGCAGTTTTGGCCGTCGCCGCGTGCGGTTGCACCCAGGAAAAACAACCGCCCGCCCCCAAGGCCGGCGGCTCGGCTACGGTGGCCCAGGCAACCAACGCCGATACCCGCGATGCGAAGCCCGACCAAGAGGCCACTGCGCGCGAATCGGCCGCGGATAAAACCGCTGAGAGCGCCGGCAACGCGCACGAGCCGGCCGCCGATATCGCGGACGCAAGCGCGGTCACGACGGGTGCGACCGACGGCGAGGTGACCACCGACGGCGAAACGACTGATCGGGACAGCGCAGCACAAACCGTGGCGGCAATTACCGCGGCCCCGGCCAGGCCCGCGGGTCCCGAAATCCAGGCCCAGGAATTCGTCGACGCGCTCGCCGCCGGGGAGTTCGAGAACGCCACCCGCGACTTCGACGACACGATGCTGAAAGTCATGCCTGCCGGCAAACTCAAAGAGACTTGGGGCACCGTCGAATCTCAGGCGGGCAAATTTCAAAAGCGCCGAGCGAGCCGCTCCGAAAAGGCCAAGATCAAAGACTCCGACCTCGACATTGTTTTCGTCACGTGCGACTTCGAGAAAATGGCACTCGACGTCAAAATCGTCTACACCGATGACGCCAAAGTGACCGGGCTTTTCTTTACCCCTGCCAAGCCGGCGTTCGTCGGCAAGGAAGAGCTTTGGCTCGGCGAATTGAGCGCCGGCGGCGTCAAGCTGCGGTTGCTCGTGCATCTGGGCAAGACGGCGGACGGCAAGTACCAGGCCACGCTCGACAGTCTCGACCAGGGCCAGAAGGGAATACCGTTCGACGCCGTGACCTACGAGAAACGTACGGTCCGCCTGGAAGCAAAGGCCCTGCAAATCGTTTTCGAAGGAACCATCGACGAAGCAGGCCGCGAATTGACGGGCGAATGGCGGCAAGGCGGGTCAGCCATTCCGCTGACGCTCGAGCAGGTCGATTCCGAACCTCAGGCGCGCCAGCCTCAGACACCCAAACGGCCTTTCCCGTATGATGAAATCGAGGTTTCCTACGAAAACAAAACCGCTGGGGTCAAACTCGCCGGCACTTTGACGGTCCCCAAAGCGGATGGACCGCACCCTGCGGCAATCTTGATCACCGGCTCGGGCGCGCAGGATCGCGACGAAACGATCTTCAATCACAAGCCGTTTCTCGTGTTGGCCGACTTCCTTACCCGGCGCGGCATCGCCGTCTTGCGAGTCGACGATCGCGGCGTCGGCGGTTCCACGAGCTCGGAGGTCCAGGCGACGACCGGCGATTTTGCCGATGACGTGCGCGCGGGAATCGAGTTCCTGAAGGGCCGGCCGGACATCGACCAAGCTTGCATCGGCCTCATCGGCCACAGCGAAGGGGGCGTGATTGCACCGCTGGTGGCGTCACAATCGCCCGACGTGGCGTTCATCGTCATGCTGGCCGGCAGCACGGTGACGGGAGAGGAAGTCCTGTACCAGCAAGGGGCCGCGTTGCTGAAGGCCGCCGGCGCCTCAGACAAAGTCCTGGTCGCCGAGCGCGAACTGCAATCGCGGATGTTCGCGATCGTAAAGTCGACTCCTGACTCGAAAGAGGCGGTGGAGAAAATCAACGCGAGCGTCGCCGAATTCGTCGACTCGCTGGATGACGAAACTCGCCGGGGGCTTGGCGACGTGAAGGCCACGGCAGCCGCCCAGGCGCCGGGCGTGGCCGGCAACTGGTTTCGCTTCTTTCTCACGTACGACCCTCGGCCGAGTCTCGAAAAAACCCACTGCCCCGTGCTGGCGCTCAATGGCGAGAATGACCTGCAGGTCTTGCCAAAGGAGAACCTGGCCATCATCCGTGAAGCCTTGACCGCGGCGGGCAACGACGACTTCGAGATCCACAAGCTCGCCGGCCTCAACCATTTGTTTCAGACCAGCCGCACCGGCCGGGTTGCCGAATACTCCCAGATCGAAGAGACCATCGCCCCAGCCGCGCTCGATCTGATTGGCGACTGGATCGCGCGGCACGTTACGAAGACCGCACGGAGGAACTTGAAGTGAAGTCGATCACGATGTTGGGCGGTCGAAGAGCGTGTTGCGACGGCATCACGCGCCGCGAAACACTGGCAGCGGGCGCCCTGTCGCTCCTGGGCGGGATGTTCGATACGCCGTCGCTGTTGGCCATCGAGAAGACGCCTGGGGCACACCTACGGCCGGCCCGAGCCAAGAGCGTCGTGCTCCTGTACCTGCAAGGCGGGCCTCCGACGCAAGACATGTTCGACTTGAAGCCCAATGCCCCGGGCGGCGTCGGCGGAGAATTCAAGCCCGTCGCCACCAGCGCCGCCGGTGTCGAGATCGGCGAGCTGTTGCCGCTCACGTCGCGATGGATGCACAAGGCCGCCGTTGTGCGCAGCGTGTACCACAACGGCGGTTGCCACAAGAACCTGCCGATGTACACCGGCCACGACGTCAATTTGCCCGACGAGGAGTTTCGCGACGGCGACCCGCCCAGCATGGGCTCGGTGTGCGCCTATCTCGATCGAGATCAATCGAAAGAGCTGCCGGCCTACGCTTATCTGCCTTGCCCCTTGGGTTGGGGAGAGCTTCGCAAGAAGGCGGGGCCGCACGGGGGATTTCTGGGGCGACGCTACGATCCGTTCTGCACCGAGTGTACGGCTTACGTCGATCGGCCGCCGGAAGTGCAGTACCACGCGCAGGTGCTGCGGGGCGAGCCGCGATTGACCGACATGGACCTGGTCGACGGGATCACACTCGACCGGCTCGATGGACGGCGGCGGCTGGTCGAACAGTTCGACGAGAGCTTCCGCGCGATCGAATCGCGGCGCGATCTGGGCAACTTTCCGACTCAGCAGCGCCTGGCCTTCGAGATGCTCACCTCGGCCGCGGTGCGCGAGGCATTTGACCTTGGCCACGAGGACGAGGCGACTCGCGAGCGCTACGGCCGCACGTTGTTCGGCTCGACGACGCTTCTGGCGCGGCGGTTGGTCGAGCGGGGCGTGCGTTTCGTGAATGTGAGCTGGGACAATTTCTCCGCCCGCTTTCAGGTCAGCCGGGCGGGCTGGGACACCCACGAGAACAATTTTCCGATGCTCAAGACCATGTTGCCGAGCTTCGATCAGACCTACGCGGCTTTCATCGAAGACCTGGATTGCCGAGGGCTGCTCGACGAAACTCTGGTCGTGACCATGGGTGAAATGGGCCGCACTCCCAAGATCAACGCCAAGGGCGGACGCGATCATTGGACGTATTGTTACTCAGTCTTATTGGCCGGGGCGGGCATTCGCGGCGGCACGATCTACGGCGCTTCCGACAATCAGGCGGCGTACATCAAAGACAACCCCGTCCATATTCGCGACATTTGCGCCACGATCTATCATCTGCTGGGCATCGATCCCGAGTTGCAGGTCTTCGACCGAGGTGGCAGGCCCATCGCCATCGCACACGGCGGCCGGCCGGTCGAGGCGATTCTGGGATAATGAGATACAAACGCCGGGCAAATCGTTCTCACGGCGACACAGAGCACCACGTTTGGGTCGGCGTAGTGCTCGTTCTGCTCGCCACCCTCGTCGTGCCGGCACCGAGCGGGGCCGGCGCGCAGGCGCAACGGACACCGGACGAGCATTTTACCGCGAGCGAGGTTATGATCGCAATGCGCGACGGGGTACGGCTGCACACGCGGCTCTTCGTGCCCAAGGAGCACGACGGACCGTTGCCCTTCATCCTGGTTCGCACCCCGTACGGGACGCAGAACGCCACGGACACGTTCGCCGTCTATTTGAAGGCACTGGTCGACGAGGGGTACATCTTCGCCTTCCAGGATATCCGCGGCAAATTCGAGTCGGAAGGGGTTTTCGTGATGCAGCGCCCTGCCCGCGCGGCGGGCGACGAGGCAACGCTGGACGAAGGGACCGACACGTACGATACGATCGCATGGCTGCTCGAAAATGTGCCCGGTAACAATGGCCGGGTCGGCATGCTCGGCGTCTCCTACCTGGGCTGGACGACGATCATGGCCGCTCTCGAACCCCACCCCGCCCTCAAGGCGATCTCGCCGCAGGCTTCGCCCGCCGACATGTGGCTCGGCGACGACTTCCACCATAACGGAGCTTTCCGGCTGAGTTACGG
>Ga0307374_10009180_pt1 | contig 14626 bp, 19 predicted proteins | sample OX3MG_FD_202532 | JGI IMG/M metagenome (GOLD analysis project Ga0307374, IMG submission 202532) | Soil microbial communities from Risofladan, Vaasa, Finland - OX-3 | ecosystem: Environmental > Terrestrial > Soil > Coastal area > Acid sulfate soil | place: Finland: Risofladan, Vaasa | collected... | reverse complement strand
GGTTCTCTTTCGTGTCCAGTCCGTAAACACGATTCTGCGCCATCGCGGTGATGGCGCCGGTCCCCGGAGTCTCGACGACGATCGCGTCACCCACTCGGTTGGTGGTATTGACGATGGAGACGGCCGCGGTCTCGGCCGCGGCCTGTTGGGACGGCACGAGCGTCGTACGGATGGTGAGGCCGCCTCTTTCCAGGGTGGCGACGCGTTCGGCCCGCGTGGCGCCGAGAGCGGGCAGCGATGCGAGCTCGCTCGATACCCAGTCGCAGAAATAAGGGACTTTCGAGGCCGGGCAACCGGTCGTGGGCTGCGACGGCTTGAGGCCTAACGGTAATGCGATTGCTGCTTGCTCCTGAGGAAGCGTGATCTGATGGTTGGCGTAGGTGGTGTGGAGCACTTGATCGCGCATGGTTCGCGCGAGCGTCGGATTCGTGAGCGGATCGTACTGGCTCGGCGACTGGACGAGTGCGACGAGCATCGCCGACTGTTGGAGGTCCAGTTGGCGAGCGGTGATGGAGTAATAGCGCTCGGCTGCGGCCTCGATGCCGTAGGCCCGCGCGCCGAAGTAGACAGTGTTGAGGTAGCCATCAAGGATCTGATCCTTGGTGAGTTCGCGGGTGAGTTGGCGCGCGTACACGATTTCGTTCACCTTGCGCTGTATCGTGTCGACCGAAGCGGCAGCGCCTTGTTGCAGTTCAAGGATGTTTTTCACGTACTGCTGGGTGATCGTGGAAGCTCCTTGAATCGGCCGTCCTTCGAGGTTGGCGAGCACCGCGCGAACCATGCTTCGCACGTCGATGCCGTCGTTGGTGAAGAAGGTTCGGTCCTCTGAGGAGAGCAGCACCTTCACCATGATCGGTGCGACGGCGTTGAGCCCGACTGGAACTCGGTCCTCTGAGGTGAACGTTGCGATCACGGAACCATTCGCGGCGAGGAGCCTCGAGTACAGGGGGAGGGGTGGAATAACGAGCGGGGGAAGTCCGGTCACCATCGCGTCAAGGTTCGCGGCACCGACGATCATCGTCGAACTGACGGTGGGCACGTAGACCGCCGAAAAGAAGAGCAAGATTGTCGTGCTGACGAGCACGAGCAATGGCGCGGCTCGGCGTGACGGGCGCAGTCGATGAAGGAGTCGACGTGGCACGCTGCTACCCGAGATTTTCGGGCCAGCTCTTGAGCGCCGGTTCGAAGAAGTTACGTCCCCTAACTGCATTGGTTCGAGTTCGTCCTCCCGTCTCGCTGAAAATTGCGTCATCAAAGTCGGCCTTGAGCTCCACCATCGCGAGGAGTTCGCGCTCGAGCGTGCCGGTCTGCACCAAAGTAATGACCTCGTACTTTGCGGCGGTGCCATCGATTCGGTGCACGCGGTTGCCTCACTGCTCAAGGGTCGTGGACCTTCATGGTAGGCCAAGGTTGATTATGTTCGTGCACCACTTTCCGTGTTCGAGTGCTTCAGACCCTGCGTCGGTCCAGGTCACCGAAAGACCAAGATTCGTGTTGGTTCGTGGCGAGTTTCCATTTAGTGCGAACGTTGGGAACCGTGAGCAAGAAATGACTGCTTGGAAAATTAACCTGGGCGCCGGTTGGGACTCGGACCCGGAACCTGTTGATTAAGAGCGAGTTTCGAATCGTTCCGATGAGTTGAACTGGTCGATTGTGTTCCGATTCTTCACGCAAACATGTTGTCCGAAACTGGTGGCTTCAAGGGATGACGGGCAGCGTCAATGCCCGTTACGTATGCATCAAGGCGTTTTCGGAAACCGACCAGACGGAGGACCTCAAAGCCATCGACGCTCCGACCTTGGTGGTGCACGGCGACGACGACCAGGTCGCACCGATCGCCGACGCTTTGTTGTTGACGATCAAGCTGCTCAAGAAGGGACGCTCAAGGTGTATCCGGGGCTTCCCACACGGTGTGTGCACCATGTGCACGTCGGTTCCGCGACACGAACTCACGCGCTGGATCCTCCATTTGAATCCGCAAAGATCATGTCGTTCTACAACCAACAGGAAGAGCAGTATTAGGAGTTCTCGCCGCCCCGGCAATGACGGGAGTTACTTCTTGGCCGCCTCGTAGTAGGGATTGGTGCCCGCCGCGTGGTCAGTGACATCGATGATCCGAGTGATCTCCGCGACCGACTCGCGAAGGGCCACTTCAATCCCTTGGCTCAAGGTCACCGCTGCCATGCCACAGCCCGCGCATCCACCGCTCAGGCGGAGATAGGCGGTGTCACCTTCCACCGCGACCAGGTCGGCCCGACCACCGTGGGCCGCAATGCTGGGGTTGATCTGTTGCTCGAGGACCTGCATGACCCTTTGTGCGACGTCGCCGCTGAGGTCGACCGGCGGTGCGGCCATTGCCGGGCTCTTGCCGGCGGGGCGGGGTGGCTGATTGGGGTTCTCGATAAACATCGCGCCCTGTTCGGCGTCGGGTCTGACGTCGATGACCGAGCCGCGAATCTTGGTGATGCTGTCAGCTGGCACCACTATCGTGAGCCCGTCACGTTCCTCGGACCAGTCATCGGGACTGGCGTCGCCGATCGCCTGGAAGTAGATGCCGTAGGTGTACGCGTCTTTGCTTGAACCAGTGACTTCGATCCAGAGGGCCAGTGACTCCTCATCCGCCTCGCTCGAACGTAGTTCCAGGACCATCGCCAGCGCTGCGTCCGTCGCCCGCATGACCTCCGCGCCACCTGAATCGCTGCGGGTCATGGTGCCTCGTCTCGAGCTCGTCAGTTGCGGCCATCATAAAGGGGTGACCCGGATCCTGTTGCTGCTACCCACCGCCACCTACCGAGCCCCGGACTTTCTTGCCGCCGCCGCTGATCTAGGAGTCCACGTCGTGGTTGGATCCGAACATCGTCAAGCCCTGTCCGGCTTCATGGGCGACCGAGCCGTGTTGGTTCCCCTGACCGATGTCGTGGCTGCGGTTGACGCCATCGTGGCTCTGCACCGCCGAAGCCCGCTCGACGCGGTATTAGCCGTCGACGACCAGGGAGTGGCGATTGCCTCTGTTGCTGCCGCCAGGTTGGGACTGCGCCACAATCCGCCCGACGCAGTTGCTGCCACGAGGGACAAGGCGATCATGCGCGCGCGTCTGCGAGCCGCCTCGCTACGCCAGCCCAAGTACCGAGTTGTGCCGCCCGGTGGCGACGTCGTCGCGGCCGCGGCGCAGGTTGGGTACCCGTGTGTGGTCAAGCCGGTGTCGCGCTCAGCCAGCCAAGGGGTCATTCGAGTAAACGACGCCACCGAAGCCGACGTGGCGGGCTCGCGTATTCGCGCCATCATTGCGAACTGCCCCGAACCCCTGCTGGTCGAGCGCTTCGTGCCCGGAGACGAGGTCGCTCTAGAGGGTTTACTCACGGAGGGACGCCTGGAGGTACTGGCGGTCTTCGACAAGCCCGATCCTCTCGACGGCCCCTTCTTCGAAGAGACGATCTACGTCACGCCGTCGCGCCAACCTTCCGCGATCCTCGACGAGATCGAAACGATCGTCGCTCAGGCAGCCGCGGCGTTGGGTCTCCGCGAAGGCCCGGTCCACGTTGAGCTGCGCATTGGACCCGGTGGCGTCGTGACCATACTCGAACTGGCAGCTCGGTCCATCGGAGGCTTGTGCGCGCGGGCTCTGCGATTCGGAGCGGGGGTGAGCCTCGAAGAGGTGATCATTCGTCACGCTCTCGACATGGGACTCAGCAGCCTCACTCGCGAAGCACAGGCGTCGGGCGTGATGATGCTCCCGATCCGCGCGGCCGGAGTGCTCGATCACGTGTTAGGACAGCAGCGCGCCCTCGCCATCGAAGGCGTGGTTGGTCTCGACATCAGTATTGCGTCGGGGCGCTCGGTGGTGCCGCTGCCCGAAGGCGATCGCTACCTAGGATTCATCTTCGCCCGTGGACCGACGCCACAATTCGTTGAAACGGCCCTTCGACGGGCCGAGGCGTGCCTCGAGGTGCGACTGCGCTGACCCACGCAAGGGGCTCAATGGATGGAGTGTTCGACGAATGGTCGAAAGTCAGACCAGGCGCGTCTCCACCACAGTTGCATAAGTCTCCGGTCGAAGGCCAGGTTGGGGTAGGTATAGTTTTCGCGACGCCGGGGTGATCGCATCCGGCGGTGACGACGTCGGCGATAGCGCAAGGAGCTCAAACTATGACTTCGCATGGAAGTGATGTCGACCGCACGGCCGAGTGGGAAGACCTCCGGGTTCGCTACCTGCGACCGATGGGGCAACGGCCGATTTCGACCGCTCGGGGCCTCCACCACTTCGCGATGGTGTCGAGCGACGTCTCGCGGACCATCACCTTCTACCAGGACCTGCTCGGGTTCCCCCTGGCCGAATTGTTCGAGAACCGGGATTACCGGAGCTCTACCCATTTCTTTTTCGACATCGGCAACGGTAACTATTTGGCCTTTTTCGACTTCCCCGGACTCGACCTGGATCCGTACCGAGAGGTGCTTGGCGGTCTGCACCACATCGCCATCAGCGTGACCCCCGAACAGTTGGACCGTTTGGTGCAAAAGGTCCGGGCGACCGGCATCGAGGTCTTCATGGTGGACGACACTTCGGCGTATTTCGCCGGCCCCGACGGTGAGCGCATCGAACTGCTCAGTTACCCGCTCAACGACATGTACGGGACCATCGTTGGGTGAATCCGGAAACCCCAACTCACGAAACGGAGTTGACTTCGTTCGTTTAGAGCTTCTGCAGCGTCGCGTGTAGTCACTCGCGCTTTCTTGGTATCAGGACTAGTACGTTGGGTCCTCGACACCATGAACGGGCGATGGCGTGCCAAGCGGAGGCGGAAGGATAGGCGTCGTCAACAACGCCAGCTAGGTCGACAATCTCGACCAACGACGGCAACAGCGCAGTAGGAGACTCTTTCGTGGGAGCTTCCGTTGGGCAGTTCCAACTTGTGGCGTGGCTCACGATTGCAGCCGCTGAGCGGACTCGGCAAGCGGCGCGTGGGCAGGGCCGTCATTCGCCAAAGCCACCGAGGCGCGAACCTACGGAACGATCACTGCTCTACCACGCAGGGAACCCTCGTGCAGTCTCTCGTATGCGGTGGGGGCGGCGTCGAGCGAGAACACCTCGGTCTCGACGTGCACCAGACCGCGCCGCGCTAGTTCGAGCACCTCGAACAACTCGGATCGCGTGCCCCAGTACGGAGCGCGGATGGACGAGTCGTAGGGCCCCGCGAGCACACCCACCGGCAGCACGCCAGCCCCAACCCCGACCAGCACCGCGTCACCTTCGACGCGAACGACCGCCTTGGCCAGATCCATCGTGGCCTGCGCGGCAACGAAGTCGAAGACCGCGGTCGTCCCCAATCCGTTGGTCAACGCCATGATCGCCTCAACCGCGGCGTCGTCGGAACGCATGGTGTGATGCGCCCCTACGTCCGTGGCCAGGGCCAGCTTCGCGTCGTCCACGTCAAGCGCGATCACCGTCGCCGGACTCAGCGCGCGCAACAACTGCACCGCCACGTGACCGAGGCCGCCGACGCCGATCACCACCGCCGTTGATCCGGGCACGAGCTTCGCCAGCGATCCCTTGATCGCATGATACGGAGTCAAACCCGCGTCGGTGAGGCTCACTGTCTTGACCGCGTCAAGCCCGCCGAGAGGCACAACGTGACGCAGATCGTCGATGATCATGTACTCGGCCATCGAGCCGGGCGCACCCAGCCCTGGGGGCACGATGCCTTCGGCGGCGGCTCGTTCACAGTAGTTCTCGTGCCCCTGGGCACAGGCGTAGCACTGGCCGCATCCCCAAGCGCCGTACACGGCAACCTCAACGCCGAGATGGCGCCCGTCGACTCCTTCGCCCACCATGTCGATGATCCCGGCGCCCTCGTGACCGAGAGTTAGGGGAAGTCCGAACGTATAGGCCTCGGCCGGCAGGCTCATGAGAAAGGCGTCGGAGTGACAAACTCCCGCGGCGGTGACCTTCAGTCGCAACTGCCCGGGACCCGGAACCGGTGTGTCGATCTCGACCACTTCTGGCGCAGATCCAATAGTTCGATATTGCAGAACCTTCACGATGGCTTCCTTTCGTCAACTACCTGACACTCCCACCGTAGGTCCGTAGTTTCGTCCGCATCACCCATGCCCGTAGTTCGGCCCCTTCGAGGTCGGGCCACGGTTCGCCGATATTCATCAGCGCGCTTTGGTTGTTGCGTAGTCATTGCAGTTCCGCTGGCCCCGTCGCCATCACGCACAATTCGAAATTGGAACTACTCGGTCGGGAGAGTGTGGATCCTCTGCTCGGGCGTGCGGGTTCCGAAGATCCGGCGCTCGTCAATGGAGATGGCGACGTCGTTGATGCTGGCTTCTCGACGTTTCATGTAACCCTGGGAGTCGAATTCCCACAACTCGTTTCCGTAGCTTCGCCACCACTGGCCGGCCCGGTCATGCCATTCGTACTGGAACCTGACGGCTATTCGGTCATCCTCAAACGACCAGAGGTTTTTGCGCAGTGCGTAGTCCTGCTCGCGCTCCCACTTGGCGGCGAGGAACTTGATGATTGCGGCCCGGCCCCTGATGAATTCCGACCGATTCCGCCACTCGCTGTCGGGCGAATACGCCGCGGCGACCCGCTCGGGGTCTCGGGTGTTCCAAGCGTCTTCGGCGGATTGGACCTTTTGGGCTGCGGTGCTCTTGTTAAATGGTGGCATGGGAGGCCGGTCGACCTCGGCGTCGTCGCTCACTGGTTCGAAGAGGGCAGTTCGTTCATAGTGGAGCCACTTGGTCCGTCGCCGACCGAACGCCTGCAGCGTAGGTTGTCGTGGGAAGTCGTTGCACAAATGCCATATATCTGCACCATAACTCACCGTGTTGGACTGCGTGCGATGACATTGATTTGTTACGCGAGAGCGGTGGGAAGTCGAGCGATTGAGGTCGATTAGTGGAGACGTCGAAGTGGGGAGGAGCCCTAAGCAGCGCCCAGATGAGTTTGGCTCAAAAATCGGACGCGTCCTTCTGATCAGTACTTTTAAGCAGTGCGCCGGCCGGGACTTGAACCCGGAACCTGTTGATTAAGAGTGAGTTCCCCATCGTTGTGGCGTGTTTGATCTGGTTGATTTGGTCTTGCAAATCCAGGCATTCGTGTCGTTTTGAGTCGGTCTGGTTTAGCTGAGTTTTGCTGGTGTGTGGGAAGTTTCGTGGGATTTTGAAGGTGTTACTCCGTGCGAATGGATAGGGAGCGTTACCATATCCCTGGTGGTATATTTTGGATCATGAAGTTTGCCGAACGACTCCGGCGCGCACGTGAGGATGCCGGTATCACGCAGGTCGAATTGGCCCGACGCGCCAGAACTAGCCAGTCGCGGATCTCGTCCTATGAGAAAGGGACGGTGGTTCCCACGGAGCCAACTCAAGTGCGACTATTGAAGTGCGCGCGGCGCCCACCTGCGGCGGTGCTCGATAGCCGCCGTGACGAGGTGGTGGCTGCTGCGGCGAGGCGACACCTCACCAACGTTCGAGTGTTCGGTTCGGTCGCTCGCAACGAAGACACGTTAACGAGTGACATTGATCTGTTGGTGACCCCCGCGTCGGGAGCGTCGTTGTTCGACTTGGTTGGCTTTGCGAATGAAGTCGAGGCGTTCCTCGGCTACCCCGTCGATGTGATCAGCGATCGCGGGGTTGATCCAGATTCCGCCATGATTCGAGATGCGCTTTCGCTGTGAAATCACGGAAGCGGCAGCCGAAGGGCTCTGAAGGCGGCGGTCGTTTCGTCTTCGAGAGTCATCCAGAGTCGAGCCTCGTACTCGCAGACGAAAACGAGAAGAGAGCCAACGATGAAAGAAAGAGGAACGAGCGTCTATCCAAGACGCTCGATTCGATGAGGTCCTCTCTACGCAAGGGCGACGAGATCGCCTCCTTCGGGCGCGACAGATTTGATCACGATTGGATCGTCCAAGACGCCTCGATCACGGTGCTCACACAAATCGGCGAAGCGGTGAAGCGACTGCCCAAGAAGTTCACGTCATCTCGACCCGGTATCGAGTGGACCAAGATTGCGGGGATGCGCGACAAGTTGACACACGACTACGTCGACATCGATGTCGAATTGGTATGGGACGCTCTGGTGAACGACATTCCAATCCTTCGCGCCGCCATCGCGGACTAACGGCTTTCATCGCTGGCGCTATACCTGAAAGTGAAGGACAGGCGTCGGCCTGCAGGCGTGCCGCGGACTTGGGCAGCCCGCTAATATCGCCCGAGTACCGCGCCAAGTCGTGGTGCCCGCTGAGGACCGACGATCTTGGCAAAGGTGTCGTTTTGGTTTGTCTGGTTCGCACTTGTGTGTGAGATTTTGTGTGGGATTTTCTTGTCGCAGAACTCAAAGAGGAGAAGAGCGCGTAAGACGTGCAGGATCGCTTCGGGCTACTGACGCCAAGCACAGGAAGTACGACAATGTCTCTCGGTCCGGTGCGGACAGCGCTTAAGGTACAGCATCGTCATCGATGCAATATTGCGTCGCAGATCGATTGCGCTAACTCCTCGGATGGCGTCGAAGTTGTGTCGAGCACCATGTCGTAGTTCATGCCTTGATGTACGACGGCGGACGTGCCAGATGCGAAGCCCACGTAGCGGTCTCCATGGACTGATTCGCGGCGTATCAATTCTTCAACGTCACACATGACTCCGACCCACAATGCGCCGATGAGCAGGTTCTGAGCCTGTTCGCGCTCAGTCGGATCAATTATGCAGTGATCGATGACAACGTCGAATCCGTCGTGGCTCATATTGGCCATGACGTGAGGGCGTGACTGCTGATAGCAAGAAACGTGCCACTCAACTTCGGAACCCACGACGGTGCGGGGCCGAGGCCGGCCATGACCCGCAGAGACTCCGAATCCCTCATGGGGTCCGACTCATCGTGATCCAAGTAAAACACTCCGGGCCAACCCGTAATTATTGTGTCGACGCCCGCGGTGTAGAGAGGACGCGGTGCAACCACGGTGCTTCGCTACGGTCTACGAACCATTTGACAAACAACCGTTCCAAGAACCAACGACCTGTTAGCAAACATTCATCCCATTTCTTTGTTGCATGAGGTCATCTGCAACTTGGAAGGACGCGGTGTTGATTTTTCACTCCAGCTTCAATCAGAAACTTGTTCAATCCGACAACGGCAGAATGAACTTCGGTTGGCTCATCGGCAGGACTATCTGGGTCATATCTTTCAAGGTAGGAACTGCCAGATTATGCCGTTCGCCTCCGTCGAGTGAAACGACGAATCATGATCTAGTAGTAGTGACGTCTTCCCCCAACTGCGTGCCCCATTGCTCCAAGGAGCCAGAGAACCAATCCAACTACGAGCACAATCACTCCGATTGTCCATACAATCGCAAGCCCTGTGACGAACCCAATGAGGAGAAGAATCAAACCGAAAATAATCACAATGCCTCCAGCACTAGAACCTAAATTTTCATAAAGCCGACCGCCGCGAGTTCGCCGCTTCAATGTGCACGGAGACGAGCGCGGAGATCAAAAACTACTTGCGGCGCGCAGCGTCCCCGGCCTTGTCAATCGCCTTTACGGCCTTGCGCTCAGCCTTTTCGGCCGTCGCCTCGACCTTGCTCTTCACACGGCCAATCTTCTTCTTCGCCTCCCCAGTCCGACGGTCGATCTTGCCCTTGGATTCCAACTCTTTGTTACCAGTAAGGCTTCCGACTGCTACTTTGACCTTGCCCTTCGACTTCTCAATTTTTCCTGCCATGATGTGCCATCCTTCTTGGTTGTGATAATCAAAAACAGCCTGTCAATTTCGGCTGCGCGTCAACCAGGTCCTTTTCGATAAGGAACCTGGATCGATAACAACGTGGACTCAACTTGCACCGGAATCCGTTACTTGCGCTCTTCGTGCACTGAACTTGAGCGACCTTCCGAGTCGGTGACCTCGCGGTCCATGGAGTGGGTCCCGGTGCTTACCTGGCGTCGCGATGTGGCAAAGACAATCGCCGAAACGACGAATCCAAACGCCCCGGCAATCATGAGGATGAGACCGACGGTTGAAAGACGAAAGCCCGTTCCTTGATAGGTAACGGCCCAGTACATAATCGCCCCTGCGGCAGCTGCGATGGCGCTGAGCACCATTCCGGGAAGACCCACGTCATACCTCCTTCTTGCGTCCCTGACCGGATGTCAGGAGCGAAGGATGCGGGGACTTGACGTCCTAATGCGAAGTGTAACACCCGTGGTCGCACTTAATATAGGAAATCAAGTAGGTGATGATGTCGCGTGTTCAGCCAATATTCAAGGAGTTCGTTCGGACCGACGCAGCAGAACTTCCGCTGCCCGGTTCGGGCAACACCTGGCGTCGCTTCGAAGTACTCGCGGCGTGGTCGTCTCGGGACCTTTCCGTAGGAAGGTTGTCCGAAGGGCACGTTGACGCATTGGCGATTCTGTCCGAGGCCGGCTCCAAGCCCATTGACGAACGATCCACGTACGGCGTGTGGGCGGCGAGGTCGCGATACGGCGGTACGTCGGCCGAGAGAGTGGGGGATGGATGGCGTCTGACCGGAAGTAAGGAGTTCTGCTCCGGTAATGGGATCATCGATCGGGCCCTCGTCTCGGCGGAGACCGAAGACGGCTATCGACTGTTTGACGTGGCGCTCGATGAATACGTCGCTGCCGTCGAACATGACTCGTGGCCCGCCGTCGGTATGGGGGACTCGGTGAGTCAAACGCTTGAGTTCGCCGGTCCCGTGATTCCCGATGCTCACGTCGTCGGGCCACCGGACTTCTATACCGCGCGTCCAGGGTTTTGGTTCGGTGCGTCAGGCGTGGCCGCATGTTGGTACGGCGGGGCCGTCGGTCTGGTGAACAATCTTGCCAACTCGTTGGGCGCCGAAGCCAACGAACACGCGCTCGCCGATCTGGGATGGGCCGTGGCCGCTCTTGAGGCAATGCGCGACGTGTTGACAGGTACCGCCGCCGCCATCGACGCCGATCCCACCGACGAAAAGGGACAGGCTCGCTATCGAGCATTCGTCACGCGACAAGTCGTTCACGATGCGGCGATGCAAGTACTCGCCCTCGTGGGATCCGCGGGAGGCGCTCGACCCCTCTGTCACGACGCGGAACAATCACGCCGGGCCGCGGATCTCTTCGTCTACTTGTCGCAACACCACGGCGGCGTCGACGCAGCCGAACTTGGTCGACTCGCGAAAGGGCGCGGTCCGTGGAACTGACCGTGGACGACGAGCACCTCGGGCGCCCCGAAGCGCAGTGGAAGGCGTCTGGGCGCCATGTAGGACTCGAACCCCTGGTGTTGCCCCGCGCTCAACGTGTGATTGTCGTGGCACCGCACCCCGACGACGAAGTACTCGGTGCCGGGGGTCTCATCCAAGTTGCCCTGGCTCGGCGCGTTCCCCTCAAGGTTGTCGCTGTCACTGACGGTGAGGGTTCTCATCCTGACTCAAGCCTGGCAAAGGGGCTTGATCTCGCCACCGTGCGCTTCCATGAATCGCGGATAGCGCTTCGTCGATTGGGTTGGGAGAAACCCGACATCCTTCGACTTCATCTCCCCGACAGCGAAGTGGCACAGCATCGAACACACTTGGACGAAGCCTTGGCGAACATCTTGGAACCCGGAGATCTATGCGTCGCGCCGTGGCGCCTCGACGGGCATCCCGATCACGACGCTTGTGGCGAGGCAGCTCTAGGAGCGAGTCGTCGCGTCGACGCCGGCGTCTTCGGCTACTTGGTCTGGGCCTGGCACTGGGCTGACCCGCAGGGAACGGATATCCCCTGGGGTCACTGTCGCCGTCTGGACCTGAATCGAAGAGCGCGCGCCCGCAAGCGCTGGTCGACGGAGGCGTTTCTGTCCCAGACTCATCCCATCGGGTCCGACCGCGCCGACGCGCCGGTGCTCCCGGCGCCACTGATGCGCCGATTCTGGCGACCCTACGAGGTGTACGTCGACGAGGTGATGTGGACGTGATGACTTCGACCGATCGCGAATACTTCCAAAACATGTACGACGAAAGTACTGACCCGTGGAACTTTGCGACCAGTTCGTACGAACAGCGCAAGTACGCGTTGACGATCAATTCGCTGCCGAGAGAGCGCTACCGCAACGCGTTCGAGCCCGGTTGCTCCATTGGCGTCCTGAGTGAACTTCTGGCCCCGCGTTGCGAGCGTCTACTCGCTACGGACATTGTTTCGAGCGCCCTGGAACAAGCCAAGCAGCGATTGAGAAAGTGGGAGAACGTGGTGGTGGAGTCGCGTGCCATCCCCGGGTCGTGGCCCGACGAAGTATTCGACCTCGTCGTGTTGAGTGAGGTCGCGTACTATTTTGACGCTGAATCGCTTCGAGATATCCTCGCACTGATCGTTCGCTCGACACTCCCGGGGGCGCACGTCATCGGTGTTCATTGGCGCGGCGAAACGGACTACCCACTCACGGGTGATCGTGCACACGAACTAATAAACGCCAACGACCAGTTGCGACGAATCATCCACCACCTCGAGGAGGAGTTCACCCTTGATCTGTGGGAGCGCGTGAAGTGAAGCTCCGATCGGCGCCGCTTGTTCGAACCTCGGCTGTCGGCGTCGTTGTCCCGGCGCACAACGAGCAATCGTTACTCGCTGAAGCTCTTAGGTCGTTGGTCGACGCGTTCGATGAGTTGAGCCAGTGGGAAGTAAGCCTGAAGGCGGCGATCGTCCTTGACTCGTGCACCGACGACAGTGAGGAGATTGCTCGCGAATGGCAGCACAATCTCGCTCGAAACCGAAGTTTCATCGACGTGACCATCGTCATTTGTCACGCGAAAAACGTCGGGTACGCCCGCGGTCTGGGTTGTTCGACACTGCTGGCTCAGTCGTCGCGATTCAGCCCCTCGGAGGTCTGGCTCGCTACGACCGACGCTGACTCGCGCGTACCGAGGGACTGGCTCTCGACCCAAGTGATCCAGCACGAAGTCGGTGTGGACCACTGGTCAGGTCGCGTCACGGTAGCTGACTGGTCGGAACATCGCAGCGACACTCGCGCGTGGTGGCAAAACGAGTACGAGGAGGAGATCCGTCCGATACACGGGAGCAGCCTCGGCTTTAACGGTGCGGCGTATCTTGCGGCGGGAGGATTCGTGCCGTTGAAAACGGGAGAGGATCGTGCGTTGAATCGCGCTCTCGTGGCGCACGGTGCGCGCACCCACTACGACTCGGCGATTCGAGTCGTGACGAGCGCCCGACGCCGAGCGAGAGCACCCCTCGGCTTCGCGTACGCGTTGGACGTCATCAACACCGCGATGCGCGCGCGCACGACGAGTTGAGGTGGTGAGCGAGCTTGTACGTGGCACAGGCTCGAGAGCACTTCGTGTCTCGTCACGGAATGCGATTGGCCCGCCCACCTCGCTACCATCAGGATCACCTTCCATGGCCATCGACTACATATTCCGTTACGAGTCAGTCTGTTGCTCGTCAGAATTCGCAGGAGCCCGACGCTCGATCCCCGGAGCCGCATCGTCCCCCTCATAGCCGCGCTCGCGGTATTCGTCTTGAGTCATCGGTCTTCCCTGAAAGCGGGTAATGACCTCTTGTTCGGGACGCCGCTGATTCTGGGTGACTTGGAAAGCGAGCGAACGTTGATCGGCATCGGTTAGCGGAGGTTGCACCAAACCCCTTGGCCACAAACGATGATGAAGGACAGTGTTGATCTCCGCCGCATAGAGCGTGATCTCTGCACCGAGAAAGATCCAGGCGATCAGCCCCAGCACGAGGCCGAAGAGTCCGTAAAGAGCGCTCGCTCCTTTGAGGTCATGTCCAACCACGTAACCGCCAGCGGCTTGAAGGATTGTCCAAACCACACCCCCAACGATCACGCCCGGAATCAGGGAATGCGTGGCTACTTGTCGCGGCGTGAGCGTACGAAATGCGGCGAAGTAGAGCGCCACGTTAACAATGACGGCGAGTACCTCTCCTAAGGCCCCGAGCCAGAAGTTGTGCTTTCCGAACGTGCCAAATCCAGCGAGCGCGGTAGTGACGATCAGGCCGACTGCCAGCACGACGAGGAAAATGCCAGCGCGAATCATTCGAGTGAGGTAATTGGGCCGCACCGCAGCCGGAATATTCCAGATCTGCTCCATAGAATAGAGCCCGGCTTGTGCCAGTCCCGTTGAGCCGTAGACCAGACCGACGATCCCAAATACGAGACCGAACACCGAACTCCGTTTTATGGCGTGAATGTTGCGACCGAGTTGTTGGCCAATAATGGGAAACTGTCCGAGGGCCGAGTGCAACACTCGCTCGCGATCCGAAGGGTTACCGGCGAGCACGATGCCCAAAATTGTCACTAGAAGGAGGAGCAGCGGAAACACAGTGATGAACATCGCGTAGGTAACTTGAACGGCGAGGTTCCCGGCATTGTCGTCACCGTACTTCTTGACGACGCCGAAGAAGAATGATGGAACCAGGTGGCGCTGTTGGAACCCATCGATATGGCGAATCGTTCCTTCGACGACATTCACGTCAGTTCATTCTCCTTGCTCCGAATACAGTGCCTGCTCATTTCATGCAGATTGTTAGGCGCGACCGCTGTTGGTCGAAGCCCGAGCGCACGCCTAATCGTCAGATCCGTGAAGATCAACGGATGGTAGTTCTTGCACCTCGCTCTTCGTGATGC
>Ga0307374_10009179_pt1 | contig 14626 bp, 19 predicted proteins | sample OX3MG_FD_202532 | JGI IMG/M metagenome (GOLD analysis project Ga0307374, IMG submission 202532) | Soil microbial communities from Risofladan, Vaasa, Finland - OX-3 | ecosystem: Environmental > Terrestrial > Soil > Coastal area > Acid sulfate soil | place: Finland: Risofladan, Vaasa | collected... | reverse complement strand
TACGGATTTAAAGCCTGATGAGGATAATCCGATAGCGGGCGTTCGTTCGATGCCATATCAGATGTTTATGGGGATGCGTGAGCATACAGGACAAATTGATGTACTTGCCGAGCCGAATACTGCCGAACATTTGTTTGACATGATGCTTAAAGCAGGAAGTATTACCGGCGGTGCTGATCCTTATACTCATCCATTTACGGAAGATTTAGCAAACTCATACACAATGGATATTCTCAAAGGACAAATTGTTGAGCGATACTGGGGAGTGGAAGCTGAGAAGATCACCTCATCATTTAATAAGAATAAAATGCAGTTTCAAGTTGATACATCGGCAAGAGGCTCATTTATTGTCAGAAAGATTGCGACTGTCTCAACAGCAACGCTAACACTTGATACAGGCTATGATCCCTCTCCATCAACGGGTCTTGTTGCCAGTGATCTAGTTCGTATCATGAAAGCTGACGGCTCAACAACGCTTGATACGACAGTTACTTCAATAACCGATGGCGTTACTGTTGTACTTGGTACCTCAGCTGCCGCTTATGCAGCAGGTGACTTTATTTTCCTTCGGGCACAAACTCCTAGCTTCTCAGTTTTGCCGCCATTCTTATGGTCACGAACACAGTTTCAGTTTGGCGCTTCAGCAAGTGCCGCTTTATCGGCAACACAATTACAGCTTGAAACAGGCTCGAAATGGGAGCTTGACCATAACTTTGAAAAGAAACAAGGTGCTGATCGTTCCGGTTCATTCGATCCGGCATCTCTTGTCAGGCTGCAAACAAACGCAAATTTAACTCTGAAAGCATTTTTTGACCAACCACAAATTCTTGAAAAGTATCTTGAGGTTGCTAAAACTGAAGCACTTGTTATTAGACATTTCTCAGGAAGTAATCATGAGCTTAGATTGACATTTAATCAACTCAATTACAAACTTGATAAACGGGAGATTGACTCAGCAAAGATCATCTATGAAGAATTGACTGGACGACCGACTTACAGTACCACTGATGGACAATTGTTTTCAGTATCAGTAATCAATGCTCTGGCTGCCTAGTATTCTCTAATCTCAAACTCAATAAATTCCTGTCCTTTTTCTGTCTTCACTTTTTCAATCACAATCCGGCGAATATTTCGATCGTTAAAAAGGTATTTCTTTTGAAGAATATCAATCAGAGGCTTCAAAGAGTTGTCAACATCAGACAACATAGATGAATACCCAACAATAATCTCAAGCGTCAAATCGGCTGATGGGTCAATTGATTGCCTGGGAAGGCGCAATAATAACTCTTGCTCATAACTCTCGTAATAAGAGGTTTTGAACCGGCGACCTTGCCAGCATCTATTGACTGATAGTGGTTTGATGAATATCTTTGTTTTCATGACAATATTGTATATCACAAACAAATAATTAATCTCCTCTTGACTTTACGGAACAATATGTTATACTGTTAGGTAGCTTGAAAGGAGCGTGATAGATATGAAGAAGAAAATTATTTATGGAGTCGTAATGGTACTTATTTTTATAGCTGGTAGGGGTTCTGTTGGAAATGCTACAGCTCAGGAAGTATCAATGCAACCGAAGACCGTTACAAAAACAGTTTATGTAACGCAAGCTCCGCAGGTTATTACAAAAACAGTACAGCCTGATTTAACAAATTGGCAAGCCTTAAAAGCTATTGATGAAAATGGGTTCAATACATCAGCGGATATTGTTGGACAGATTCAACCAATTGCTTCTACTTGCGCAGATGCAATTACCGCTACAGAGAATGGTGATAATGTAGAACTGGCAAATGATACAGCGACAATTGAAGGCATTACAACAAAAATAAACAATGATACGGCAGACTTAACGCAAGAGGTAAGTCAAAGAAAAGCGATATTATCAAAGTTAGGATATTAACCTAACAGATTTCTCAAGCTCTACTCTGAGAGCTTGAATAAGTCTTGAAAGGAGATGATAGATATGGGTTTTATAAGAAGTTTATATCGCATGGCAAGAACTGCAAATACAATCAATACACTTGCAAGTGGTAATCCGAAAAGAATTGCAAGAAGAAGTAAAAATATTGCTATTGGAAAATCACTTACGAAAATCGGAGTATTCCGGTCTCTCTGGAAATAGTTGACAAATCAATACTAAACTCTGCATAATAAAGTCATGCCAACGATAGGGAAGCCAGCAATAGTAAAAGTAAACTTAGTGACTGCGGGTGCATGGGTAACGCTTCTTACTAATCCTCCAAAAGAAGCATTTGCAACAGATGGTACTAATCCTGAACAATCGGGAACTAATTTACTTCTTTCAACAATAAAAGAATGGAATTTCACTAATGAAGATGGTACTCCTGCACCGATCACCAAAGAGACTATTGAAACTGCTTTGTCAAACTTTGACATCATGAAAATAAGCGCAGCTTTAGGCCTGTCTGACATTATGCTTTCTGAAGCAAAAAAAAACAGTTAGCACGGCATCTCTTTACTAAAGGTTCAAGTCCTCCTCCTTATGAATATTTTCGTTTAAAATATCGTGAAAAGTTTGGTTTAACTCCGAAACAATTTGACGAGGAAGTAGGAACTACTGATTTTCTTAACGATTTTACTATGTGGAAAATTGAAGCGGAAGTACAAGAATCTGAACAAGAGCATAGTCAAAAAGAAAAAAATCCTCTAGACTAGAATTATGGAGCCAACGACAAATGTTAATGTAAAAATTAATGTTACCTCAAGCACTGCCGGAGTAGAGCAAACAAAAGCAGCTTTGAATAGTTTGGGAACTGCCACAGATGTTGCCGCTGCAAAACAAGCAGAAATAGCAAAAGGAGCTGGTATTGTTGCTATGGCATTTACCGTTGTAGGAATTGCCGCTGTTGCTGCTGGGGTTTATTCAATGAAATCAGCTTCAGATTTTCAGGCTTCAATGCTTCTCATTCAAACACAAGCTGGAGCATCTGCTCAAGAGGTGAGAAACATGACTCAGGCAGTTCTTGAGCTTGCACCTGCTTTAGGTCAAACACCGCAACAATTAGCAGAAGGCCTTTATTATGTTGAATCTGCAGGATATAGGGGCGCAATCGCATTAGATATTTTAACTGCTGCTGCTAAGGAAGCTGCTATCGGACATGCCGATCTTACCGATACTTCTAAGTCTCTTACATCCATTTTGAACTCTGGGGTAGCTGGTTTTAGTAATTACACACAGGCGGTTGGAATAATGGATGCAACTATTGGTGGTGGCAAGATGACGCTTACTGATTTTAATGCCGCAATCGCCACTGGGATTATGCCTACGCTTAAAGCTGCCGGTATTTCTTTTCAACAATTTGGTGGTGCACTTGATGTTTTCACTAATAGTGGTATTCCAGCAGTTGATGCTTCGGCAAGATTGAGAATGTCAATTGGTCTCATGGTAACGCAAAGCGGGCCATATACCAAAGCAGTTGAAGGCATGGGGATGGCATCCAATCAATTAGCAAAAGATATGCAATCTGGGGGTTTACTTAAAGCAATTCAAGATCTCCATAGTCATTTACAAGGACTCTCACAAATTAAACAAGAAGAAATTTTGGGTAAAATGTTTGGTTCTCGTGAGTCTGCAACCATGATGACTCTTATTCAAAATGTCGGTAGTCTTGGTAAGGATATGGAGCATGTGCAAGCAACAAGCAATAACTTTTCAACAAATTGGGCGGCAACACAAAAAACTGCTGATTTTGCATCAAAAGATTTCAATGCAACTATACAAACACTTGTAGTTACATTTGGCATGAAATTGTTACCTGCATATACAGATGTAGTCAATTTTTTATCTGGAACTGTTGAGCCTGCATTTAAAAATTTAGCAACTTTTGTTGAAAAAAATCATACTGCATTTGCAATTCTCGCTGGTGTTTTAACTGGTGTTGTTGCATTAGGACTTATTGCAATTGGTGTAGCAATAGCTCCTGTCATTGCTGCTGTAGGAGCATTTTTATTAGCATGGGGGCCTGTTGCAATAGTTGTTGCCGGAGTCGCAACTCTTATTATGATGTATTGGAAGCAAATAAGTACAGCAACAATTAAGTTTGTAAACGACCATAAGGCTTTATTTACCGACATGTGGAATACGATAAAGGGAATTTTTACATATACTCTTGGATATCTGCAGGGATATTGGTCAACCATATGGGGAGCAATTGCGCAAATTGGTAAGGGAATATGGGAAGAACTAAGTGGAGCTTTTGAAATATTTATGGGTTTACTTGAGATAATTTTTGGTGTTTTTCAGGCAGTTTTCACTGGTAACTGGAATGAGGCATGGAAAGGGATTAAAAAGGGATTTACTGATATCTGGGATGGCATTGTTCTTTATCTTAAAGGCATTTTAGATGTAATGGAAGGTTTAGTTAAATTCTGGATTGATAGTTTTATTGGTAATCTCAATGGTTTGATAAACGGAATAGACAAGGCAAGTGGCGGAAAACTTAATATTCCACAAATTCCACATTTAGCATCAGGTACAAATTATTTTAGTGGTGGCGTGGCACTTGTTGGTGAAAATGGGCCAGAATTAGTTAATCTTCCTACTGGATCACAGGTTATTCCGAATAATAAGACAAATAATTACAATCAGGGAGTTACTATTAATAATACAAATATTATGACAAATACACAGGATGTTAATGCAGTAGCTAAAATGATGGGGCTACAAGTCAATCTGGCGTCACACTAACATGCAAAATCTATACCTGAACAGCTTACAAATCCATAGCTCAACTCAAGACCTTGGTTTTGTCATCAACAACAACTATCAAGGTTTTGACAATCCTGTCGGGAGAACACCAAACTATGACAAGCCAGGTGAGCATGGTAATGTCGTGTCAAACTGGCTCTGGTCTGCACGAACTTTACAAATTCCAGGACGGGTCAGCGGTGCGACAATTTCAGAGTATAACCTTAACCGTAGAACACTGCAAAACGCTCTTAGAATTATCAAAGCCGCAAATGGTGTCAGTCAGCCCATCCTTATGTCGTTTACTACTGACGACGGGTTGCAGTTACAGGCAAACGTGTACGGTCAGGACGGACAACAGCCTGTACAGTTCATGGAAAAAAGCCCTAACCATGCGAATTTTATTTTATCCCTCTTTGCGCCAGATTATCGTTTCTATTCTCAGTCTCAACAGAGTGCGACAATCGGCCTGCCAGTTGGCGGAGGTGTCACTTTGCCCGTTATTCTTCCTGTGACCTTTCCTGCCGCAACTGGTGGTCAACAGACAGTCACTAACGCAGGGGATGAGAATACACCATTTGTCCTAACATTCTATGGCCCGTTGACGAGTCCGTTTATTACTAATTTGACAACAGGTGAATCGTTTAATGTCAACTTAACACTCAATACCGGCGATGTACTGGTTATTGATATGGCTAAAAAGTCAATGGTGCTTAACGGTGTGTCAAACGCGCTATCAAATTTTGTCCTGTCAAATATCTGGATGCAACTAATATCAGGGGATAATTTGATAAAACTTGGCTCAGGACTTTCAAGTGATACGGGATACGCACTTCTAAAATTTAACTCTGCCTATCTTGGCATATGATCTATGGCACAAAAATTTTACTTAAATGATGCTGCAGCTTCTTATAATCCTGGTGTTCTGAAAGGTGCATGGAATGATACCTCAGACTCGGGTGATATAGGGCAGTTGGGAACATCTCCATCGGGCGCATATGTAACTTTAGGAGTAGCTGAAACGAATACCTCTCCTACATGGAACGTCTATCTTGCTTCTTTTGTTTCAGATGCGCTTGCAAATAATGTCAGCTTTAAGACAACTGACACTTTAACGGGAGTATTAGCAGTACTCGTATCAAATGCGGCAGCACTGGATGTGACGCATATCCATATCTGGGTAACAGTTGGTAATAGTGACACAGTACGCGGAACGCTTCTTAATGATTCTATCGGCTCAAGTGATTGGCCGACAACAACACAAGGACTTTCTCTGGGAACCTTGAATTTATCAAACAATGTTAATGCGTTAACAGGAGATCATATTGTTGTTGAAATAGGTTATCAGGCGCAAAACACTGTAGCAACCAGTTATACTGGAACACTTGGATTTGGTGCAAATTCTCCTGCTAATCCTGATTTAACAAATGGCGATACAAGCGTTACTACTAATCCTAGTTGGATTCAATTCTCAACAGACTTTACTTCCACACTTACCTTTTTAGGATCAAGTATTGATACCAACTCTGGCCCACACTCAGTAACAGTAACACCATTGCCAAATGATCTGATAGTTATTGTTACAACAGCTACAAATAATACCTCTAATGCTGTGCCCGTTGATGATAATACGCATGGAGGAGTTTATGAGCAAATTACTAATGCTGTTAAAAATAATGGTGTTGATAAACTTGCTGCTTATGTAAGAACAGAGTTTATTCAATATACCGTATCGACTACTTTTACCCATGATCCAGGGACATCAAGCGGTGGTGGTATTGCAGTTTATGCAATTCGTGGCAGTGCAAAAGTTGGACTTGCAGCAATAAAACAATCAATCCAGGATTCAAATAAACTATCCGCGACACCATCACCTGTTCTTGGCAATACTCCTGTGAGTACAAATCCGGTTCTTAGTGCTGTTTTTAATAATACAAATCCAGGCGGTGTTACTGCCCGAACAGGATATACCAGCGATCTTGATACAGGCTATGCGACACCGACTAGTGGCTTTGACTCTATTCATCTTAACTCAGGAGAAACAAGTGCGACAATTACTTGGGGTTCTTCTTCTGCTTCTAATTATTGTGACCTAGCAATTGAGTTTGATATGTCAGTAACACTTCTTGAAAATCAACAGGATACATTTCTTGGTGAAACCATACTGGATGATACGAAATGGTATGACAATACACAAACTGGTGGTATACAAAGTGTCGGATCAACGGGTGTAACTCTTAATGCACCGGCTTTCACTGGTAATGCACTTGCAGAGGTAGAATCACAATTTCGCTATGATTTAACCGGCAGTCACGCATTTGTTAAGGCAACAATCACACAAGTTGCCGATGTCAACGCTGAGGCAGTTCTAACTATTTATCATGATGAATATGGTAATCAGTTACAGTTAAAGATTAGCAACAGCAATCTTGTAGCAGGATATCTTATTGCCGGTACGGAAACTGATGTAGGGACAATTGCATATAACGCGACAACAATGGCTTATATTCGAATACGCGAATCCAGTGGAACAATTTACTGGGATTATAGTGCAGACGGGGTAACGTGGACAAATTTAGGAAGTGTAGCAACATCGACTATTACATGGGGGATAACACTTGTGAGAACCTCTGTTGCAACTTATAACGGTGATTCAAGTAGTACAGATGAGATAGGGATTTTCTCAAACTTCAATATAGCATTAACAGTACCTACAGTTGTCACAAATTCTATTACTTCTATTGAGCAACTTGATGCGGTTGGAAATGGAGATGTTCTTCTGGATGGAGGCGCAACAATTACCGAGAGAGGCTTTGTTCTTTCAACTATTACTAATCCGACAACAAGCGATACAAAATTTGTCGTAACAGGAACAACAGGTACATTTACGATAAGTTTGACCCCACTTCTTTCTGATACAGTGTACCACTGTCGTGCTTATGCAATAAACTCACAAGGGACATCATACGGTGCGGATGTGGCTTTTAACACTCTTTCCTCTACTGTTCAAGCTATCTTAAATCCCATTAATGGTATTGGCAAATCTCAACGCTCAAAATGGGAAGTACAAGCATGGGTTAACGGCCAGTTGTTCGCAGACTTAACAGGAATTGCCAATGATAGGCATCTTGTCCTTATTCGTAACGACTCAGACCAGATTGATTTTTCAATGAATCTTGACCAGTTAGAAGAATACGCGCGGGATATCAAGGTCAACTCTCAGGATATTCTGCAAGCAGGCATTACTGAAATCAGGTTTTTAAGAAACGGTACAGTTATCAGTGCTGGCTATATTACCTACTGGGATGTTGAGCTTGCAGGAGATCGGAAAATAACGATACAAGCACGAGGCTGGCTTGAGAAATTGAAATACAGAATTTCAAATAATCAGTATAGCAGTCAGACAGCTTTACAAATCTTTCAGGCAGAAGTTAATGCGACACAAGCTCTTGCTTATGGTAACTTGGGCTTAGTATTTGGAGCGTTGCCGGCAAGTGATGCAACTAACCTGTTTGGCGTGAAAACGTATCAGGATAAATTGCTCTATGATTTATTAACTGATTTTACCAAAGAAGATAACGGTTTTGATTTTCAGATAACATGGGATAAAAAGATCAATATCTATTATCCGACAATGGGCATAATTCGTGATGATGTGGTTTTTTCCTATCCTGGTAACATCAAAGATATCAAGGTATCAAATGACGTAACGAAGTGGGGAAATGAATTTATCGCACGCGGTTCTGGCACGGGACTTAATGATGTTGATTTAGCGGATGTACCAAGTAAACAAAAGTATGGCTTACAGCAGGCACTTGCTAATTTTTCAGATGTTGATAATCAAAATCAATTGCAGGATTTGACACAGACGGAACTAAATCTTTTCAAAGTGCCTGTTATTTTACATGATGTACAAATGGATGGATCGATTGATCCGCAGTTTGGCACATATAACCTCGGAGATCAAATAAGAATCAGTGTCAGTAATCTGCTAAAATTATATACAGGTGTCAATGGTTTTTTCAAAATAGATAAGATTGATGTGAAAATTGGAAGTGCTGATGATGAGACTATTGAAGTCTCAACAAACGCGCCTGTTTAGTATGCCTAGAAACTATACAAATGAAAAATTAGATAGCCGATTAGTTGAGCAGGTAAATCTGCTTTCCCGTAAAGTGCGGGAGATGAAAACATTTCTTTCACCGAATGGATATTTTGCGATACCTGTAAGAAGTAGTAATCCGGCGGTAACAAAGAGTGGCGAGTTTGGACTTTACTATAATACTGGAACGGGTAAAGTATTGTATTCTTACAGTGGCAGTGCTTGGACAAATACAGCGATAATATAGCTCTTGCTCAATAGAGAAAATACTTATACACTAAAACTATGTCAACATTCACAGCCGCAAGAGATGGTGGAAAATCTAATGAGGAGGCATGGGAGCGTCTTTTACGTCAAGTGTCATCTAATGACGCGGGGCCACTTAGGTCTACTCATCTTTCTGTAGGTGTTCATACGCCGAACAATAACACAGTCGATGTAGCAACGGGTGATATTGCAATTTCGTATCAGAATTATCTTTATCATAACTGGTCAGATGCAGTTATCAATGTCACAATTACTGATAATTCTAGTGGAAATCCTCGTATAGACTCTATTGTTGCTTATGTTGATTTATCAGTTGTGTCGTCTAGTTCAAACAACAACCCTGGAGCTTTCAAAATAATCGCAGTTGCCGGAACTCCAGCCGGTTCTCCTGTAGCACCAGACGGAACTGCTATTCAGGCAGCAGTCGGAGCGGGAAATCCATACTATGTTTCGGGAAACGTCAATGTCCCTAACGGCTTCACTTCAAGCTCAACGATTACTAATTCAGGCTCAACGGTGATTGTTGATGAACGGGTGACTTTTCTTATTGGCTCAGGTGGTAGATATGGCTTCTTTTTTCCAGATGTTCTATCCGTTGCAAATGACCAAGCATGGAATCCACCAGCACTTGCCGCGCAAACACTTGTAAAAATGTACGCATATGCCCGTACTGCTCCTGTCGGATCAAATTTAACAATACAAATTTATAATGTAACCCAGTCACAAATTGTTGGATCAATAACAATTACCGCTGGCTCAAATAGTGCCTCGACAACGACCTTCACTAATGCGGCAATTAATGAAGGCGATGTGTTGCGAGGAGATGTTACAGCGATTGGAAGCACCACGCCTGGGTCTAATGTATCAGTAACAATACGATGATTCCTTATAATCAGCTTACATCGGGAGCGCAAAGCTCTACTGCATCAACCTATACAACGGCTGCTATTGCTCCTGGGGCAAACCGGCTTATTTTAGTTGCTGTTGTTTCAAAAATTGCCGCTACTACTCCAAATACACCAACAGTATCAGGACTTGGTTTAACCTGGGATCAAGTTGCCACCGTCCTTCAAACAGGTAGTCAAGAAGTACGTCTTACTCTTTTTCGAGCGATGTCACCACAACCTATTTCATCAGGCGCATTAACGATTAGTTTTGGGGGACAAAATCAGGACTCCGGTGCATGGGGAATTACTGAATTTATTAATGTAAAAGGACGAGGTAACAATGGAGCAGACGCAATTGTGCAAGCGGTAACAAGTACGGCCGGTTCAACAACAACAACGGTGACTCTTTCTGCTTTTGCAAATAGTAGAAATGCGGCAATTGGTTTTATTGGCTCACTTTGGCTTGGAACAACGCAAAGTCCAGGAAGTGGTTTTACGCAATTATTTTCTAGTAATAGTTCTCAGACAATCGTTGAGGGTGAATATGATGGAGCAAATAATACTTCTATAACATGGACACAATCGGGGTCAACATATCCAACGGGAGCTATCGGAATTGAGCTTGCATCTCTTCCACAACCAGGAGGGTATGTTTTATGATAAGCTATCTTTTATCCCTTTTATCCCGTTCAGCGGATACACCACTTGTTATTCTGCTTATTCTTTGTATTTTCGGTTTTATTGCAGTTGGAAAGTTATTGTTAAAAGAAAAAGATAATGAGATCGAGCTTGAGCGTGATTTACTCGACAAGGTGACAATCGGTTTAAAGTATGTCAACGATACCCAGCAAGCGATACTTATCTATTTGAAACGTGATGACACAAAATGAAAAGAAGAAGAAAGTTAACATATTATTAGATCGTATCCGGCAAGCGAGTAGGAGAATTAGCGAGGTAATTGACAAGAAGCGGAAAAAAGAGAAATAATGTAGAGGTATGGCAGACACAATACTTAATCAGCAAGATCCAAAATGGGCAGATATAAACCTCGGAAGCTCAACCTACAAAATGTGGGCATCGGGTTGTTTTGTAACTGAAATCGCACAAGTGCTTGGCACGACTCCTGATGTGGTAAACGCGGCACTTAACGCAGTTGGCGGCTTTGCAGCAGATGGTACAAATAAACCTGATGGCACACCACAGTTATCTCTTGTTATCTGGTCAAAACTTGCGCTGGCTTTCCCTGGCATTACAGCAGTATATAAAACCCCTTATGACAATGCAGATGTACTATCCCAGCTTACAGCAGGAAATAAGGTCTTATGTGAAGTCTCAGCAGCTCCTATAGGGGGCACAGGTATTCATTGTGTCGAGTATATCGGCAACCAGCAACTAAATGATCCATGGACGGGAAAAGTTCGGCCCACTACTGACTTTGGCACACCTTCTGCTTATGTGGTTATTTCAGGTACATGGGATCAGACCAAAGTTCTACAGGGCTTTACTTCTCCCACTGCAAATATGTACGGTACACCGAATCAATATGATCTAAATAATCCTGACTCAATGAAAATAGCTGTTGATATGCTTAATCAAGTATTGGCAGGCAACTATGTCAAAACAGAAATCTTTGACGAGTTTGTCAATGGTATTTGTGATGCGATAGGTATTACACCGACAACAAACCTAACAACGGTACAAAAGGCACTTCAAAACAAGTTTGATGCTATCAAGGCATCGGTTATCACTACGGGTGCGCCGGCAAAGATTCCTGCAACTTCAGTGGTTACTACTCCCCCATCACAAGTAGCAATAGGGGAGATCCAAACACCAGTGCAGGGACAAAAAACTGTGATTACTATAAAACCTGATCCAACTAAACCGGCGAATGTCATAGTAAGTGCAAAAACAACACCGCATAAAGTTGCCATAGACTATATTGAAGACTTTTTTAGCTGGATTGGTAAAGTGTTTACTGGAAGTACAAAAAATACTAAAGGAGGTGTGAAGAAATGAATCCACTTGATTATGTTGGTATTGGAGGCGCACCGATTATAGAGCGAACGGTACAGGTTATCAGAGAGCAGTTTAAACTGTCATCTTGGGTCGCGCCATACCTTGTTTTATTATTATCAACTATTGAACAATTTGGACTAAGTTATATCCTGCACTACTCAGTAGAACAGTTTTTTATTAACTTAACCGCGACAGCCTTTGCTGTTTGGGGTGTTCACGAGGTTTCAAAATAGCTTCATTTGTTCAAAAATTTAGTATGATTCTTCATACTTTTTCTTTTTTGTGTCAAAATTGTATAACCCTTTTTACCTCTTTACAATATATACATATGTATGTATAATAAGCTCATGTTATCACGATCTTCAACGGCAGGACTCAAACCATTTACTTTTTACATGGAGGTTTCTGTTTATCAAAAGTTGTCAGAGACAGCAAGAAGTCTTGATTTATCCATGTCAGAATTTATCCGGCAAGCAATTGATAAAGAACTAGCAAAAGGGAGAGGACGATATGACCAAGAGTAACTCACTTATCGAACGCATAGAGGAAATAAAGCAGCTCTTGAAAAAAGGTCAACGCAATCGAGCATTAGAAAAGCTGGACGAAATCAAGAGCTTTTTACAGGAGATTGAGAAAAATAGATAAATATGCTCTCAAAATCTACCGCTGATAAACTTATAAAACTAGGCTATAAGACAAAAAACCTGCAAGACTTATTTAATGCTCTTCCTGCTGGCATTTTTTTTACTTCTGATGCTGTTCACTTAAAACGTGAGAAAACAATCTTTATGCTGTCAATCGACCTTGCAGGCTATACACTTTTTTGGATGATAAAAGATGAGTCAAAAGATCCGACAGTTATTCATAAAATCACCGGAAAAGAACTTGATGAGATTTTAGGAAAGATGATTTTATTTACTGAAAAATTGGAACTGCAAAAAGGATGACATCATGACATCGTGACGTTAAAAATATTCTTCAAAATTTTAGCCTTGAGAAAAAAGAGAATGATGATTTACGCGTCATTGGGGTATTCGATGCGTTCTAGGGCATTCTGTGGCATTGTAGAGGGGTTAGAAAAAAGATTCTATTTTGAAAAATATTAATCTTCAGTTTTTTCCTTTTCCAGAGGAAAAAGAATATCTGTAATAATCCCGTCAATAATTGCCTCAAAATAAACTTCTCCCATAAGAGGTTGATTTTTAAGAAAAGTTTTTAGTCTGTCTCTTGTGCGCTTTTTAATTTCCTGTATTTGTTTTTCTGAATATTCCATAAAATATATAATGCCGCTTAACTGAGTCGCACAGTTCCTCTAGTAAACTAGCGGGCACTTTACCCCATCAGCGGCATATTATAAAAAACGCACTCAGCTTTTTCTCAGGCAAGTGCGTTGATCTCAGCATACACAAAGAAAAAGCCTCCCGTCAAGGGAGGCTTAATCTGAAAATGAATTAATCATAATATTAAAACTTTCTCAAACAATACCGAGTTTTGGGTTTCCCCTAACAAAGTAAGGTGATTATATTATAGCTTATAATGGCTCACTTCTTCAATATCTAGCTTCTTTTTACACTTCAAACACAGGAAGTCATTGTACATTTTTCGTGGTCGATGCTCTCCACAATAACAAACCGGAATGTTTTTCTTTTGTTTAGGCATATTAGTTAATTTTTCCTACAAAAATATCAATCTGTTTTGTTATTTCGTTATACCCTTGCTGTGCTATTATCGAGCCAAAGTATCCTTGTGTTACTAAAACCGGATGTAACACTTCATTTTCTGCATAATCAGTGAAATTGAAATGCCGGAGATCCGGAAGAGAAACCTCTTTCCCCTTTGCATCTTTAGTGATTTTTTCAGTGAGTGTGCGGCCAGAAATACACTCTTTATCACAATATACTCCCACGCCTCCTTGTAAATAAAGAGTTGGTACAGAAATCTTTTCATACTGTTCTAGCCCTCCATCCATATTTATGACACCAATACATCGTTTATCAATAGCGCAAAAGTGGAAAGCAACTGCACCGCCGACTGAATGACCGATAACAATTACCTTGTGATTGCCAATAAGTGAACCGACACCTAAAGACCATTGATTGACAAGATTATTATAATTTGAAATATTCTCAAACTTTGGATAATACTTGATAACAGCATATCCATGTTGAGTTAGGTTGTTAATGAGATAAGAATAGCTATCAGGAGTAAGGTTAGATCCATAACCAGGGATAATAACAACAAGTGGTTTATCAGCTGCAATCACAGTCGTTTGTTTCACCGGCTGAGTAATTATTCTAAAGAATAGGGTAAAAGTAATAGTAAGAATAAATAAAATAAAGTTAATGGTGTAAAATTTTTTCATACTCTTTTCACTCCATTCTTTTTAACTTCTTTGCTTAAATCTTCTGTATTGCCACCGAGTTTTTCCCATTGATCTATCAGATAAAAGAATAATTTGAAAACGACATTTGAAGCATAAGCGGTTGCAAGTGACATATGCCCATCGTCAACCAATTTGACATATTGCTGCATTTGTTTATCAGTACAGACTCGCATAAACATTGTTTCAATAAAAGCCATAGTTATTTATATTTTGTAATAATTTTCTTCTAACCAAAGTTTCACTATCTTAAAATCATATAT
>Ga0307374_10009178_pt1 | contig 14628 bp, 11 predicted proteins | sample OX3MG_FD_202532 | JGI IMG/M metagenome (GOLD analysis project Ga0307374, IMG submission 202532) | Soil microbial communities from Risofladan, Vaasa, Finland - OX-3 | ecosystem: Environmental > Terrestrial > Soil > Coastal area > Acid sulfate soil | place: Finland: Risofladan, Vaasa | collected... | reverse complement strand
TGCGCCTGGGAGGTTCCACGCGCGGATGCGATCGAGCATTTCGAGGGCGACGGCGTTCGGCTTGTCCTCGGAGTCGAGCAGCTTGTATTGGCCGATTTCCTTCACGACATAGAAGATGGAAGTGTTGCCTCCGGGCAGTTGCGCCTTCACGCGATATGCGTTCGCGTCGCTACCCTCGGCCTTGGGGTCGAAGGCCTCAAGCAGGATATCGAGAGTGACATTGAGCGAGCTTTCTTCGCGCACCAACTCAATGTTGGCAGGGGGAGATGAACCGGTTCACTGCAGGCTATGCCAAGGGACTTTTGGAAGCGAGTTAGCGCGGAGTTACCGGCGCCGGGGGAGTTAGGGCCTGTTCACACTACGGGAATGGCGGCGACGGGAGCCGGTTTTTCTCAGTTCCTTTTCTCAGTTCTAAGGAGCGAGGAGCGACAGATACCGGGTGTATCTTAGCGGCGAGCGACGAAGAAATGGAGAAAACCGGTTTCGTCCCTTCGGGTTGCGGCGAAAATGCGGCCAGACTTCGTTGTCGTCCTCGGCAGTGGGGCCGCCACAGCCTTCGGACTTCGCCTCGCCTGCCCGCATTTTCGCGCGCAACGCCATCCATCCCAGTAGTGTGAACAGACCCTAGTAAGGGGTGATGCGCGGCAGGCGCGATCAGCGGCCTCCGCGAGCCTGAGCGGCGATGCGGCGCAGCTCGGGAAGCACCTGGCCTAACGTGGCAGAGGGCGCGGCCGGGGATGCGTCCGGCTGGCCGAGCGAGAAGTAGAGGCTTCGATAGAGGGGGTAGAGCTCCTCATAGACCGCGGCGGCCTGCGGGTCCGGCTCCACGGTGCGCAAGGGCAGGCAGACCGCGGCCTGGGCTTCTTCGATGGTGTTATAGCTTCCGGCCGCAAGCAGTGCAAAGATGCCCGAGCCGAGGCTGGTGGGAATGCCTGCCGGGACGAGGACGCGCTTGTTGAGCACATTTGCGTACACGCGGTTGAGCACTTCGTTCTTTTGCGGGATTCCGCCGGCATTGATGACGCGGTCGACGCGTACGCCGTGCTCGGCCATGCGCTCCAGAATGATGCGGGTGTGGAAGGCCGTGCCTTCAATGGCGGCGAAGAGCTCATCCTGCGCGGTTTGGACCAGGTTCCAGCCGAGGGTGACGCCGCCGAGCTCGGGGTTGACGAGGACGGTGCGGTCTCCGTTGTCCCAGCTGAGCCGCAGAAGGCCGGTTTGGCCGGCCTGGTAGGCGTCCAGACCCTCAGAGAGCGCGGCGACGGTGGACTGCGCGCGGCGCGCAATGGCCTCAAAGATGTCGCCGGTGGCGGAAAGGCCGGCTTCAATCCCCGTGAAGGAGGGGTGCACGCTGCCGGGCACCACGCCGCAGACGCCGGGAATCAGTTCCGCCTTCTGCGCCATGGCGATGATGCAGGTGGAGGTGCCGACGACATTGACCACGTCGCCCTCGCGGATGTTGGAGCCAACGGCGTCCCAGTGCGCGTCAAACGCGCCGACGGGAATGGGAATGCCGGTGCGCAGGCCGAGCTTCTGTGCCCACTCGGCGGAGAGATGGCCGGCGAGATGGTCGCTGGTAAGATATTCGCCGCCCATTTTGGCGCGAATGCCGGCGAGCAGCGGATCGACGGAGACGAGGAAATCTTCCGGCGGAAGGCCACCCCACTTTGGATTCCACATCCACTTGTGGCCCATGGCGCAGACGCTTCGCTTGAGGTTTGCCACGGAGCGGACGCCGGCGAGCGTGGCGGCAACCATGTCGCAATGTTCGAGCGCGGTGACGAAGCGCCCGCGCTTTTCAGGGTTGTGGCGCAGCCAGTGGAGGAGCTTGGCGAAGCCCCACTCGTGCGAATAGACGCCGCCGCACCAGTCGATGGCTTCGAGGCCCGCGGCGTGGGCTTTGGCGGTAATTTCTTCGGCCTCGGCGAAGGCGCGATGGTCGCACCAGAGATAGTATTCGTCGAGCGGCTCGAGGCCCTTGCCGACCGGGATGACGCTGGAGCCGGTGGTGTCGAGCGCGATGGCTGCGACCGATTGGCCGTCGATGCCGGTGGTCTGCAGCACCTCGCGGGTGGCGGCGGCGAGGGCGGTCATCTGGTCGGCGTGGGACTGGGTGGCGAAGTTGGGGTCTTCGCGGCGGCGATGGAGCGGATAGGAGGCGGAGGCGGTTCCGATGGGGCCTTTGCGGCTATCGACGAGAGTGACGCGGACGCTGAGGGTGCCGAAATCGACGCCGACGACGACGGACATGGAAGGGACCTCCGGTAAACGCTTTCCTGCGGAACATTCCTGTATACCATTCACGCCGTGAGGAGGCAAATCGGGGGTTTGGGAGCGCTATTCGCTGGAGTGCGCGGGCTCGACCGGAGCGGCTCCAGCGCGTCGGGAAGGTCGCGGGCCACGACCTCGATTCCGGTGAATCCGGAGACGGATTCTGCCGCGCGATTCCAGAAGACGATCTGGCCGTCCGCGCCGAGCAGGGCGATGCCCTCCGGATAGCAGTCGAGCACGGACTCCATCAATTCGGCGTGTGGGCAATTCGGCGAGTGGGCAATTCGGCGCGAGTGGGCAATTCGGCGCGATTGGGCAATGAGGCGCGATTGGGCACGGGTGTTTCTTCCCCGCATCTATCGGCGGAGAGGGCAACAACTTGACCTGGAACGGATTGGAAGTAATTAGGGTCGGTTCACGCTGCGCAGAAGGCAGTGCGGATCAGGCCTGCGGTTTGGGGCCGCTGTCCGCAAGCGGTAGGCGAACAAGGAAGCGGGTGTCGCCAGGCTGGGACTGCACCTCAATGGCGCCGCCGAACTTCTGCGTGACGATGCGGTGGACGATCTCAAGTCCAAGGCCGGTGCCGGAGCCCTGCGGCTTGGTGGTGAAGAAGGCCTCAAAGATGTGGGGAAGCGCGTCGGCGGGAATGCCGGAGCCGTGGTCCTGGATGCAGATGACGAGCCGTCCGGGCACGGAATCTGTCTCGGTCCAGGTGGAGATTTCAATCTGCCCGCCGGCCTGGGAGGCGTCGGCGGCGTTGTCGATGAGGTTTGTCCAGACCTGGCTGAGCGCGGAGCCGCGCGTGTGGATGACGGAGGGGGAGGCCTCAAAGCGCTTTTCGACCTGAATCTGTTTGAGGCGCAGCTTGTGGCCCAGGATGGTGAGCGTGCTTTGCAGGCTGTCGTGGACGTCGAGGTCGCGGGCGGGAGAGCGCTCGTCATAGGCGAATTTTTTGACGGCCATGACGAGGTCGGAGATGCGGGAGATGCTTTCCTCAATGGCGCAGACGAGCGAGACGCTGGAGACGAGCGCGCCGAGCCAGTTGAGCGCGTCAGAAAAGGCGTCGGCCTCAAAATATTCCTTTGCACAGGCCAGCTCCTGCTGGTCGAAGCCCATGCTGACGAGAGCGGGAGCGATGGTGTAAGCGTTCTCCACGCCGGATGCGGAGAGCCACGCGCCCAAGGACTCTTCGGCGTCGGCCTGCTCGATGCTGCTCATGGCGGCAAGGCGGCAGCCATGCAGCGTGTGCTCCAGCAGGCCCTTCATGCACTCCCACTGCTCGGGCGTTTTGGGATGATTGCTGCTGCGCAGGCTGAGCTGCTGCAGCTTCATCAGGTTTTCGCGCAGTTGCGAGGCGGAGCGCTTGGCCGCTGCGCCGGGGTTGTGGAGCTCATGCATGAGGCCGGCGGCCAGCGTGCCGAGCGAGACCAGCTTCTCGCGGTGCAGGGCTTCAACCTGATAGGTGTGCAGGCGCTGGGCCGCGTCCGCAAGGATGACTGCGCGGGCCTCAGGGCAGCAAGCCAGCAGCGCCCAGAACTGCTCGGCGGGAAGGCGCACGAGGTCGCAGTCTTCGATGGCGACAATGCGAAACGGAATGGTGGACTTTCCGGTGAGGAGCGGGACTTCGCCGAAGCCTTCGCCGGTGCGGGCCTGGCCCACGATGGTGGGCGATCCATCGGCTTCAAGCCTCTCGGCGCGAATCTCTCCGCTGAGAACAATCCAGTAGTGCCATGTGGGTTCGCCGGGATGGATGACGATTTCGCCTGCAGGAACGGTGAGCCGTTCAACAGGGCCGAGGTGCTGGAGTGAGTGTGGGTCTGCGCCGGTGAAGGGACGGGTCTGTCGCAGCGCCTCGGCCACGCTGCTCATGGGGACGGATTCAGTCGTCGAGCTCTTCTCGTCCTCGGTCATTTCTGCCTTCCAATCCCCAAAACTAGAACCTCGCCTAGAACCGCGCCAGGTATTGATGCGCGAACTGCACGGCGATGGATCCTTCCCCGACCGCCGAGGCGACGCGCTTGACCGAGCCATGGCGCACATCCCCGGCGACAAAGACTCCGGGAACGCTGGTTTCCAGCAGGAAGGGCTCGCGCGGCTCATGCCAGCTCTCCGGCAGCTTGCCATCACGGCTAAGATCCGGTCCGGCGAGGACAAAACCCTGCTCGTCGCGAAGAATCTGAGGCGGCAGCCAGGAGACGCCGGGCTCGGCTCCTATAAAGACAAAAAGAGACGATGCCGGGACGCGATATTCTCCCTTCGGACCGCGGAGCTTCAAGCCTTCCAGGCGTTCCGCGCCTTCAGCCTCGACCACCTGGGTGGAAGCCTCCAGCACTATATTCGATGTGCGTTCAATCTCATCGATTAAGTATTTCGACATGGTGGCGGAAAGTCCGGGTCCGCGGACGACCATGGTGACCTTGCGGGCGAACTTGGCGAAGTGGAGTGCGGCCTGGCCGGCGGAGTTTGCGCCGCCGACGATGAAGACCTCCTCGTCCTTGCAGGAAGCGGCCTCGACGAGCGCCGCGCCGTAATAGATGCCGCGGCCGGCGAGCTGGTCCGCGCCGGGAATGTGGAGCTTGCGGTACTGGACGCCGGGAGCGAGCAGGACGACGTGGCTGGAGACTTCGCGGCCGTCGGCGAGGCGGACGAAGCGGTACTGGCCGTCGATGCGCAGGCCGTTTGCGCGCTGGGTGAGGAACTCGGCTCCGAAGCGCGAGGCCTGAATGTGGGCGCGGCGGCCGAGATCTGCGCCGGTGATGCCGGTGGGGAAGCCGAGATAGTTTTCAATGCGCGAGGTGGTGCCGGCCTGCCCGCCGGGGGCTTCAGGCTCAATGATGAGGGTGCGCAGGCCCTCGCTTGCGCCGTAGACGGCGGCGGCCAGACCGGCGGGGCCAGCGCCGACGACGGTCATGTCGTAAAACTCCTGCGTGGCCTGGGTGCGGAGTCCGACCCGCGCGGCGACGCTTTCGAGGTCCGTGCCGGCCATCGTACTGCCGTCAGGGAAGAGTACGACGGGGAGCTGATCGGGCTCGAGATGGCGCTCGGCGAGCATGCGGACCGCTTCCTCATTGGCGGCGGCGTCGAGCCAGCGGTAAGGAACATGGTTGCGGGAGAGAAAGTTGCGCAGGGTGTGGTCGGCCAGCGACCAGCGGTTGCCGATGACGCGGAGGCCTTCGAATGGAGGCTGGTAGCCGGCCTTCCAGTCGTCCAGCAGATCGGAGAGGACGGGATAGAGCTTTTCCTCGGGCGGGTCCCAGGGCTTGTTCAGGTAGTAATGGATGCGCGCGGTGTTGATGGCGCGGATGGCGGCCTCGGTGTCCGCATAGGCGGTGAGCAGGACGCGGCGGGCCTCGGGATAAATGTCGCGGGCGCGCTCGAGGCATTCGACGCCGGTCATGCCGGGCATGCGCTGGTCACTGAGGAGCAGGGCAACGGGCTCCTGGCGGAGCTTGAGCTGGGAGAGCGTGTCGAGTGCGGCCTGGCCGCTGGCGGCGCGCATGACGCGGTATTCCGCGCCGTACTGGCGGCGCAAATCCTGGACAACAGCTTCCAGAACGCTGACGTCGTCGTCAATTGCCAAAAGGATAGGTCGTGCCATAAAGGTCCCGATGTGAATCCAGTGTACTTGTTTGGTTTGAGGGCGTTCGCGCGCGCGAGGTGACCAGGGCCTGTTCACACTACTGGAATGGCGGCGACGGGAGCCGGTTTTTCTCAGTTCCTTTTCTCAGTTCCTTTTCTCAATTCTAAGGAGCGAGGAGCGACAGATACCGGGTGTATCTTAGGGACGAGCGGCGAAAAAATGGAGAAAACCGGCCCCGTCCCTCCGGGTTGCGGCGAAAATGCGGCCAGACTTCGTTGTCGTCCTCGGCAGTGGGGCCGCCACAGCCTTCGGACTTCGCCTCGCCTGCCCGCATTTTCGCTCGCAACGCCATCCATCCCAGTAGTGTGAACAGGCCCTAGGTGAACGAGGCTGCGGTTGGGCCGGGACCAGCTGGAGCGGAGCGGTCCGGCGCGGGAAAGCCGGCCCGCAATGAGCGGCCGGAGAAGCCCGGCCGGAGAATGCCGGGTAATTCGACCCATCGGGCCGGAAAATCGACCCTAGACAGTAAATATCACGAAAGGGGCTTTACAGGCTTCTGATGACGCCAGAGGCGATTGCGCTGTAAGCTGATGGAAGGCAGGTTACCTCGGGGTGGTACTTTCGACTAAGTTTGCGAAGGCATGATGTGCTTGCTGTTCTTGACGGGATCGAGGAAACGCCGTAGCCGAAGATGCGACCTTTGCCGATAAGGAGAACGGAAGCAAGTGCGGCAGGCAACCGGAACGAGCGGCGAGCAGGGTCGAAAGTACGATGTGGGGCTGAGCCGGCAAACGAGCCGGCGCCAGCCACGGATGAGGCGCACGAGATGAACAAAGTCATCCTTGCCGATTCACAGGCAATCTTCCGGGCAGGCACGGCAAAAGTGCTGGCCATGGATGAGGATCTTCGCATCATTGCCCAGTGCACGGACCTGGAACGGATGATGCACGCGATTACAACGTTTCCCGGCTCGATCGTGGTTTTTGCGGCATCGCTTCGGCCGGAAATGATCCGGCTGCGGACCGTGCTGGAGCAGGCGAATTCGCGCGGCATCGTGATTGCCGAAAACAACGAAATGGCGAATGCCTATCTGCAGCAGGGATTTCGTGGAGTGGTCTTCAGGAACGTGACCGGGCAGGCGCTGGTGGAGTGCGTACGCCGCGTGGCCGCGGGCGAGGTGTGGAAGCCGCCGCAAGTGGTGGTTCCAGAGTTGGTGGAAGAAGACATGGTGGGCTCGCGGGTGCGCGACCGGCTGACGCCGAAGGAGATGCGGATTGTGGCGCTGATTGTGCAGGGCTGCAAGAACCGCGAGATTGCGCATCGGCTGAAGACGACCGAGCAGGTGATCAAGAATTATCTGCGATCAATTTATGACAAGACGGGCGTGAGCGACCGGCTGGAGCTGGCGCTGTTCACAATTCACCATCGCGTGCTGGCGGCGGCGGCGGCCGAGATGGGCAACCGTCTAGAGGCCGAAGAACAGGCCTCGGCGACGGGCGCCGTGGCCTGAGAAAGCGCGGGAGCGGCTTAGAGCCGCTCCGCGACGCTCTTTGCCTGCGTAAACAGATACAAATAGTCGGGTCCGCCGGCCTTGGAGTCGGTGCCGCTCATGTTGAAGCCGCCGAAGGGGTGCGCGCCGACCATCGCGCCGGTGCACTTGCGGTTGAAGTAGAGATTGCCGACGTGGAACTCATGGAGGGCGTGGTCGAGCCGCGCGCGGTCAGAGGTGTAGAGCGCGCCGGTGAGGCCGTACTCGGTGTTGTTGGCGACGCGTAGTCCTTCGTTGAAGTCGCGGACCTTGATGACGGCGAGGACGGGGCCGAAGATTTCCTCCTGGGCGAGGACGGCGTCGGGCGCGATGTCGGCAAAGACGGTGGGTGCGAGGAAGTAGCCGCCATCGGGGGTTTCGACGGGGCTGCCGCCGGCGATGAGGCGGCCTTCTTTTTTGCCGGTTTCAATGTAGGCGAGCATGGAGCTGAGCGCGGCCTTGTTGATGACGGGGCCGAGGTTGGGATTTTCCACCGGATCGCCGACGGTGAGCTGGGCGACGCGCTCGCGGAGCCGCTCAAGGAAGACGTTGTAGATGGATTCCTCAATGATGGCGCGGGAGCAGGCGGAGCATTTTTGCCCGCTGAAGCCGAAGGCCGCGGCGACGACGCCGTCGACGGCGGCGTCGAGGTCGGCATCGGCGCAGACGAGGATGGAATCCTTGCCGCCCATTTCGAGGATGGTGCGCTTGATCCAGATCTGGCCGGGCTGCGGGCGGGCGGCGCGCTCGTGAATCTCAAGGCCGACGGGTTTGGAGCCGGTGAAGGCGATGAAGCGGGTTTTGGGGTGCTCCACGATGGCGTTGCCGAAGCTCGCGCCGGAGCCGGGGCAGAAGTTGACGACGCCGCCGGGCATGCCGGCCTCCTCAAGAATCTCGACGAATTTGGCGGCGATGGTAGGCGAGTCGCTGGAGGGCTTGAGGACGACGGTGTTGCCGGTGACGATGGCGGCGGCGGTCATGCCGGCCATGATGGCGAAGGGGAAGTTCCACGGGGGAATGACTGCGCCGACGCCGAGCGGGATATAGAGGAGCTGGTTGCGCTCGCCGGGGAGCTGGATGGGCGTGGTGGCCTGGGCGAGGCGCAGGGCTTCGCGGGCGTAGAACTCAAGGAAGTCGATGGTCTCGGCGACGTCGGCGTCGGCCTCGGCCCAGTTCTTGCCGACTTCATAGGTGAGCCAGGCGCAGAACTCGAGTTTGCGGGCGCGGATGATTTCGGCGGCGCGGAGCAGGAGCGAGGCGCGGGTTTCAACGGGAACGCGGCTCCAGGACTCGAATGCGGCGAGGGCGGCCTGCATGGCCTGCTCGGCACGGGAGGCGTCGGCCTTCTGATGGATGGCGACGATTTGCGCGGGGCGCGCGGGATTGAGCGAACGGATTTTGTCGGCGGTGCGGATGCGGCGACCGCCAATAATGAGGTCGTATTCGCGGCCGAGCTGGGCGGCAACGAGCGAGAGCGCGCCGCGCATGTCGCGTGCGATCTCCCCGTCTTTGAAGTTGGTGAAGGGCTCGTTCGAGAAGGGGCCTTTGGGCGCGCGGGGCTCGATTTCAGTGGAAAGCGAGATGGTAGCCATGACGCTCTGATTGTAGTCCAGAAGCGGCGGCGGGCAGCGGGAGCGAGTCAGCAGGCCAGCGAGTCAGCAAGTTCGCGAGTCGGCAAGTCAGCGGACGAAAAAGCGAAGACGGGGCAAAGGCGACTGCGTAATTGTCGGCAAAACATCTGTGGAAAAGTGCAAATAAAAATAGGGGGGTGGGGGTGGTCCCCCGACTCCGGGCGCCGGGCGGCGAGCGGCGAAGAAAAAGGTGAAGACAGGGCGAAGTCGACCGCGTAATTGCCGGCAAAATGCCTGTGGAAAACTGCAAATTTCGTAGGGGGGGTGGGGGGGGCCTCCTGACCGCTTCGAGGGAACAGGGAACGGTCGACATGTGGAGGGCTGATTGTTCGGCCTGGTTCCAGTGTGCGCTTTTTGGGGGAATTAATCGGCAAAGGGAGCAAAGAATATTTGGCGATGCGGGGAGGCTTGTGAGCGCGAGAGCGAGGCAGCGGGCCGGCGCGTGGCCAGGCCGGCGGGCGGGTGCGGAATTTGATTGTGGATTGGGGCTGGGTGGTATATGGTGCGGTCACTCCTCTGAAGACTCTCCCCCGACCCCTAGGACAACCGAATTGAAGAACCGAATCCGGGAGGATGCAATGGGCAAGATTTCCAGAATGGTGTTGGGCGCCGCGATGACGGCGGCTCTGAGTGTGACGCTTGCGGCGCAGCAGGCGCCAGTGGGTTTTCATACGATTACGTGTGTGAAGGCGAATGCGGGCAAGGGCGCGGCGTTGGGCGCGTGGGTGGCGGACGTGGGCCCCAAGTGGGACAAGGCGCTGGTTGAGTCCGGTCGGGCGCGGGGAACGATTGTGCTGCGGGCAGAGATGCCGCAGGGCAAAGATGCCGCCTGCGATTACGCATTCGTGACGTTTTACAGCGGACTGCCGCCGGCGCCGATGACTCCCGCCGAGACGACGGAGCTGCTGAAGAAGTCAGGGATCCAGATGACGCTGGCCGAACTGGGCCAGAAGGAATCCGATCTGGCGACGCTGGTGTACACGAACATTACGCAGTACCAGACGCTGGTGGGTGGCGCGAAGGAAGGCGACTACCTGGTGTTCAACTCCATCGACCCGGCGGACGCGAACGCCTGCGTGGCGTATGAACAGAAGGAGTGGAAGCCGCTGGCGGAGGAGATGGTGAAAGCGGGCGGACAAGAAGGCTGGGCGCTGAACGAGCAGGTGTTTCCGCGCGGCGACAAGGACGGGCCGGCGGTGAGCACAGTGGATATCTATCCGAGCTGGGATGCGTTCCTGCATCACGGTCAGAGCATTTCCGACGCCTGGAAGAAGGTGAACGGGGACGCGAAGATCGATGATGCGATGGGGCAGTTCGAAAAGCTGTGCCCGATTGAGCATACGCAGCTCTACAAGGTGACCGAGGCGAACATGCCGCAGAACTGAGCAGGGAAGAAGCGAAGGCCCGGGCTGGGAGCCGCTCCGCGAAGGAGGGCTGCCGGCCCGGGCATTTTCTTTTTTTGGAACGGGTGAGGGAGCAGGAGTGAGCGGGTCAGGGAGTGAGCGAGCGGGCCGTTCCTCCGAGAGGAGGAACGGCCGGTTTGCTTTTTAGGAACCACTTAGGAACCTTTTAGGAACCAGGGAACAGGGAATCAGCGGGGCGGGATGAGTTTTCCGGCAGAAGAAGCGGGGCGGAACAGCCGATGAAGGGAGATGGAAGGGCGTACGAGGGCGGCGCGGAGGAACGGCGCGGGTCGCCGGGACGTAAGAGTAGGGTGGACGCCCTGTCCTCCCGGGTGCGGTGGGGAAGAGGAGCTCATGATGCATTGGTTGCACTTCGCGTGGTTCATTCCGGTGTTTGAGGGGTTCCTGCTGGGGGTGCTGGCGCTGGGGCTGCATGAGGCGGGGCACGCGCTGGCGGCCCTGGCGGTGGGCGTGCGGCTGAAGGGCATCGGGCTGAACTGGAAGGGACTGTATTTGCGGCGGGAGGCGGGAACGCCGTGGCGGAACCTGGTGATTTCGACGGCCGGACCGATGACGAACCTGCTGCTGGTGGTGCTGTGGGCGTGGTGGCCCGAGTTCGGGCTGGCGAATGCGTGCTACATGCTGTTCAACGTGCTGCCGCTGCCGGGTGCGGATGGGGAGCGTATGCTGCGCTGCTGGCGGCAGGTGATGGAGACACGGGCGGAAGCAAAGCCGGTGGAGCGCGAAGATGCGGAGATGAAGGAGAAGCGGCGGCGGTCGGCGGGGTGAGTGCGGGTCAGGGTTGGGAGCGGGTCAGGGTTGCGCGTAGTAAAGGAGCGCGACGCGGACTGCAATACCGGGAGTGCCGAGGCGGAGCTTGAGCGAGTGGAGCTGTGCGACGCCGGATGACGCAGAGGACAGGAAGGCAAGAGAGTAACCGGATCCGGCAGAGGCGAGGCAGGAGTCGATCTGGCGGTCGAGATCGCGTGTGGAGCCGAAGATGAGGCCGCCGTTGAGGTGAGCGAAGGCGTGGAGGCTGAGGCGGGGCTGCTGAGCGGCGAGGGCGAGCGCGCAGGACGCGGCGAGCATGAAAAGAGAAGCGCGCAGGACGAGCCCCGATGGCATGGCAGGAAGGATAGCAGGGGAAGAGGAGTTCCGGGCGGAGGGGTGGTCCGCCCGGGAGGGTGAGGGTGGCTAGCTGGCGGGGACGATGGGGAGCTCGATGGCGCTGGCTTCGCCGGGCGCGTGGTAGATGCGCTGGGTGGCCTTTTTGTAGTCCTGCGGTTTGGCCCAGAAGATGTTGGGGACGAAAGTCTGGGGGTTGCGGTCGTAGAGCGGGAACCAGCTGGACTGAATCTGCACCATGATGCGGTGGCCGGGCAGGAAGACGTGGTCAGCGGGGGGAAGGTTGAACTGGTAGAGGAGTGGCTTGTTGGGGGTGATGGGTTCGGGGTGAGAGAAGCTCTGACGGTAGCGGCCGCGGAAGATATCCATGGCGATGGGAAGCTGGTAGCCGCCGAGGTCGGCGTCGCCGGGAACCTCGTCGGGGTAGACGTCGATGAGCTTGACGACCCAGTCGGAGTCCGTGCCGCTGGTGGAGGCGAGGAGGTGAGCGATGGGTTGGCCGAGGATGTGGACGGGATGTGTGAGCACGCCGGAGGTGTAGGTGAGGACGTCAGTGCGGCCGGAGAACGCGACCTGGTTGTCGACGAGCCACTGGGGCCAGGTGAGGGGCAGGTCATAGCCGATGGGCTGCGAGGGCCGGGCGCGATAGGGGACCGGATGCGCGGGGTCGGAGATGTAGGAATCAAAATCCTTCGCTGAAGGACTGCCGGCTTCGGCCGGGGTGGCTGTCGCGGCCGCAGTCGGAGCGGTGAAGCCGAGCTTGCCGCCGGGTTCGAGATAGAGCGGCGTGGTTGCAGGCGCGACGGGCCACTTATCGAGGCGGGTCCACTTGTTTGCGCCGGTTTCGTAAGCGGTGACGGGCGCGATCTCGAGCGGCGGCGGGTTGTCCATGAGGTAGTGGGCGAGGAAGTTGCGCAGGATGTGCTGGCGGAACCATGTTCCGGTGTCAGAACCGAAACGGATGGCGCCGAGCGAGTCAGCGGGCTCGATTTCCTGGCCGTGATGCCAGGGGCCGAGGACCATGAAGACCTTGTTGTTGTCCTTGTCGAGGGGCTTGACGGCCTTGTAGACGGCCATGGCGCCGTAGATGTCCTCCTGATCCCAGAGACTGTGGACAAGGAGGAAGGGGACCTTGATGCCTTCTTCGGAAAAGTCCTGCTTGAGGACCTTGTCAACGGCCTGATCAGACCAGAAGGAGTCATAGGCGGGGTGGGCGAGGATCTTGCGCCAGAAGCCGAGCTGCTGCATGCCGTGCTGGCGGCCGAGCTCACCGGCGGAACCGGCGCGCATGTAGAGGTCGTAGTCGTCGTGGACGGGGCTCCACCACTTTTCGGTGTTGGCGCGGGTTCCTTCCTGCTCGTAGATGTAGGGCATGTTCTGCTGGCGGAATGCGCCGTTGTGGAACCAGTCGTCGCCCATCCATCCGTCGACCATGGGGTTCATGGGGACGGCGACCTTGAGGGCGGGGTGGGGATGGACGAGGGCCATGAGGGGCAGGAAGCCGTCGTAAGAGATGCCGAGAATGCCGACCTTGCCGTTGGTTTCAGGGATGTTTTTAACGAGCCAGTCGATGGTGTCGTAGGTGTCAGTGGCTTCGTCGACGAGAGTGGGGTTGAGCGGGTGGGCTGCGGGAATGCCGTGGATGGGACGGTTCATGACGTAGTCGCCCTCGGAGCCGTATTTGCCGCGGATGTCCTGCACGACGCGGATGTAGCCGTCTTCGAGGATGACGTCTGTGGCGTTGTCATACCCGTAAAGGGCGGGGCCGAGGTGGGAGCTGGGGATGTGGCTGGTGAGGGCATCTGCCGAGTACGGCGTGCGGGTGAGCAGGATGGGCGCGTGGGCGGCGCCTTTGGGGATGAGGATGACGGTGTGGAGGCGGACACCGTCGCGCATGGGGATCATGACTTCGCGGCGGGTGTAGTCAAAGGAGCTGGTGTTGGGGACCAGCTGCGCGGGCGACTCGCTGGGGTAAGCGGGGTATTGCGGCGCGGGCGCGGAGGACTGTGCGGCGGCGGAGAAAGCCAGGGATGCAAAGACCGCGGCAGCGACGGCGGAGCGAAGACGGAGCATGGAGCGGACCTTTCGGGAGCGAAGGTTGGAGTGTGCAACAAGGGTAACGCGGGGCAGGTTGCGGATGGAAGATGCAGGGAGGAACGAAGCGCGCGGGCGGGAAAGTTCGGCAACTTTTGCGGAGCGAGGTGAATCAGAGGAAACGAACGGCTGCGGCGCGAACGGCCGGCATGGAGAATGCGGCGTGAACGCCGGACCCGCGACGAGGGGGCCGCGACGAGGGAGCCGCGACGAGAAGGAAAGGAACAAACGAGATGAAGAATGAAGCACTCCTGCGGCAGCACATGGTGAATTTTCTGATGGGGGGCCATGCGCATGCGGATTTTGAGGCGGCGGTGAAGAATTTTCCCGTGAAGCTGCGCGGGAAGCGGCCGAAGGGTGCGAAGCACTCGGCGTGGGAGGTGCTGGAGCACTTGCGGATTGCGCAGGGGGACATTCTGGAGTTTTCGCGGAATGCGAAGCATGTGTCGCCGGAGTGGCCGGGCGGGTATTGGCCGGCGACGGCGGCACCGCCGGACGAGAAGGCGTGGGAGAAGAGCGTGCGGGCGTTCAAGCGGGACCGCAAGGCGATGTGTAAGCGGGTGGCCGACGAGACGACGAATTTGTATGCGAAGATTCCGCACGGCGACGGGCAGACGCTGTTGCACGAGGCGCTGTTGGTGGCCGATCACAATGCCTATCACCTGGGCGAGCTGGTGCTGCTGCGGCGGTTGCTGGGGGCGTGGAGGTAGCGGAGGGATGCCGCGGGCGGATGGAGGAAGTGGCGCTGAGCGGGGTGCAATGCGGTGTGATGCGCAACACTTTTCCATTGCGTGCGTCTGCTACCATAAGGACGATTGGGGTTTTTGCCGCCCGCGGCGCGGGATGCAGAGGCGTCTGACACGGAAGAGTGGCGCGAAGCATCCGGCTTTAGGACCGTGCCAAGGGATGGGCGGCGAAGCGACACCAGAAGGAGAATCGATATGCCATTAGTTTCCATGCGCCAGCTTCTTGACGAGGCCGCCAAGGGCGGATACG
>Ga0307374_10009177_pt1 | contig 14629 bp, 12 predicted proteins | sample OX3MG_FD_202532 | JGI IMG/M metagenome (GOLD analysis project Ga0307374, IMG submission 202532) | Soil microbial communities from Risofladan, Vaasa, Finland - OX-3 | ecosystem: Environmental > Terrestrial > Soil > Coastal area > Acid sulfate soil | place: Finland: Risofladan, Vaasa | collected... | reverse complement strand
CAGGTCCACATAGCTGAACAGCGATCCTGAGCTCTCGTCCGACCCGCGCATCCCGATCTCCCGATTCAATCACCGAGAGAATCACGCCCAATTCCATCCCGCCAGAGACTTCTTCAACAGCCTGCTAAGTCGTTTTCATCGAATTTCAAAAGGGGTTCGAAAAGGGGCCGTTACCGAATCCCGTCAAAAGAACGTCACGAGAACCGGCAACTAAAACCGGGGCCTGCTCGCAAGGAATACGCGCAGTGTGTGATCTGGAAGCCACTGTCTGCGACAATCTACCTGGTGACATTTGTCGCCGCACAAAAAAGCCCCAAGAGGAATACACTCTCGGGGCTGTTGGAAAGTGTGTCGCAACAATAATGCGTTAGGTTCTTGAGGACGGGCGGCCGGGTGTCGGGGGGGACTGGGGAGGCCGTCTGTCCGACTAACTGAACGTAAGCTATTTTTGCGATCGTTTTCTTTCAACGGCTATTGGGCGTATCGACGCATCAGATTGCATTCTCAGTTAAGGCACCGCGCGATGACAAAACGCATCCCGCCGAGCCCATCTGCCCCCGCGGAAGTGCCCTGCTTGAAGTATATCTTTTGGAGCCTCATCTAAACGCCGTGTTCTGCGGTACTTCATCGTGCGAGCAAATCCGAGCGCCATTGATGACTTTGGCCGGGACGAGATTTACGCTTGTATTGTCGGCATTATTGTTTTCCGGAATGCAAGCGCTCGCATGCTCCTTTGACACCGACTGTTCACCCGGCAGCAAATGCGCCAGACCGAGCGGGCAAGTCGTCGATCTGTGTGAGGGTGGCCTATTTCCGGGCAATAAACACGACAAGAAGCCCTATCATGATCCCTTTGACCCCAACCGCACCGCTGGAAATACGTGTTCATTCAACATCGAATGCGGTCCGGGCAGCCGTTGCCAGATGGGTTCGGGAACCTACGGCGTGTGCGTCCGACCGTGACGACCTCCCGCCCCGACCAGCCATTTAAGTCCAAGCGCGGCTTTCGTTGGTTTGAATCGTGCACAGGGCCATCCGCGCCGAACGAACCACGTCCGCAGATTCGTGGCTTTTTTTAATCCCCTGTGGCAGAATCCGCACAGAATTCCGGCAATTAGAAGATATAATTATAAAGGCGGAAAATTGCCGGCTTACAATAGTTGAAGAATGCATGCCGGTGCAACTTGGGGCGGCGGCAAAAACAGCGACATGCGGGGTGGGGCAATGATCAATAAATTTCTTCGTTGGAGCATCATCCTGATGATAGGGTTGCCGCTCGGCGGTTGCTTCACCGACTTTGGACCAGTCGTCAGTGATTCCCCGCCAGTTGCGCCTCATAGCATCGCGGCGCGTCTCCAAGCCGGAGACCAACTAAAGATCATTGTGTACGGCGAGGATGCGCTCAGCGGCGTGTACCAAATCAGCCCGGCCGGCACGATTTCGATGCCGTTGGTTGGATCCGTCGTCGCGGCTGGGCGTACGGCGAACGAAGTCCAGCGCGCCGTCACCAACGCCTATGCCAACGGCAAGTTCCTGCAAGAGCCAAAGATTACCATCTCGGTTGCCAGCTATGCGCCATTTTACGTTTTCGGTGAGGTTCTGACGCCCGGGAGATACGCATATACAGAGGGCGTGGACGCCCTCGGTGCCGTCGCCACCGCCGGCGGTCTCACTTATCGTGCCAGCAGGAATTCGGTTCTCATCCGACATCCAGGACAACAAGTCTGGCAAGAATACTCACTGGCAACGCCGGTACCAATCGAGCCTGGCGACGTCATTCGCATCCCCGAACGCTACTACTAACAGGCGTCATTTGCCGATCATCCATTGATCCCTCTGGCAAAGTGACGCGCGATGAGCGGGCTTCGCCGTCTAGTAAATCGGGTCGCATCAGATCGGATAACTACCTTGGCACTGTGCGCTGTCTTGACTGCGGCTGGTGTTCAATCAATCAATCCGGCCGTGGCACAGGTGGCCAACGCTCCCATGCCACCACCCATTGCGCTATCGCAACCAACACCCGTGCAAACGACGCCGACCGTAGCCCAGCTGCCATACAGCTCGCAGACGCAACAAATAACTGCGACCTCGGTGGGAACGCCCTTTGAACCGCCGTTAGATCCACCAGCAGTAGCGCGACTCCCGGGCCAAGGCGGAGCGCTCCCGGTCGGCGAATGGCTACTTACTCCAACGTTGGGACTGACTTCGCTGTACAACAGCAATCTCTACTCGAGCCCGACCAATCCCGTGAAGGGTCCCGGGCTGGATATACGCCCTGCCCTCACCGCCGAGTACAATGCCGGCATTTATGACACCCAACTCTACGGCAACATCGACAGCACCATTTATCCAACTCTTCCTGATCAGAACAACACCTTCAATCGAGAGGCAGGATTCATCCAGAAATATTCGCCGCTGCCGGACCTCGTCTTTACCGCGCAAGGCGACTACACGCACAATACTCTGGCCTATGCCATTGTTGGTTCGCTACCCGCCCCAATATCTTCAGCAGGATCACCACCACCGCCGGGTACCGCGGGCATCCTGGCCAGCCAGCAGATTGCGGTTAATCCCAACGACGTCTACACGGCGCAGGCGACGATGTATAAGGAGTTCAATCGCGCCTTCATCAAATTGAATGGTTCGTTTGTGACTACACAATATGAGCAACAATCGAATCTAAGTTACCAACAAAGCACCTATGATGGCGTCGGCGGCGTTTGGTTGACTCCGCAACTTTATGCCTTCGGGGACGGCATACAGTCTTTCGCAGATCCCGCGGTCGGTTTCACCTTAAATACGTTTCGCGCTAGAGGCGGCGTCGGAACGAGCCGGATCGGTCTCTTCCAAGGTTACGTCTACTATGGTCAGCAGGGATCCGAGACGAATGGCGCCGGCTCGGCCGGCGGCGATATTTACGGCGGTGCTGTTTCCTATTTTCCGGCTCGTGATTTAAACATGAGTCTCTCGGTCGATCGTCTCAGGAATATTTCTGAGATCAGCACAACATCGACACTACCCGTGGCAAGCGCATTGGCTGGGCTGCCGTATGTGCCATTTGGATTTTCAGAGAGTCAGTCGTTGCAAATCACTGACTTCACTTTCAAATCGAATTATATCTTCTCACCAGAAACAACCGCTTATTTCGTCGGGAGCTATGCAACCGGTGAACTAATAGGAGTGGGACCGGTGCACACTTGGTTCGCCGACGTCGGACTTACACACAAAATTTGGGATGACCTGTCGTTGACACTCGATTATCGGTTTAGCAGCGTTGTATTGCCGACGCCTGATGCCAGTTTTACTCAACACCTTGTCAGTTTGGGCGCACTCTACAGATTTTAAATTGACCTGATGGGGCTGAACTTGTGCGCTTTGGCGGTTTCCCTTTCATCAGCCTTAAGCAAGATTGATCTGATCCCAGTCGTGATCTCCCATATTGAAAAACCAACTTCCGACGCGAGACAACTCGTCAAGCACCTGAGGATTGAAGCACACGATTGTCGGATCGTGCCGTCGTGTTCGAATGAAGCCAATTGATTTTAGTACCTGAGAAGGTACCTCCGTCGATGCTGCTGCTACGACAGCAACTACTTCCTTCCCGAACCGCCGAACTCCGAAAAGAAAAAGGCTCTTCCATATATGGTAATCATTATTTAGCGCAGCCGCATCAACAATGTAACCCTCACTGAGCTCCACAGACGTCGCTCTCCGCAGGACAAGATACCCGATGATGCGTCCATGCCGTTCCAACTCGAAACGTTCGTAAATCAGTTGAGGACAATCGACGAAGCGCCAGTTGAGATAAGCCGCTGTCCGATAAACCGATCCAGAAGCGTCAGCCAGGGAACACCATACATCCGAGACCCGCTCGTCGAAATGCTCAACCCTTCGAAAGATATGGGACGGGTCAGGTTGAGGTATCGGATGAAACATGTCGCGCATGATGATACCCGCCTCGATTGCCACCGCCGCAAGCGTAGCCCCTCCGAGGATCGAGAACGCCTTGGTTGCGGTACGAAGCCATGCCGCCCGGTGCCGCGTTTTACTGAGCAAATAACGTGACACATCAGCCGTGCCAAGATTCGCGAAGCGCGACCATTGATAGGTTGGTGCGAGAGTAACAGCTCCTACCCGCTCTGCCATTCGACGAGTGGCCGGTGCCATCGTGAGCGTAAGAAGGACGAGAGAGCTGTTCGCGACCGCGTGGTAGAGCAAATTTCCCAACCCTTTACCGCGGTAAGGGGGTAGAATCATCACATCAACTATCCAACCAGCTTTGTAATTCCCTTTAGCTGCGTACAGGGAGGTGCGCTGCACGGCGATTTGTCCAATGACACGTGTACCGTCAATTGCAATCCAAATCGGCACCTGGTCGCCATGCCGCTCTCCAGCTGGATTGTTCAAAAATTGCCAGGACCACCGATCATAGCCTTTATAGGGAGCAAGCTGACCGTATGCTTCTCGAATAAACGCGCCGATTGCTGGATAATCTTGAACTACCGCCTGGCGTACAACTATGCTCGTTGTCATATTACGATCCGAAGCGGTCTTCAGCGCAAGAACCTGCTCTTAACAAAATGAAGCCAAAGCCAGCTATATTTTCTAAGTCAGTCTTTGAGCCTAAGATTTCGCTTCGAGCATCATCAAGCTCAAGCTGGCTTAGCTCAGCGCGTTACAGCTTAAACCAGACCAATCCAATGCAATGGGAGCCAAATCCAAAACACCGTCCACAGAACGGTGAGCACAACCGCCAGCGCAATGCTCACTAATGGGGCGAAACTTCCTAATTTTGCTTTCAAGAGGATCATCCAACGAATACGCATTAATCACGGACATAAACGTGTGGTAGCGAAAGTGAGTGCACGCTTACGGGTCAACGAAAACCAAATCAATCTCGAAGCGAATAAAGCATTAAAATTAGCGATTCGACGAAACGCCCGTAGCGCCAACGTTTGCAGCAGAGTGCTTCGTTTGCTTGGGGCGACATTGATGGGCGCGCAATCCGGCGCCCTGCAAGCTGGCCTGATCGCCAAGTTCGATTTTGGAACGTGACGTGGAGAGCCGTCTCAGGTGGGCGCTGCTTTTACCGCCCTCGATTTTTACACTTTTGGCCGGTGGTTTAGCTGCCAGTGGCGCTTGGCGGGGAGCCACGAATGCGCGGGCCGGAACTCGATGGAACCACAAGATCTTTGCGCCCGTTCGATCTTCGGTACGGTTATACCTACCCGTGAATGTCCCGATTTTCGGCCCGCAATTCCGGCAATTCGCCTGCTGCATGAATAGCAATTCATCAATGTCGCACGACGTCGTTGCCTCAAGTGTGACAAAGTTGCCTCAAGTGTGACAAAGGTTAATGCGTAACATTAAAATTTGTTGCAGCGAAAATGCTCTTGCAAACAATCGTTAAAAAATCGTAAAGCTTCCGGTGCTGGGCAAGGGAATTCAGTCACTAGGCGCCAGGCGTTCCATGAATTTTGTAAGGCCCACCGGCCCGCAGCGTGGCGTGCGGTTTGATACACTTGGGTTGCATCGGCCAACCCGCAAGTGGCCGATCGCCTATCATTCCGTCAGCGCTCTCGCCATGACGGCGGACTTCGTCACCATCGTCGTTGCCGGCGTCGTCTCCGCCCTCGTCTACAACCTGGAAATCGTTGGCTCCTCCTTTAATCAAATTATCGTCCATCACATCGGCTCGGCCGCCGTCGTCGCCGCGCTGTTTGTTTCGTTCATGCGCAGTCGCGACCTCTACAGACCAGCGGAATTGTTGTCGCTCCGAACCCAGGCGCTCGGAGTCACCACCGCATGGATCGGCGTATTTCTGTTTATTTCTGGCGTGGCCTTCAGCTTAAAGATTGGTGCCCAGTTTTCTCGCGGCGGCATCTTGTCCTTTGCCGGCGTTGGCCTTTTTCTGTTGCTGTCGCAGCGCATCCTCTATCGCAGCGTGCTGACCCATGGTCTCAGCCAGCAAAAATTCGCCGGCCGCAATGCGATTCTGATTGCCGACGAGACAGCGACCGGCGACCGCAAGTTTGTCCAGATGTTGCTCAAACACGGCTTTCATCTGGATCGTCAATTCACCCTGCCGGCTCCCAAGCAGGATACCCAGCTCAATGATTTCGTCGCCGCCATCGTCGGCTATTTGCGCGGCTCCGACATCGAGGAGATCATTGTCGGCATCGATACCGCCCGTTGGGGCGAACTCGACCAATTGCTGGCGGGCCTACGTATTTTGCCGTTACCAGTCAACCTCATCCCGGTCGGCAAGGCTGCCACCATCTTAAGCCGCAACAAGCGGATGATGGACGATACCCTTTGCATCGAATTGCATCGTGCTCCGCACACCACCTTCGAGCGCGGGATCAAGCGGACGATCGACGTATTCGGCGCGCTGGTCGGTCTCCTGCTGCTGTTCCCGCTGTTGATCATCACCGCGGTGATGATCAAGTTCGATTCGCCCGGGCCAATCTTCTTTAAGCAACACCGCCGCGGCTTCAACGGCCGGCCGTTCAACATCTACAAGTTCCGCACCATGTCGGTGCTGGAAGACGGCTCAATCATTCGCGCCGCATCCCGCTCTGATTCCCGGGTGACCCGCCTCGGCCGGTTGCTCCGCCAGTCTAGCATCGACGAACTGCCGCAGTTGCTCAATGTCTTGGACGGCACCATGTCGCTGGTCGGACCGCGCCCGCATGCCGTCGCCCATGACAATCAATTCGACAAAGTGGTCAGCAATTACGCCTTTCGCCAGCACGTCAAACCCGGATTGACCGGCTGGGCGCAAATCCATGGCCATCGCGGCTCCATGTCAACCCAGGTCGAGGTTGAACGTCGGGTGGAACTCGATCTGTGGTACATCGACAATTGGAGCCTGGCGCTCGACCTATTGATCATCCTGCGCACGTCCTACGAAGTCCTTCGCCGTCGCAACGCCTACTGACGATCATCAGTCGCTGACCGTTTAGGGCTAGTCGCCGCAAGACCAACACGCCGAATCCCTGTTTCACCTTGGATTCAGTCATCGAGACAAGATACCCTGTCCGCATGGTTGAGCCGCCATCGCTGCGGGACTATGTCGCCCGCATTCCGGGGCCGCGGGTTCTGTGTGACCCCGTCCAATCCGTCACCTTCACCGCGCTGGCGCACGGAACCAGCCTCGGCGGCGAGCTTTCGTCGTTAACCGGCCGCTCGGTACTTCTGGCAACCGAGAGCCAACTCACCACCGCGCTGGCCTTGATCGAGCTTGACGGCCGCGCCCGCAGGCTCACCATCCTGCCGCCCGACACCGCCGCTGCCCATTTGCCGGCCCTGATCGCCGGTGCCGAAATCGACGCCGTCGTCATCGACCGCAGCTCACCGCAAAGTGCAGCGTTCGATGTGCCGCTCCGCGTCGTCTGCACGCCGTCGATTGTCCCCATGCAGCAGGCTTCGGAAGCTTCCCGGCCTTCAGCTCATCACATTGCGACCGAATGGGTGTTACTGACCTCCGGCACCACCGGCGTACCCAAAATGGTGGTGCACAATCTGGCGACGCTCACCGCCCCGATCGCCGCGGCAAGTCCCGCTGATGGCGCCGCCGTCTGGGGCACCTTCTACGACATCCGCCGCTACGGCGGCCTGCAGATCTTCCTGCGCGCGGTGCTGGGCGGCGCTTCGCTTGTTCTCTCGCAGGCCGGCGAACCAGTCGCCGAACATCTCGCCCGCCTGGCCCGGGCGGGCGTCACCCACCTCTCGGGCACCCCGTCGCATTGGCGCCGGGCACTGATGAATCCGGCCATTGCCACGATTGCCCCGGGCTACGTCCGGCTCTCCGGCGAAATCGCCGACCAGGCGGCGCTTGACGCTTTGCGCACGGCGTTTCCCAGCGCCAACATCGGCCACGCTTATGCCACCACCGAGGCCGGCGTCGCCTTCGACGTCAATGACGGTCTGGCCGGGTTTCCGGCGGCCTTTATCGGCGCGATCCGCGACGGCGTCGAGATGAAGATCGTCGACGGCTCGCTTCGCATCCGCTCGCCGCGCATTGCACTTCGCTATAGCGGCGGCGAACAGCCGCTCTACGATGGTGACGGCTTCATCGACACCAAAGACATCATCGAGCAGCGCGGCGAACGCTGTTATTTCAGTGGCCGCGAGGACGGCATCATCAATGTCGGCGGCCTGAAAATCCACCCCGAAGAAATCGAAGCGGTGGTGAACCAGCATCCGCAGGTGCGGCTATCGCTGGCGCGGCCGCAACCAAGCCCCGTCCTCGGCGCCGTCGTGGTCGCCGATGTGGTTCTGCGCATGGATGACGAAGCTCAGCCGCCTGTGGGCTCGGAGCTCGATCAGCTCAAGGACGACATTCTCAAGCTCTGCCGCGCTTCGCTGCCGCGCCACAAGGTTCCAGCCACGATCAATGTCGTACCGAGTCTGGCGTTCACCGCAGCCGGCAAACTGGCGCGGGGCGAGCGCGCGCGGGACCGCAAGCACTCCGAGCGATGACCTTGCCTGCTGCGGCCACAACCAACCGCCGGAATAACGTCATCGACAATAACGTTAACGTAAGACGGTCGTTCTCCGCGACAACGGCGATGCTATAGCGCTGATACGGATCAGATATTCTCACCGAGGTCGGCGAGGCAAGGACAGCTTCGCCGTGCTTGTGCCGGCGCTGGATTTTCGGCTCTACTGCCGGGCGTGTTGGATAGAGAGGGTGTCAGCGTGAGTATTCTAGAAGCAACTTTGGCCGCCGACCGTTCGCAACGGTTCGATCATCAGCACTTGGTTGATGAAATCTGTGACCTGAATTGGCCCGCCCTGACGGCCGACGACGTCATCAGCGTTCCCTGGGTCTATTATTATTTCTCGGTCCAGTTCCGCGAGAGTCTGGAGATCGCCCGCTATCTTTATCCCGAAGATGACGGCTTACTCGAGCTCGATCACGGCGAGCGTGACACCGCCAATCTTTCGCCATGGCCCGGCGTTGCGGCAGCAGGCGAGCGAATGAACCACGATGAGTTCATGCGCAGGACACTGCAACTGACACCGATTGCGCCGGATCGGCAGCGCTGTCTGAAGTCCATTGGTGAAGCCTATTTGGCCAAAGTCGCGGCCACAGATGGCAACAGCCGGGCTCTAGCGCTTGCAAGTTATGAGGACGGCGGGCTGGAACGCGTATTTGGCGCGATCCTGACGGCGCCACATTGGCAAGGTCCGCTGCTGACGGCGTTCAAACATTTCCTCACCGAGCACATCCGATTCGACAGTGACCCGGAAGCCGGACACGGCGCGCTCTGCCGGCATCTCACCCCGGATCAACGGGTGGTGCCGTTGTGGAGCGAATTCCACTGGATGCTGGTTGCTGCGGCGCCGCGGTTGACCGCGCCACGCGTGTGATCGGCGCGCGCCAGGCGGCTGACTGGCCGTTGCGCTGACGGGCTGTAGTGCCGAGCTACGCCTCGTTAAGCCGCGCGCAGATCGTGCGCACGGCGCGCCGCAATATAGGAAATCCAGTTTCGGTAGATCTGCACCGCCGCCCCCTGCCAGGGCTTAGTCAGCGTGATGGCGACGCGCTCAACCGGGAAACGGGCGAACATCTCGTTACCTCGCGCTGACCCGGCCAGCGCGGTGCCGCACGCGGCTGTGGCACGGCGCTCGAATGCCGCCAATAGCGCCTCGGCCTGGTGGTCGAAATAATTCCTTGGCATCGTCGGGTAGCACTCACTCTCGCCGCGCAGGAAGCGGCCGATGTCGCGGCGATATTCACCCAACAGGCTATGCGCATCGTATTCCGGGTGGCCGTGGAAATAGACGAACAGGCTCTGGTTTTGTTGCTTGATGAACGTATCGATGCCGGCCTCGGCTGAGCGGGTGAGAACGCTATAGCCCTTGGCGGTAAGTGCGTCTTCGTCGATCGCGTTCCACCGTGCATGCGGGATCCGAAGCTTCGTTGGCACACCCTCGAGCAATGGATGCTCGAGCATTTTTTCCTGGTCGAAGATGCCGATGCATTTGTCATCAAGCTTGCGCCGCTCGATGCCATCGGCATGCAAAACCGCGCCGTGCACCGCCAGGCACGACCAGACGGTTGAAACCGTACGGTCTTTCGCCCAATCAACGATGTCGGTGAACGCGCGCCAATAGGGCTCTGTGGTAAGGTCCGGCGCCTTCGGTTCGGCCCCGGTGACGATCAGTCCGTCGATCCGGCCATCCCACAGGCCGTCCATGTCGGCATAGTATTTGCCAATATATTGGCGGGCCCAATCGCTCCGCGCCACTGACGGCAAGCCATAAAATCGCAGCCGCACCGGGATGTCTTCGGCCGCCGCATGGAGCAGATCGAACACCTGCCGTTCGGTCGGGATCAGCGCCGAATCCGGCATGTTGTTGATGAGGCCGATGGTCAGGCAATCAGCAATGGCGTTGGGTTGTTCCAGTCTCGCCTTGGCCCGATTGGCATCGCCGTCCTTGAACAGGTGATGCTCGGGTGACTCGATGTCGATCAGAACAGCCATCGGAACAACGCAACGCTCATATCAGGCTTGCTTTGCCGCCGCGCCCATCGTTGCGTACTGATCGTCCGGCTTCGATGGCCAGCAAAGTCATTTTACTGCCAGGTGATTTACAAAGTCGTTTTGCCAGGTCGTTTGCCAGGTCGTTTTGCCAAGTCACTGTGCCAGGTCACTGTGCCAGGTCACTGTGCAACTCATTTTGTCGCCGCCAGTGCCTGATCGAGATCGTCAATGATATCGTCGCTATGCTCGATGCCGACACTGATCCTGATCATTTCCGGCTTGACGCCGGCCTTCTCCTGCTCCGTCGCCGACATTTGCCGGTGCGTGGTCGACGCCGGATGACAGGCCAGCGATTTTGCATCGCCAATGTTAACCAATCGTTTGATCAGCTTCAGCGCGTTATAGAACCGCCGGCCCGCCTCGTAGCCACCGGCAACGCCGAAGGTTAACAGCGAGCAGGCGCGGCCATTCAGATATTTCTGCGCCAGCGCATGATAGGGGTTATCGGCAAAGCCGGCATAATTGACCCACCCGACGCTGGCGTGATTTCGCAGAAACGTCGCGACCTTGCTGCCGTTCTCGACATGGCGGTCGATCCGCAGCGCAACCGTCTCGATGCCCTGCAGCAGCAAAAACGCGTTGAGCGGCGACAAGATCGCGCCGGTGGTGCGTGCACAGACGCTGCGACAGCGCGCGATGTAGGCGGCATCGCCGTAACGCTCGGCGTAGACCAGGCCATGATAGGACGGCTCCGGTTCGTTCATCATCCGAAAGCGGTCGCGGTGCTCGGCCCAATTGAATTTGCCGCTGTCGACAATCGCCCCGCCGATGCTGGTGCCGTGGCCGCCCAGAAACTTGGTCAACGAATGCACGACGATGTCGGCGCCATAGTCGATCGGCCGCAGCAAGATCGGCGTCGCTACCGTGTTGTCGACGATCAGTGGCACGCCGTGCTTGTGCGCGACGTTTGCCAGCGCTTCGATATCGCAGATGTTTCCGGCTGGATTGCCGACGCTCTCGCAAAATACCGCGCGCGTATCGCCATCAATCAACGCGTCAATGGCATCAGGATGATCGGTCTCCGAAAACCGGACGGTAACACCTTGCCGCGGCAGAATATGGCTGAACAGTGTGTGGGTGGTGCCATAAAGCTGCGGCACCGAGACGATGTTACTGCCCAACCCGGTAATGTTGGTGACCGCATAATTGGTCGCCGCCTGCCCGGACGCGACACTGAGCGCTTCCAGGCCGCCTTCGAGCGCGGCCACGCGGCGTTCGAGCACGGCATTGGTGGGATTGTTGATGCGCGTATAGCGAAACCCGTCGACCTCTAAATTGAACAGCGCCGCACCGTGCTCGGCACTGTCAAAGCCGTAGGCGACGGTCTGATAGATCGGGACCGCAATCGCTTTGGTCGTCGGATCAGTGTCATAGCCGCCATGAACGGCGATGGTTTCGCTTCTCATGCGCGTGATCCGAGCGGTGCCTCAGATTCGCGGCTGCTGGAGGATTGAAGCGTCCTGGTGTGCATGCGGGTGCGATAAGCTCTGCATAAGGTGAAGATTAAACAGCGAAATTTCACTCCCCTGGCTTTTTAGCTTAGAGCGACTGACCGTCATACGGAATAGGCGCACGATGGTTATCGATGCAACGATCCGGGGTAGCCCTGCGGCATTCCCGCCCGCGGCGTTGGCCGATATCGAATGAAGGCGCCCTCGTCCGCAGCACAGGATGAGGCGGCGCTGGCTTGCTGTGAGGGTTTTATTCCTAGCAAGCGGTCAGGCGAGCGAAACATGCGCGTCATCCCGCCGAACCGGCGAAAGCTACATTGTGTGACCCGGATCAATTCGGCCGCGGCGAGGTTGGCGCATTAAGGTTAACGCCAAGATTAAGGTTGACTGCATCGGCGGTTTTGGCAGTGGTGATAACTTGGTGTAAATCGACGCAACACAACCGCGATAAATGTTCGCATCGTCGCGGCGGCAATCGGTCTCATAGGGTGAGAGCGGCGGCCGGCAATAGCAAAGCGTGCGGTCAAGCAGGTGGGTGTCATGGCTTTGCAAGGTCATAGTTCCATCAATCGGGATGGTGCCGCCACTGCACTCCCCCATGACGTCAGCAGGTTTCTGCTGCCACAATGGAGCCGACGCCTTTGCGATATCGTTGCCGCGTCGCTCGGTCTTGTGCTGCTGTCACCAATGCTCCTGGTCACCGCCCTTGCCATCAAACTCGGTTCGCGCGGCCCGATCTTCATCGACGAGACGCTGGTCCGGGCCGACAATCAGCCGATCAAAGTCCTTCGATTTCGCTTGGTGGAAAATGCCCGGCCGACGGCCCTTGGTCGCGTGCTCGCTCACTCCGGTATCGATGAGCTGCCGCGGCTGTTCAACGTCCTGCGCGGCGACCTCTCCATCGTCGGACGGCAACACGTCCCGCGCTGGTCCAATGTCAGGTCCAGCGCTGGCCTGAGGCGGCGTGGCTAACGGCCAGACGAGGGCGCGGCTGATTGTGCGAAAGCGGATGTCAGTGCACTTTTCGATCCACCGACCGCCAATGAACTGTGCTCGCCGCAGCCGGATAGGGTGGAGCCTTGGCTCGAGCAACGCAGCCGAGCATATAGCCGATCTGCAGTGATGCGATGGTCGCCAGTGCCGTGAGCGCGATCGCGCCCGCGTGTTGGCCGAGGTGATGGCCAAGGATGATGACAATAACAGTTGCGACCAAGATCGCTGGAACCAGAGCCAAGACCCTCAAGCGAACACTCAACAGCGCTCCAGCGATTGCACCGACGATGACTAAGGTGATCATGCTCTTGCCCCTTCGAAAAGATCCGCCCGCCGGCGGAACCGAATGGCCCCCGCCCCCGATACACCGTGTCGCAAGCAAGTAAATTTTCGACCCCTACTCAGATTTGAAAAGGTACCTTTAAGTTGGGCCAAAAGAAGTCCCTTGGCTGCGCCGCGGCATCGGCCGACAGGGTCGCTGTGGACAGCGATGGTGAGCAGCGGTTTGTCTGTTGCATCGCAGCATCGGCCAAGCGCATGCCTTTGGGACGTTTTCCCTGCGCCGCCGGCGCGGTGCGGGAAATCCACAGCAGGTCGCTGTGGTTTTACGCCACATCTCGCTAATTCGGATTGACGAAAGCGGTCTTCGATGCGGCTCAAAGTGTTGTTCACAAGCTGGCAAGCGAAGGATTTAGCGACGACGGCCGCTCGAACCACCGGTTGGTTTCTCGTTGTCGTCATCACCGTCCTGTCTCTCGTTCCGGCTTGGTTACGACCGGAGACCGGCGTCCCGCATAAACTCGAGCATTTTGCCATCTTCGTGCTCACCGGCTTCGCTTTTGGCCTCGGCTATAACCGCAGACTGTTTTTGGTCCTCCTCTCGCTGGTATTGTTCACCGGCGTTACTGAACTCGCCCAATTCCTGGTTCCCGGCCGCCATGCCCGGCTGATGGATTTTGTGGTCGACACCGCCGCCGTATGCATCGGTGCCGTAATCGGTAAAATGATTGCCTCACAAACTTGGAAAGCAGCCTAGCTCCAGCTTCGGCAGAATGAACCCCCCGCAATGAGGGGGTGCGCGCAATACGGTAAACGGCGCGGATCGGGCTTAAATTCCCTCACTCTCGATAAACGAAAGTGATGACGACGAGGGGTCGGCTTTAGTCCCGAAACAGATCCCAGAGACCCAACGTCGTTGACGCCAAAATGAGGCCGCCGGCGCCAATGCCGAGCATCGCCCACCGTCGTATTCGGGTGGTACCAGCGCGAGTCGTATCAGCTGGGCTCGTGTCGGCATGGATTTCCGGCCGCACGTTGCTGGTGTCGATCAGGTCACCGGATTGCGTTATCGGTCCCCGAGGTGGCGGCCGATCAAGCGCCATCGCCGCGACCCGCAGGCCCTCGCCGCCAACAAGCATCAGCACAAATGGCAGATAGAAGATCACCGCGTGCTTGCCGGGATGCGGCGCCGACAGCGGTGAGAAAATAAAATCAGCGGCGAAGACCAGAGCAATGTATTCAAGCGCAATGGTGCGAAACAGTCGCCACAGCCGCGGTGCCAAGGCAGCGCGAGCGTTTGGTAAGGACAACAGCGCTAGCATGTAGGTACAGACAATGCCGGCCCAGAAG